>ERZ1292623.1706-Hain-H51-01um-R1-1706-length-20647-cov-7_pt1 | contig 18835 bp, 26 predicted proteins | sample MGYA00564398_ERZ1292623 | MGnify/ENA primary metagenome ERZ1292623 (study PRJEB36523, sample SAMEA6512633) | groundwater metagenome | collected 2019-01-07 | study: AquaDiva: Metagenomics assemblies of 32 groundwater samples | reverse complement strand
CATGATGAGAGGCATGCACCATGATGCCAACAGTTGTTTGGCTAGGTAGAACGCTGTTTTACCTGACCATCACCTTTTGGCCCATACTGTGTTACCGTGCAAAACCCAGTGAGGATACGATTTCCGTGATGCATCGGCCGATTCCGGGCTCTGGGGCTCTGGGCTCCGGGCCGGAATCAAACAACCGAGCCGGGCTCCCCGGCTCCCGGGCTCCCCGGCTCCCGGGCTCCCCGGGGCTCGAAGGGGGGGGGTAGCCCCCTCCGGGTTCGCGCGAGCGGGGGGACCCCCCTTATTTCCGCGCGGGATATTTTTCTTGACATCCCGCTCCCAATGCTTACAATGGACGCGAGAGGAGGAAGAGCGATGCGGTGGAGTAAAGATTCGCTCAATCCAGCAGAGATCGTTGCGGTTCATCTGATGGTATATGGCAATATGGAGGAAGGGAATGCTCTACTGGTGATAGATCGTCTGATGCGGCGGGACAAAACTTGTGAGTTGGACGGACAGGCACTCAGCAGGGAGCTTTTGGAGGTTCTCGGCTCGTGGCTTCCTGAGGGCCTGCAAATTGTGGAAGTTGCTGAAGAGGGACAGCCATGAAGAACGGTCAGTACGTAACACTTGGAGGATCTACTCTAACTGTGCGCGGCGATCACTCCGGGATTTTCGACTTGGAGTTCGACTGGGTGGAGGAGATGGCATGCCCCGAGTGCGAACCTCGAGTTGAGCCGGATGAGGATTTCTTGGTTTGGGATTGCGAAGAATGCGGTGGCGGGAGTTCTCGATGGCTGTCGGAGAGTAGACTCGATGGCTGCCGGAGAGTAGAGAGGAAAACGACCAATGAAGTACGAGATTGAACTAGGCGACAGAGTGCAGGACCGGATTTCGCACTCGAAGGGGATTGTCATTGGCATCACCGATTGGCTCTACGGGTGCCGTCGTGTGGTGGTGCAGGGAGAGACAGAGGAAAACGGCAAACCGGTGGATCCTTTCACCCTTGACGAGCCGCAGGTAGTGGTGGTTGACAAGGGTATTATTCAGATCGGAGGTGTGAAGAAGGTTCGTCCTGGTGGTCCTCGCGAGGATCCCAAGAGACACGCTGATCCGCCTCGGGGGGCGGATTTCCGGGACGTGGATCTCCGGGCGCGCGGGGCGATACTGTGAGTAGAAGTTGGCTAACAGTGGAGGAGGCCGCCGAACGGATGGCGGTGAGCGAGAGTACGGTTCGGCGTTATCTCAGGGAGGGGGTACTTGAGGGGAAACATCCCGGGAAGTCGTGGCGGGTAAATCCGGAAAGTGTCAAGCGATGGATAGCCGGCGGGGTTTCCGAATGCGGTTGAAAGTTGACACGGCCTCTCCCACCCCGCCAGGGAAGCGCCGAACAAGCCGAACAAGCCAATGTGGCAACTGTCGGTTTTACAGGCCATACCGGAATGAGGCTGGGCGAGTGTGCCCTTCCCAGCCAGGCAAGTGTACGTGGGAGGTGCCCTGGCCCAAGGTGTGGGCGGAGTCGTTCCTCGGTTTCGGCGGGGTGGTCCCGTGTCGGCCTTTGGCAGCTCCGGTGTTTCCGAGGTTTGGGAAAAACTGCGAGGCGTTCGAACCGGCGAAGAAAGAGCTTTGCCATGGAGGTCTAAGATGATGCCTGAGATGCGCAAGATTTTCGCGATTGATCCGGGGCAGGAGCAGAGCGGGTGGGTCAGGTGCGGAAATGATCGAATCGAATCGGGGATTTCGCTGAATAAAGAAATACGCAGAACTCTCTTATGTTCTTTATCGGACACGTCGTTTTGGATCGAGCTATTCGAGCCTCGAGGTAAGAGTCTAGACGCAAGATGTCTCGACACGCTTTTATGGACGGGGAGATTTTGGGAGCTTCTCGAGAATGAGCGAGCAAGTGTCTCTCTGGTGTCAAGGAGCAAGGTGAAGCTGGAACTTCTCGGGACTACGAAGGCGACCAAGGCTGACATCCGGAACAAGGTCATCGAGGTTCTCGGGCCGAAGGGAACGAAGAAGGCTCCTGGTCCGACTTATAGCGTGACGTCGCACGCCTGGGATGCGCTCGCGCTGGCGATTTACGCGGATCGATCTATGAGGGGGGCTCTTCAGTATCGATAGGTAGGGCAGGTCGCCTTCTACCCCGGGCTTTGCGCGGAAAAAAGAGCAGTGGGGGGGGGTTGCCAGCGGACGAGTGAGTAGATAGAATTGCGGTGTGCCCGATTTCCGGGACAAACCAAAGGAGACTGAAAATGGCGCTGAAGCAGTATGAGCCTTGTGATCTTCGCCCGCGGGGGGCTTACGTTGCGATCCGGAGTCAGGGAACTCTGGCGATTTCCCCCGAGGCGGTGAAGCAGAGCGGGATCAATGAAGGAGACCGGCTCATCCTTGGGATCGATGCGGACGAGACTCCGAAGATCCTGGTGGTGAGGCTGGACCCGGGGGGGCGGCTGGAAGCCAACCTCGGGAAGGACGGAGGTCTGACCTTTCATGTGCCGAAGTTCATCGAGAGCGAGAACCTCCGCCGGGGGAACTGGAAGGCGGTCTGCGATCTCGGCGAGGTGATGGTGGAGCTGACGGTCGAGGGGGAGTCGGGCGGCGAGGAGAAGCCGAAGAGAATCATCGTGAGGAAGCCGAAGACGCCGGCCCCGACCGAGGTTACGCAGGAGCAATTGCCGGGAAACGAGTAGAACAAGGAGGACATCGTGGAGAACAAGGTGGTCGAGGTCATGCTTCCTGACGGAAGCATGAGCATGTTCGTCGGCGCTCTGGTGAGCCGGAGCGAAACCAGCATCGTGCTCACTTCTGCCGCGTGGATCGCGCACACGGGGCGGCGGCATCTGTTCTTCGCCGGGAAGCCCGACGCGTCCTGCCAGGTCGAGCCCTACCCCGATGGGGTGAAGATCGAGCTGCCGGGGGGGCAGGTGATCGTCACGGATTGGCCGTACGAGTTGTTCCGAAACCCGCGATGAAGCCTGAGCTGAAGCCGACGTGGACGGGGACGCGGACGTGGACGTGGACGGGGCTGCGGAGTTCGACATGGGCGGCGACGCAGACGGAGACGCGGACGTGGACGGGGAAGTGGTAAACTCGGCAAGAAAGGTTGGTGATTCTTCCTCGTGGGGAGAGCGCGAAATGGGAATCGGACCTGCTGTCCCTCCTACAGCAACCGGTTCCCATTTCTTTTGAGAGGTTCAAATGGCGGCTGAGGTGAGAATTCGACAAGTCGCCTTACTTCTCGCGACGGGGGCAAGCGACGAGCAAGCAGCTTTGGAGCTGGGACTTGTCCTGGAAGATGTGAAAGCATTCAGGCGGAGGAAAGCCTTCAAGGACTTCCACCGCGAGTTTGAAGCTCGAATGGTAGCCGACCGGAGAGCCGCGCTGCGCGACACTCTGATGGAGCATGCAGGGCAGGCTCGCCAGGTCTTCGTTGACAACATGACCCAGAAAGAGGATCGTGGTCTTCGCCAGAGGGCCGCGGAATTCGTCTGGACAATGACCATCGGAGATCAGCCGCGAGAGGAACCGAAGCAGAAGGGATATGGTCTACATGTCGAATTGGATCTTCCTCCGGAGGAAGCACGCCGATGGATGCATGTCATCGAACAGGCGTCCGAGCGAGTAGCCGCCCGGGAGCTAGCGCGAAGATTGCAACAGAATGGAGAGCATACTATTCCAACCGAGGCCATCGACGTACTCGAGGTGGCAGGAGATCTGCCCGGAGATCGATCCGAGGGAGATAATTCCGGAGGGTGACCGGGCGCGACAGGCCGGGGCCGATCTTCCTGACGGGCCCTGGATCAATCGGACGGCAAAGCCGCTCTTCGAGAATGATCTTTATGCGTTTGCTTCAACTGTTCTGAGGCGAGATCGTCTCACGCCGACCTTGTCCGCCGAGCTTTGCGATTATCTCCAAACGATTCCTCCTCGTCGCAAGCTGGTTCTCATCCCTCGCCGGCACTTCAAGAGCACCATCGGGGCGCAATGCCTCCCTCTCCACGTGCTCATCCAGCCCGCAGCCTCGAATGTCTATCGGTTGCCCGACTGGGAACCGAAAGAGGGCGCGTCCTACCGGATCCTCCTCGCCCGCGAGAAGAAAGAACTCGCCTCTGATGTGTTGCGATGGATCAAGGGGGAGTTGACCAACAACAAGAATCTGCGTGCCCTTTGGCCGGAGATTGTTTGGAACGATGTGAAGCGCCAGAAAGTCACTCCTTGGAGTGATGACGCCATCGTAGTACCTCGAAAAGAATCTTACGTTGAGCCAACCATCGCGACTGCCGGGGTAGACGGGGCGATCACGGGGACAGGCTACGATGTCCAGGTCCTCGATGATCTTCTGACCGAGCCCCGGTGCTACTCGCCGACCGAGACCGAACGGTCTGTCCGCTTCTGGCGATCCACCAAAGCCTTGTGCGACAGGTTCGACCGATTGGTCCAGATCACCATTGGGACAAAATGGCCCAGTCCAGACCTCTACACTTATATCAGGGCACAGAATCCACAAGATCGAAACGATACAGAGTACATCACAATTTACAGAAGGTCTATAGTAGAAAACGGCAAGCCCATCATGCCGGAGTACTTCACCCTTGATATGGTTGAAGCGCTCAAGCGGGAATTCAAGACTCTTTTCCCGTTCATCTTCATGAACTCGGAGCGCGTTCCGGGTGTTTCGGCGTTCAATCCAAACGACGTGAGGGAGTATACCGTCAAAGACGGGAAATACTTGTTTGAACCTGATCCGAGAGATTCTAGGGTGTCGGCAACGCTACAGTCACGAGAAGGAGAATCGAGGAGGTCTGTTCTGGGAAAAGGAACAAAGCTCAACAGAGAAACATGGGATCGATGTATTTCTCCCGGAACCAAAATCGAGTTTCGGTGAGGTCATTCGCATGGAAGAATTCACACCCGAGAAAGACTTTCGGGGAATCAGAGCAGCGGCCGATCCGGCTGGTTCTCGGACACAGCAAAATGCGGCCCGGTCGGAGATGGCCATCGCATGCGTGGCATGGGATAGACTTTCGAGAATATTTGTCCTTGAAGTCTGGAGCGAACAAACTACAACTACAGGATTCACAGACAAAGTTTTAGAGATTCAAGAACGGTGGCGCCCGGGGGCGTTCGGACTCGAGAGAGCATCACAACAATCACACCTCGAAGAGCATCTCCTGCTAGAGGCCCGACGTCGTAATATATTTCTCCCACTCGTACCGGTCGAACACGGTAATCAAAGCAAGTACTTCCGGGTCGAGTCCATCCTTCAGCCGGTGCACGCGGAGGGTCGCCTCATCATAGGTGACCACATGTATGAGCTGAAGGAAGCGCTGGGAGAGACTCGTCACGGGCATGTCCCTGATGTCGTGGACGCCCTGGCGATGGCCGTGAGCCTCGTCCCGGCCTGGTCCACCCCGGAAGTGACCGACATGACCCTTGACGAATCGGCCCAATTGCGCCACTTCTATCATCTAAGAGGGACCCGGCCCGCCCGGGTCGCCGAACGGATCGCTCAGATAGAGGAGAGACGAGCATGGCTGGTAAAGAAAGCGGAAAGTCTTCGGTTCCGGTGAAGGGTCTGACCGGTGAGGGGCCGAAGGAGGTGTCCGTGAAGCTCACCCCCAAGCCCTTGGGGAAGAAGGGAGCCTGACGATGGGCTTCCTCAAACGGAAGAAGCTCCTGAGCGGGGTGACGGTCGCGGGGACGGGAGACAACTCCGCCCGGCTCACCCCGTTCGTCGATCTCCACTTCGACTCCGCGGCGGTGGGCGTCGAGCTCCATGTCCACGGGACCGGCGGGGACGTGAAGTGCGAGTTCCGGGTCTCGCCGGACGGCACGGCGGCTTTCGCCGCTAGCTTCGACGACGAGGCGGATGTGGTGGCCTCGACGGCGACCGCTTACGCGACGACGCCCTTGCAGGGCCACACCTACGCGGTGCCCGCGGCGGCCGTCCGGGGTCGGTACGTCCAGTTCCAGGTCGAAGGCGTGAACGCCAACCCCGCCACCGGCGTGACCGCCGACCTCTGGTACACGTCGAGAGAGGAACCAAACAGCTGATGGTAAAGCTCAAACCGGGTGTCTCGATCAAAGGGATCGCGCCCGAAATGTTCTGGCCGATCCAGGTGGCCGAATATGTATACCGAACCTACGGGGCGGAAGCGGTTATCACCTCTGGAACGGAAACTGATGCGCCGCATGCTCTCGTTTCCCGACACTGGGCGGGGGCGGCGTTCGACTTCCGCGTCCATGACGTTGCTTCGGAGTACTGGGAAGTCCTTCGCAAGAAGATGGAGGAAGCCTGTGGGAAGGATTTCAAGGTGGTTTTGGAGCGCTCCACCGGTACGGCTCCTCACCTTCACGTGTCTTTTCTTGGTCTCGAAGCGCGTCAGAAGTCTCGCGGTTGATCTGATCATCATCGGGATCGGGTTTGCCGTGGTGGTTCTGTTCTTCTTCCTGTTTGCGCAAGTTTTGCCGCTTGGAGAGTGAGATGGGAACCGAGCTGAATCAAACCATCGAGAATATACAACCGAAGGCTTTCACGAGTTCTTCTACGATAGCTTCCATGGTGGCTCCTGCGGCCATGGCCCTCGGGGCATACTGGCTTGATCAGATCGATCTCCCAACTCTCCTCTCGACTGTTGGCATGGCTCTGATAGGGATCATCCAGCGAGTGCGCACCAAAGGTCCAATCAGGTTGCCGTGGGAGAAGCCCTAGATGGCTCTCAAATGGATCGAGGGGTTCGAGATCCACCAGGGCACTGGCTGGCTGACGGACAAGTACGCCGAAGTATCTCTTTCCAATGTGTTATTTGTGACGGGAAGAGTCCAGGGATTTTGCATACAGAATCAAGGAACCACTCCGTGCTATCTGAGGACTCCCAATCTCGGACAGCACGAGAGATGGATTGTTGGCATGGGAATTGATCCACACAATTCTCCTGCTACTCTAAATTTGATTGAGATTAGGGATGTTGCTACCGGTGGCGTCCAGTTGACTTTGTTGATGCGCAGTTTGAATAACAGTACGTACAGACTCGAAGTTTTGAGAGGATCCACGGTTCTTTCCCAGAGTGTTGCGCTCAACTATGACACAGCGTCTCATTCCACATGGCCTCCAATAGTTGATAGCTTTCAGCATCCATACCTGCAATTCCAGGCAGTGATTGATCCAATTGACGGGCTATTCGAAGTTCTCTTGAACGGGTCTCAGGTTCTCGATGATAGTGGCATAAATACTGCCGCGCTTGGCAATACGAATGCTACGGGCATTGGAATTGGGTTTTGCTCGGGTTCGCTCTTCGTTCCTTTCCGGATAGACGACATCTATATTTGCGATGGAGGCGGAAGCATCAACAACGACTATTTGGACGACTGCATCGTGGAAGGCGTGCTTCCCACAGGCAACGGAGAAAAGCAGGAATGGTTTGGGACGAATGCAGGATTGCCTGACTCGGCCCATGGAGCTCTCCTGGACGATCCTGCTTCAGGCTCGAACCATGACTCCGATTCGACTTATATATCTACTCTTGCTACCGACAGAACGGATCTCGAAGTCTATGCAAATCTGTCATGGATCACAGGGAACATAAAGGGGATAATGGTCCATACCGTGGCACGCTTGGAGGCGCCTGGATCCTCGGATTTGGAGTTGAGATCAAGGTCCGGAGATGGCGTAGAAGCTTTGCTTGAGCAACACTCGGTAGATGCCATCACCTACGCAAACAAGTTCAGGGTAGTTCCGAATGAGCCCGTGGGAGGGCTCCCCTGGACTGTTGACGGGTTCAACGCTACACAGTTTGGAGTAAGGACTCCGAGCACATAACATGCAAGTCACTAGGCAAGGCATTGAGATCCTCGCCAGTGCATACGAGGACCCCGGCCCGGGTCCTGGTTCAGGTGCTGGAATCCTGGTTACCAGACAGGGGATAGAAATCCTTGCCGGCAATACTACGGTCATTCCTCCGGTCATTCCTGGTGCTGGAGTAGATCCTATGGCATCTGTCGTCGAAATTGATCTGGTTGTCAAAGTAGACGGGGTGGTCTTACCCAACTGCGAGATCCATTATAGATCGACGAGGGATGAGATAATCCCGTTCAAGCGCGATCAGGAGGATGGTGGTTACGCTGCAATGCCAGAGGATTCATTGTTTTCCGCTGTGAACGACTTGCTTCTGCGAACGGATAAAGACAATACGCTCGTAAGGGTGGACGGACAGATTACCGGTCAGATTCACTTGAACGCAAACGGATTTGTCTTGATTGTGAACGGTCTCATAGATGATGTTCTTGGGCGTCTAGTAAAGGTCCAATATAGTCCTGGAGATTCATCCGTTGCCAAAATCTCAGGATTCATCGCAGGAACCTAAGATAGGTTCTGTATGGCGTCACAGAGGAAATGGAATACTCATCGTTGTTTCACGTGTGACGCAGAACGGCATGGTGTCCACGCGAGTTGTTGCGAGACGCCATCCTCCTTACGCTCGAATGTGGATCGAAACTTTGCTTGATCAATACGAGGAAGTCTCATGAGGCGGATTCCCGGGTTCTTTTTCTTCGTCTTCATAGGTCTTATGCTTGTCGCTGTAGAAGCGAATGGTCAGAATCTTATCAATGTACTTCCGGCTTCCGACTCGAATTTCATAACTACGCTTCGGACTTTCTTGAGTGAGGAAGACGCAGAACGATACGACGAGCTGGCGGCCGGCGTAGTCATCACAGGCGGCATCCACGCGGCCGGGGCCGGGCTCACGAAGACCCCTTCGAGTCTCATCGCCTACGCTGACGGGTGGCGGATCACCGAGACGGGCTCCATCGTCTACCCCCCGAGCTCGACCTGCGTCGTCATCGCGGGCAAGGCGACCACGGGCAACGTGGCATCCTTCACCCGAGTGACGGGCACCCACTACCTGATCGACTGCACCGGGGGGGCGCGGCCCGCCCTGCCGAATGACTCGGTCTGGCTCATGGAGGTCACCACCGACGGGACCGGAGTGACCGTAGTCGAGGACCTCCGAGGTCGGCGCCCGACGGCCTTCATCGATGCCGGCGAGTACGAGAGCCTGGCGGCAGCCGTCACAGCTATCGGGAGCGATTCCTACACGCTCCTCGTCCAGAGTCACTTGTACGTAGGGGCAAACCTGACTGTTCCTACAAACATTACGCTGCACATAGCTCGTGGCGGACAGGTCGAGGTCGGCTCCGGGTTTACCCTGACCCTCGCCCAGCCGATCGTTGCCGGACGGTATCGAATCTTTGCCGCGGGGTCAGTTATTAGCTTTCAGTCCTACCTGGAAGTTTTCCCTGAATGGTGGGGCGCTACAACCCTCGACGCTACAGATGATGCCGGAGCCATCGAGTCGGCTATTACATCTTTGCCTGCCATGGCTTCAGCGGTAAATTGTGGGGCTCTCGGAGGTAACAATTCCTGTGGTGGGATAGTATCTCTTGCTGCCGGGAGATATAATCTAACTAGTACCATAGACATAAACACGACGGCTACCGCATCGACTCTGGTGGAAGAAGTAACTCTTCAGGGTACAGGCAGAGATGCCACATTCTTGTCGTACACCGGGAGTTTGAACGCTATCAATGTAGTTGGATTCGACACCAACAATCGAGCTAACGGTTTCAGGTTGAAGGACTTCAAGCTCGTAGATACCGGCGGTAGCGGGAACATCGGAATCGTCATGCAGAATCTATCCGATGTTCTAGTCGAAAACGTCATTGTCTCGAACTTCAACAGTGCGGCTCCCACAGTGAGAGTACTGGAGTCTATAGCCACCGGCGGTTCTCAGAATGTCGATATTGCTGTTGGCGGAGACGGGATTTATCTCAATTTGGTTGAGGATTTCATAGTCAGGAATAGTTCTTTCATTTCCAACAACATCGGTGTCTATTGCTTCCAGGACTGCGATCATGGGCTGATCGGACCTGGGAATGTCTTTACGTCTGTGACGGGCGCGGAGAATTCTTCCGTAGCTTTGGTTGGACCGATCTCGAGATTCCGCATCGAGGGGAACCATTTTGATACGGGCTTGGCAGACGGAGAAGGCGAAGTTTTTCTGTGGAATGTAGATGGTGTGGATGTCATCGGCAATCACTTTGCCGACGGGGATGCCCAAAACTGGATCTACGCAAACGCTCTTACGAGCGGCCCTCGAAATCACGCTGTCAATGTAGAAGAGAACTATTTTGACATCTCAGAGTTCGGGGAATCCGGCGCCAATCTAAACCAGACGTTGTATCTTCGGAATACATCTAGTGGGCAAATCCGAGGGAATACCATTGAGGGTAGTGCAGTAAGCTTCGGGGGAGCTGACATTGTACTTGCTGCCGGCACTGAAAAGATCGTACTGGATGGCAATCAAGCATACATAGGTGCCAGTGCGATAGGCGGTTTCGCTGCGGGAAGTGCTCGCCCTGTAGCGATCTCCGACGCGAATTCTTCTTCCGTCGTCATCGGCTCACTCGGAGATCCGTTCGGCCAAGCTACGAACCCGGGGATCTACGCCTCTGGGGCGATTCTTTCCTCGCGAGGAGGGGTACAAGAGGCGCGGACAAATTCCGCGACACAAAGCTCATTCCATAATGGCACTGCAAGTCTTGCCATTACGAGTGGTCTAGGTGTAACGGTCGCCGTGACGACATCCGGGTGGAATTCGAGCGAGGGAGTTCAGATCAATTTCCCCGTGGGAGCTACCACTGATGCCGATAGGGTAGATTTTACTAATACTACGGTTACATGTGCTCCAGGCAACTATTACACTATCTCATTTGCGGCAAGAAACAGTAGTGGGGCTACGGCAGCTCGCGATGACATCACGTTCCAAATGACCGGAGCTGAGAATCTGGGAAATTTTGTCCCGCAGCTGGATACAAACTTCAACCGTTATTGGTTTACTACTTCGAGGTGCATAATAGGCGGAGCGGTCAATTTGCGGGTCTACCAGAATACCGCACAGGTAGGTGCTCTCTCGGTACTTGTTGACGCTGTCCAGGTAGAAGTCAACGCAGAATCTCCCGGAGGGTTCATCTCGGATGGGACCACGGCGACTGCTTTTGATGGATTTATCCTGAGTCACGGCGGTATGGCATTGTCCGCCAGAATTCAAACCATTAGCGGGAATGTGACTTTTGACTTTTCAGATGGAGCAATCCTAGATTTCGAAGTAAGTGGAGGAACAATTAGGACGGTAAGTCCCACCGGCAATTTCCCAATCGGACAAATAGTCTTTGTCCACAATAGACCGTCTAGTGGAGCCGGATTCATTTTTGATCCAACCGGGATGAATAGATACTTGCCTGCAAATACCGGATTGGTCGCGGAATGGAATGGAGGTGGTTGGCGAAGAGTTGCTATTACTGGTCCTGGATCTGCTACGGGAGCCGAGCTTGCCGTGGTTCTGGCTAACTACGCCAATGGAGAAAGTGTATATTGCTCAACGTGTAACCCCGATGCTACTTGTACAGGTGGCGGGCCTGGGGCTCTCGCGTTCAGGATCGCTGGAGCTTGGGCTTGCGAGTTGAATTGAGGATCGAGAAAAGTGGCTGAAATCGAGATCCATCCAGAAGCTCCCGACGAGACGCTCGACGCCCTCCTCCGAAAGGACGAGATCCGGGCGAAGGTGCGGGACTGGGCCATCGACCGTCTCACCGACGGCCTCGCTCGGCGCCAGCCTTTGGAGGACTCCTGGCAGGACCTCCTCCGGATCTCGGATGGTCTCCCCGACGAGGAAGCCCGGGACATCCCCGTCGAGGGCTTCGAGCGCATCGAGGTCGGCGTCGGCGCCATCGCGGCCGAGTCCAACTACTCGCGCATCCTCTCGACCCTCTTTGGCGTGGAGCCTCCCCTCGTCCTGCGAGCGGTCAAGGAGGAGTTCGAGGACGTCGCCGACGACTTGCAGAAGGTTGTGAACTGGCTCGGCAAGAACGCCATGGGCCTCGAGTTCGCGGCGACCCACGCCGTGCTCGACCTGGTCCAGCTCGGGACCGGCTTCATCTACACGCCCTGGGTCCAGGAGCTCCGGAAGACGCGGGTCCGGTCGGTCAGGCGAGAATCCCCCGTCGCCATCCCCGTCGCCATCCAGGACATGCTTCTCCCACCCGGCGCTTTCCAGGATTTGCAACGGACGGAGTGGGTGGGCTACGGGCGCTGGATGTACGACTCCGACCTGAAGCGCCACGCGAAGATGATCGGCTGGACGATCGATCAGGCGACGCCGGCCGCGGACATCGACCCGATCCGCTGGCAACGGGAACGCCTGGCGCGGAACGAATCGGATCCCCTGCGAGACCGCTACCGGATCTGGGACATCTACGGGGCGCTCGACATCGACGGGGACGGTGAGGACGAGGAGCTCCTGGTCACCATCGACGTCGGCTCTCGGACCCTCCTGCACGTCGAGACCAACCCCTACGACCGCCGGCCCTTCAACATGGGGACTTTCCAGCCCCGGGCCTACATGGCCTACGGGATCGGCATCCCCGAGATGCTCCGGGACTACGAGCGCGCCATCACGGATCTCGTGAACGACAAGCGCTTGTCGGTCCGACTCCTGAACACGGTCATCTTCGGGGGGCCTGCGTCACTCGCTCCGGAGGGCACGGTCGCGCTCTGGCACGGCCGCTACTTCGCCGAGCACGGGGGCCAGCAGATCCACCGGATCGGCCTGGGGGATTCCATCCCCTCGACCTTCATGCTCGAGCAGGAGCTCTTGAAGCTCGCCGAGGCCCGGTCGGGCTCGAGCGAGATCACGAACCCCTCGCTCGGGCAGATGGGCAACCGGACCCCGGGCATCACGGCCCTGACCTTCACCGAGCGGTACAACCAGCGACTCACGCTGCCGGTCAAGTCCGTCCGGGAGCTGGTGGCCGGGTCCGGGCGGCAAGGTCTCTGGAGATTGCAGGAACGCGTGCTTGCCCAGGACCCGGCCGGCTACCGGCTTCTGGAGAAGATCCTGGGTCGCGGGAGGATCGATGGCGTGGTTGCCGCGCTCGCCAACGAGGACTTCGACGACGGCCACGAGGTCCAGATGCTCGCGGCCTCGACGCTTCAGTCTCGGGACCAGGAACGCCAGAATCGCATACTTCTTTCCAACATGATGCAACCGTACTACAAGGGCATCATGGACCTCGTGGCACAAGCCGAGATGGCAAAACGCCAAGGAATTCCAGCTATTGCAGCTGTGGCGGACCTGATCATCGAAGGCTTGAACGCCATGGTCAAGGACACTTTGCAGACGTTCGACGAGGTTCGGAACCCCGACCGTCTGATCGTGGCTCTGGAGGAGATTCAGAATGCAACAAGGAGCTTGGCTGGAATACCTGGTGGACAGCCCGTTGGCGGTGGACTCCCTGCTGGAATGGCTGGAGGCGGCGCTCCAGCGGGCGGGCCTGGCGGCGCTCCAGTCGGGAACGGCGGAGGCGGAGTGGAGGCAGCTCCAGGGGTATTGCCTCCTACTTGACGAACTCAGGAAATTAGTGAAGGCACGAATTCAGGAGAGAACTCATGGGTACGCTGGACGAAGAGATCCAAGGCCAGGACGGAGCGGGACTGAGCGACGGAGCGGGGAGCTCGAGTTCCTCCTCCGAGACCTCCGGGGCGGGGACGCCGGACCCGATAGCGGAGCTCCGGGCGAGGAACGACCTCCTGGAGGCGCGCCTGGGGGAGATGGCGCGAGGCCAACAGGCGCTCCTTGAGGCTGTCACCCGGGGGCGAGAGCCCGAGCGGGTAGCTCCTGCGGGGCCGGTCATCAACCCTGACGAGATCGAGGAGCTGGTGGCCAGAGGGCAGACGAAAGAAGCCGTCGAGAGGGTGGTCGAGGCGGCGCTCACCCGTTTCCGGGACACGGAGATCCGGCCCCTCGTGCAGACTTCGACGTCTCACATCGCGGGTTTACAACGTGAAATGCGGTTGGCCCAGCTTCCGGACGCCATCAAGCCCTTCGCGGGAGAGATCGAGAAAACGCTTGCGGCTCTTCCGGGCGAGGCCCAGCTGAATCCGATGGCCCAGGAAGTGGCCGTTGGTCTTGTCATGAGAAACAACTTCGACAAGATCGTCGAGCGCGCGGTTGAAACCCGCTTGCGGCAGGGCGGTCGCAGGAACTTCCCTTCTCCTGGATCTTCGGGTGGACGAGGTTCGCAGGGGACGGAGCTTGGCCCTGAAGACTACGTGCTTGACGGTCAGGACATGCGTGCAGCGTTTGCGGAATTGGGCACGACTCCGGACCTGATGGCTGCGCGTAGGGGCTATGGGAACTGGGGTGGTTTCCTGGAAGTGACGAAGGGAAGGGCGTGAGGGCATCATGGAAAACGAAAATCAGACAGGAGACGTCCAGGACGAAAGACGTCACCGTCTTCAGAAGGCGATGGGTCGCGTCGAGAAGGCGCCAAATGTTCCCGATGCTCTGAAAGATCTAGAGCTGCAAGAGCGGTCTCTTGCGAACTACTACGGGATAGTCTCCGAGCGACAGCCTGGATTTGACTACAAGATGGTCAGAATCGGTAAGAACAGCCATGGATCTGTTTCAAGGGCTGTTTCCAGAGGATGGAAACTCCTCAACGGCGAGGATCCCGAGCTTCAGGAACTGAAGAACCCTGACGGTCTACGGGTTCTGAGTGATACGGCCTGGGCCAGGCGTCCTATGGCAATGACGGTTGCACATCGCCAACGCATGTGGGAGCAATCGCAAAAGCAGCTCGGCGATTGGCAGGATCACATCGAGTCGCTCGGTCGCTCTGCGCGGTCGCGAGGCGCACGGGAAGTACGGTTGATCGCGGAAGCTCCCGTGGAAATGGTTCTCGAATTGTGGCGTCAGAGACAACTGGCGCGTCAGCAAGCCGCTTTGAACCGGCGTCGCGGAGGATGAAACAATGGCTCTCAAGAGAATGCGTGGAATCAAGTACCCGGGGTTCATCCCTGAGTATCATAAGGCCGAAGCTGCGTCCCAGACCTTCGAGGATGGAGCGCCCGTCATCGAGGATGCGAACGGGCGCCTGACCGAAGCGGGTACGAACGAGCCTCTGGCCGACATCATCGGCATCGCGACCGAGGACGCTCACAACGACACGACGGCAGCGACCCATGTCATTGGCTACCATAGCAGCCGGTTGCCGGATTTCTGGATCCGCGGAACGGTCGATGATGGCACGCAGATTCTCCCGCTGGCGCAGACGCACATCGGGCGAGAATTCGGCATCACTAGGCATGCAGGGACCAGATTCTGGTACATAGATACAAACAAGGTCGGAGATCTGGCACGCGTGAAGATCGAGCGCGAGCTCGATGCGATCGGGACCCTTGCTGGAAACGTGTATTTCAGCTGGATCCAGCCCTAACGGGGGAGTATGACAAATGGCAATTTCAACTGGAAGAATCACCCCGTTCTTGACGAGGGATCTGAACGAGGTGCACGTCGCGTCGCTCAAGCGTCGCTTGCTTTACTGGCCTCTCGTCATGCGACGGGAGAACATGCAGACGAATCCCGTCAAGGCGCGGCTGGCCGGGCAGCTCGAGCCTGTCGGGCGGAAGTACGAGCTCGAGCCCTTCGACGTGCTCGACCCCGAGATCGGCGCGGAGATCGAACGCTTCGCGCGGGGATACGGGGGTGCCATCGTGCTGTCGTTCGAGGCTCGCCGCGACGACCAGTACGACTACGCGGTGCAGCTCAAGGAAGCGCTGATGGAAGCGATCCTCGACCGCATGGAGATCGAGGCGCATGCGCTCCTGATCAACGGTGGAAGTGCGGCTTTCATGGCTGGCTACAACGGCTTGCCGCTCTTCTCGAATGCGCACACCACGCTGACGGCCGGAGTGACGTGGGCGAACGTGCCCATCGATGCGGGGGGGAACCAGATCCTGACCGATCTGTCGATGGACGGGCTCAACGCGATGCTGTTGAGCTTCATGTCCACGATCTCGGAGGAAGGTCAGCCTCGGGTGCGCATGCCCCAGAGGGTGCTCCTGAGCCCGGCGGATGCGACGGTTTGGCAAGAGCTTGGCGGTTCGGTCCTGAACCCGGAGAACGCCTCGAACGCCATCAACCCGCATCTCGCATTCAACTATATGAAGAACGGTGTCGTCGATCCTTACATCACTGCCGGATCCTGGTTCGGGTTCGGTGGTTTCGGCGCGACCGAGACCGACATTCGGATGGGGATCCGAACGGACATTCGAGCCCGGACTTGGGAGGACGAGAACATCGATGCCATCAAGCACGCGACCTCGGTCCACATCCTCCCCTACTGGAATGATCAGCGCGGGGCATTCCGCGGCGATGACGGGAGCTAAGCCATGAGCAGGACTGGATCTTTGCCCGATTTTCTTCTTTCGGCATCTCCGGTGGAGCTTCAGTACGGGATCCCCGACGACGCGCTGCTCCGGAAGTCGGCCGACTTCGCGGTGGACGCGGACAACTTCCTGTCCTACGCGGGGCCGGCGGCCGGGGGGGCCTCGGGTGGCTACACGGTGGACGACAACGGAGCGGCGGCCACGGTCGCCCTCCAGAGTGCCCTTGGCGGGCGGCTCCGGATGACCACGGCGAACAACGCCAACGTGGACGACTGCGTCATTCGGCGAGGGGTGAACCAGTACCTCTACCAGGCCGCCAAGCGGCTCGGGTTCCGGTGCCGGTTCTTGCTCGAAGACGTGGACTTGACCCAGCTCTTCATGGGCTTCGGCACGTCGGGAGCGGACCCGCTCGACTCTCTTCCCAGCGACGGGATCTTCGTCTCGAAGGTGGCGACGGCGACGGACCTGACCTACCAGGTGCGGCAGGACGGGGTCTCGACCTCGGGCACCCTCGGGGTGACGCTGGCGGATGGCATCAACTACGTCCTCGAGATCGTGGTCGGCGTGGACGGGACGATCCGGTTCCTTCTCGACGAGGTCCAGTACGCCACCGTGGCTTCGACGGACACCAACATCCCCAACGCTGCGGCCGACCTCATGGACTGGATGATCGGTATCGAGACCGGGGCCGCTGCGACCAAGTACATTGAGATCGATTCGGTTCGTGTGGTGCAGGAGATCTAACTATGGCTAAGAAGTTGGTCCTGATCTTCGCGCTGGTTGTGCCATTTCTGATGGCGCAGTCTTCGCTCACCGACTTTCCGAACGGGGTCTCTTCTTACGGGATCCCGATCGTTGGAAGCGGGGATGTGCTCACGACCGGACGGATCTTCTTCGTCGATTCGAGCACTTCGACGTCGAATACGCGGTCGGGAGCCGGGTCCCGCGATAAGCCCTTCTCGCGGTTGCAGACGGCTCTCGAGCATGTCCAGGCAGGACGGGGTGACTTCGTCCTGGTCATGCCTGCGCACGCCGAGACGATCACGACTGCGGGCGGGATCGACTTCAGCGGAACGGGTGTGACGGCTACAGGTGTGACGGTGCGTTGTCTTGGCAACGGCAGGAATCGTCCCACCTTCACCTTCGGGACGGCTACGACCGCCGACATCGACATCGATGCTGGGAACGTGACGATCCGCAACTGCGTATTCGATCTGACTGGGATTGATGCGGTAGCGGCTGCTATCGACGTCAATGCAGCTGACTTCACGTTCGAGGACAACGAAGTCCTGATGTCGGATGCAGGAGGGCAAGCGCTTGTAGCAATCGACATTGCTGTAACGGCGGATCGCGCCAGGATCCAGTCCAACGTTTTTCATTCCATAGTAGCCGGAGCGACAGAAGCGATCTCTATTTCGGGTGCCGCAAATAACATAAGTATTGTTAACAATACGATTGTCGGCGGTTTCGAAGATGCTGCGATCGATTCCGGTTCTGTGTTCATCAACGGGACTGTGTCTTTCAACAATATCGTGAACATTCACGCGAATGGTCGGGCACTCCGGTTCTCGGCGGCATCGACTGGGATCATTCGCGAGAACGCGATGCGGACCAACGACGAAGCAAGTTCGTTGGATCCGGGATCGATGCTCGTAGCTTCCAACTACTTTCAGGATTCCGACTGGGGAGATGTCAACGCCATCGAGGTGCCGGGCAACCTGATCGGTTCGGACGACACTAACAACGCGGCTGCAACCACAAATATTGCGGCAAATCCGGACGGGTCTCTCCTCGAGAGAAACGAGCAGAACCTCGTCAACGAGGCTGCCATCATCGCGGCGCTTGCCGAGGTCGGCGGGCTCGAGTTCCGCGGCACCGTGGACGCGGGAGCGCTCGGGTCTCTCACCGCCCATCCCATCTTGGAGCTGGCCGGCTACGGGAACGACTACTTCGACACGGGCTACGATCTCTGCGTGACGCTGAACACGGGTACCCCCGGGGCCGCCCCTGAAGCGACCTGCCGCGACATCACCAACTACGTCTCGACGACCGGGACCTTCACCACCGCGGCTTTCGGCGCGAACATCGAGCTCTCCGATGAGGTGCTCGTCGTCCACCACCTGGTGACCATGCTCGGCGAGAACAACGCCGACAACGTGGCGGACACCACGAACGTCGTGGCGAACTCGAACGGCTCGACTCAGGAGCGCCTCGAAGATCTGGATGTCAATGTCGGGGCTCCGGCTGGAGCTTCGGTTAGTGCTGACATCGCCGCGGTGAAGGTGGACACGGCGGCGACCCTGGTCGATACAGGGGATGGCACCGATGTGGAGACCGCGGCGGGTGTTGCGGGTTCGTTGCACTCGAAGGACCGCGCGATCCTCGCGGACACCGCGGACATGCAACCGAAGCTGGGGGCTCCAGCGGGCGCTTCGATGAGTGCCGACATTGCCGCGGTGAAGGTCGATACGGCTGCGACGCTGGTCGACACCGGCGACGGCACGGATGTGGAGACCGCGGCGGGTGTTGCGGGTTCGTTGCACTCGAAGGACCGCGCGA
>ERZ1292623.2002-Hain-H51-01um-R1-2002-length-18845-cov-5_pt1 | contig 18845 bp, 26 predicted proteins | sample MGYA00564398_ERZ1292623 | MGnify/ENA primary metagenome ERZ1292623 (study PRJEB36523, sample SAMEA6512633) | groundwater metagenome | collected 2019-01-07 | study: AquaDiva: Metagenomics assemblies of 32 groundwater samples | reverse complement strand
TTATTCAAAATTAGATGAATCAAAATTAGATGAATATGGAATAGACCAAGAAAAATATTATAAAGAAATTCTTAAAACAAGATTATTATGAAATTTGATTTTGTGGAAATAGGAACATCTGATTTTGATACGAGCTTAGACCAAAGAAAAAAGAATCAAAATATTCTTTTGGTGGAACCGGTAAGTTATTATTTAGACAGATTGCCAAATGGAGAAGGTATTTTTAAAAACAATTGCGCAATATCAGAAAAATCAGGGAATGGGGAAATTTATTTTGTAGACGATGAGATTATTAAAAAATATAATATGCCGATTTGGATGAGAGGATGCAACTCTTTTAACAAGCCTCATCAAACTGTTTTAAGATTTTTTAAAGAAATTGGACAACCGCCAGAATTTAAACAAAAAAGAGTTCCGGTTTTATCTTTTCAAAACTTAGTGGAATTATATGAAATAAAAAGAATAGATTTCCTTAAAATCGACACAGAAGGCCACGATCACGTTGTTTTGGAATCAGTTCTTGATTGTTTAAGAACAAAAAAAATAAAAATTAAAAAAATAAAATTTGAATATAATGAAGTTTTTGGAAACACGAAACATCTTTTTAATCTTATTGGAAGTTTAACTTTTTATTATAAAAATATAGAGTGCGCAAATGACAACGTAATAATGTCATAAATCATGAAAAGCATTAATTCTGAAGAATTTTTTAAACAAGTTGCTTTGAATAGCGGTATTGTTGACTTACAAACTGTTAAAAATATTTATTACGGGATAATCAAAACAATTTCCAAAGAGCTTAAAGGCAAACAAGTAATTAATTTGCCTGATTGGGGGAAGTTTTTTTTAACGACATACAAGTCAAGAAAAGCCCTTAATGTGTCCAGCGGAGAGGTAGAAATATTGCCCCCCAAATTGGCGGTGAAGTTTCAGGCTGATTATAAAGTTAAAAAATATTTCAGAGAATGGGACAAATTAAATAAATAATTTATGCGGACTATTGTATAATATGGATAATTATGGCAAAACAAGAACCATTTAATCCTAAAAAACTGGAATCATTGCAAAAAGAAGCGGGAATGTTAGAAACAAGGCTAGCCTCTTCTCCAACCGCTTATACGCAAAAAACCACTCCAACTGGAGCAGATTTAAGTTTAGACGCGAAACTAGAGAAAGCCAGAAGCGCAATAGAACAACTAAAAAGCCAAAGATTAAGAGAACAATGGTATGGTCCGGAAAAAGAAGGAGAAGAAGTTCCTCCAGAAAAAGAAGGATTGATTTCCAGAAGTCTTGGAGCGCTAGGCGCGCCTTTATATGCAATAGCGGGAGGAGCCGAGTGGGCGCTTGGAAAAGGAACAAAAAAAGGATTACTTGAAAACATTAATGCAAATATTAAAGAGAGAGAAGCTTTTGGAAGTTTGCTGGGGAAAGTGGGCGCGCCTAAAATTGTTTCTTTGCCTCTTGGTTTTGCTTTAGATGTTATGTTTGATCCAGTAAATTGGGCAACAGCCGGTTCGGCTGCTTTAATCCCTAGAATTGGGATGGGTTTTGCCAAAGGAGTAACAAAGGGCGGTATAAAAGCGGGATTGGAAACAGCCAAAGTGGGGGCAACTTCCGGTTTGCAAAGCAAGGCGCGAACCATTATGCCGTTCCTTGCCCCATCAAAAACAATAGGATGGGCGGGTAAAAAGTTAGGAACAAGCACAGCTATTGGGAAAACCATAGCGGGCGGATCTGAGAAATATAGAAACTTAATGGAAAATGTCGGCAAAAAAGCAATAATAGGTTCAGAAAAGTATGATGTTCTTATGGGAACAAATATTTATGATAAATTAGGAAAAGGAATTTTTGGAATAAGTGACATAAATAAAGGCAAAACACTTGGAGCAACAATTGAGAAAGGAATAAGGCAAATGCCAGCCATTGGGATAGGAAAAATTAAGATTAGCGGAGACGACCTTGTTGATTTCTTTAAATATTCTCCATCAGAGCGGGCAAAAATAACAAGACTTGAGGATACGGTTCAAACACTTGGGTTAAAACAAGGATATATTATGGCTGATCCAATAAAAGTCGAAGCTGGGAAAAAAATATTTGATTCTGATGTTTTTGCTTCAATTGATGATATTGTAAAAAAAGAAGGAACGGGGGCTGTTAAGAAAAATATAACTGACAATATGAAAAAAGCAGTATCGGCCGCAGAAGAAGCAAAAGATAAATTATTTAAAGTTGAAAATAACCTTGAAAATGCCAAGAAAATATTAGAGATAGCGGGTCAAGACTATAACTTAAAACACCTTGTTAAGACTTATGAAGAAATACCGCTTGGAAAAACTGGAGTAAAATGGTATGACAAATGGCTTGATAAGCAAAGGGCAAAAACAGGCGGAGAGATATTGGAAAAATATAAATTAAGCGGTCTTGCTAAAAAAATAGGTATTTTTGACAAAGTAAAAGACTGGACGCCCTTAAATAAATTAATTAATGCCAATGATGAATATTTAAAAATATTTAAATGGGCAAAGGTTCCGGCAAATCCCGCTTCGCATGTTTATGCAGTTGGGGGGGATACCCTTTTTGGCTGGATGGGCGGAATGCCAGTTGATGACCCTAGACTTGTAAAATTTATTAAAGACAACTATCAATTTTTAAGAGGAAAAAGAGGTTTTGATTTTTTGAAAAAGAATTTTTTTAATGATACTAATACGTGGTTAGGCATGATAGAAAATGACCCAAAATTGTTTAAAATGATTTTTGGATTATCTCCAGAGGCTATTGTTGGAAAAATCCCGGCAGGAAGAAAAATAAACCTTGATGAAGTATTGAAAAGAATAAATCCAGAATTAACAATAGACGATGTTGTAAAAAGTATGACTGAGTTGAGAAGCAATGTAATGAGAAATTTGGACGAAGCGGTTGCCGCTGAAACTAAAACAGGAAAAACTATTGATGAAATTTTAAAACAAAAAGAAATTGCGGTAAAATCAAAACAATCACCCACCGGCTCTCAAACATTAAGAGAAGTGGCAGAAAAAGGCGGAGGAGTAGTGCGATCATATGATATTCCTAGCGGATGGGCAGCAACAGAAATAGGAGGCGCTCCTGGCGAATTGCTTGAAAAAGCAAAAGGGTGGGCAGCAAACAAAGACAAAGGAGGAGCGTCTAGATGGATAGCAAATAAAATTTTAAACACAATGCCTGAACATTATGAATTTATTGATCAGTCATTTAAACTTGGATATGCCCAATATTCAACAATTATAGGATTAGAAGAAAGCAGTTTATTAAAATTAAGCAGGTTATTGCCAATAAATAAAAATGATTTATTGGAACCAGTTGTAGAGGGTGGTAAAAAACTTTATAGGCTTACCCCACAAAAAGCGGCGGAAGCCTCGGCCGAGCTTTTCATGAATTATGCGGCAATGCCGGATTATGTGAAGATTTTAAGATCTCTTCCAATTATTGGAAGTCCGTTTTTTAGCTTCCAAGCAGCCATGCTGGCAAAAACAGGGAAGACCTTGATACATAATCCCGCTATTTTTAATAAAATTTCATTGTTAATGAATGAAATTTCCGGAGCAAGAACGCCGACTGAAAAAGCGGCGCTAGAAGAAAAGTATAATACTTTCTTAAAATCCCCATCAGTCGTGCGATTAAGTAAAAATTGGAATATTGATATTAAGAATCTTATTCCTTATTTAACTATGAACATGTTAAATCCTTCTCAACGAAAATATAGTGATACATTACCTGGCGTGGTGTCTAATGTTATAGATAATTCTCCGTTTATGAAACATCCGGTTGGCCAAGTAATACTTGATTACATTATTTTACCGTCTATACTAAGTGAAGCAGAGAGACCGCAAGGACAATTCGGCCAACCATTATATCCGGGAGGTGCGACATTGGGACAAAAAACATTTTATGCAGGAAGGTCGTTGGCTGAAACAGCCATTCCGGGTGTGGCGGCCTATGCTGGATTAACACAACCATTATTAAAAGGAGTCGGGATGCCAGATGAAGCGATTAAGTTTTATCCAAGTTATGGATGGAGACAAATAGCAGAAGCAACGCGCGGTAAAAGCACAATCGGAGCGTTAACAAAAGAAGAACCATTGCAAAAAACAATGAGAGCGTTATCAGCAAGGTCGGGTTTGCCGTTTTATCCATTAAAAACGGAATATATAACAAATAAAAATCAAAAAAATAAATAAAATGGCAGATAATATTGTAAACACGTTGGGAGTCGATCAAAATATTCAAGCGCCAGTAGAAGAGGGAGCTGGTTTGTCGCAAGAACAAATGAAAGCAAACCTTCAAGAAATGGCGGGGAAAATAGAGGGCAAGTATCAAGATTTTAATAGTCAAAATTTTGTTTCTAAAAACAAAATGGAATTAAAAAAAAGAGAAGCTCTTAAAGAAGTCTTTAATATTATGGAAACGGCAGGAATTGATTTAAATAGTCCGGAAGACGTAAAAATGTTTCTTGATTCTTTAAGAGATAAAAATCCGGAATTATCTCAAATAATTGAATCATCGTTAGAAGAATTGTTTCAAGAGGAAAATAATGCAAATTTACCAGTAGAAACAAATGAAAATTTACCCCAAAACATTTGAGAGTGTTTTTTCAGAAGATACGCGTAAAAAATTTGATTTTTCCAAAGTTTCAACAAAAGACATTGATATAGATAAATATATCAAAGATTTCAGCGGTCTTTTAAAAGGTTTTTCTTATAATTTGTTTGATTTTTATGTTAAAGTAATTTGGTTAAAGAAGAAATTTTGTTATCAAGATAAGCAAATATCGATTGATGGGAGCACGGGAGGGAATGTTGATTATGCCTTTACTCGTTTTTTGCGCAGGATAGTAGGCGGTGATATACAATTTTTAACTAAGGATTTTTTATATACTAAAGTGATTTCTTATTTTAAAGACTTTTTCCCGGGTTTTGATGATGGGAATCCTTTTGAAAATATAGAGTTTTATAAATTTCCGTTTAAAAATATTACTATGGATTTTCTGGCTGTTGTTTATCAAATGGAAGACAGAATAGAACTCTTGAAATATGCGGAAGAACAAAAAATGACTTATGCCACTTTTTTAGATTTTGTTATAAATCAGATATACTCAATAAATGAAGAACTGGGAAGGGATAAATATCTTTTCATTATAACTAGGAGGTGCCAGAATTATATTAAAAATACTGACAAAAAATTAACCAAGAGGGTCAGTAAAAAAATAAAAAAATGATAAAACTAAAACCGGTTGTTTTTATTAAGGGTAGATATGGATACAACGCACAAAATACGACGCAACAGATAATGCTGTTAAGGGCGTTAAGAATTACCCAAGATCCCCAAAAACTGAAAGAGATGATTGGGGTTAGAACAGCCGCGGAGGTTTTTAGAATGTTGGACAAAATTTCCATACGTAAGGAATATCATGCTGCATTGGTTAGATTGGGAGTATCTTTTGATTATATTGTTAAAAATCTAAAAAAAGAGATAGACGAAGGTGAGAAATCCGCAGATCGTATTAAGGCTATTTCTATTTTTTTAAAATCCGTCGGTTTGGATAAATACGAAGAAACAGTAGGTGGAGGAGGGGGTTGGGAAGAAGCTTTATTGAAATTATCTGATGGGAAAAAAGAAAAAGATGACAAAAAAGTGGTAGATAATTATGAGGTCGTTCAACCGATTATTCCAGAGTCAGTTAGGATAGCCAAAGAGAGAGAAAAATTAGAAGGAAGAAGTCTTTATGAATAATTTGAATAATAAAGAATATAATCTTGAATTACTTTCTGACCCCAAATTTTATTTGGAAAATTTTACAAAAATCAAGACTAAAGAAGGAAAAGGATTAGTTCCTTTTGTTTTAAAACCCGCGCAACTTGATCTATTTAATACTATTAAAAAATATAATCGCATAATATGTATGAAAGCGCGGCAGATCGGGTTTTCAACATCTGTTACAGGATGGCTTTATCATAAAACAATTACAACATCCGGGGTAACATCAGCCTTGGTGGGATATAACAACGATCTTACCGCAGAACTTCTTGATAAAATTAAGACTTTTTATAGAACAACTCCAGACGCTTTGAAGCCAACAATTCATTACAATACTAAATTTGAAATTAGTTTCCCAAAAGTCGATTCAAAGATTTTGGTGTTGCCCTCTACTGAGAATGTTGGTAGGGGGTATTCAATTAATTTCACTTTGTTGACTGAGCTTCCATTTTGGGAGAAAGCAGAAGAAAAAATGATGACGCTTGAAGCATCTGTTCCTATAAACGGAAAAATTATAATAGAGTCGTCACCGGGCGCCGTGGGTGATCTGTTTCATCGCATGTGGGTATCGGACAATGATTACGTAAAAAAAGAATACGGTTGGTGGTGGGATTATTCACAAGAAGAGATTGAGATTATTCAAAGAAGAATGAATAATCCGCGGAAATTCGCAAATAATTATTCTCTTGAATTTTTAACGTCAGGTCGTTCGGTTTTTGATGCGGAAACCTTAAGAAAACAAAGGAAGAACATTCTTAAGGTTGGGGATGTTGTAAAACTTCACGACGGAACGGAACATATCATACGCGAGGAAGAAGGCTTTAGGATTTACAAACCGCCGAGAAGAGACGGAGTGTATGTATTGGGAAATGACAATGCCGAAGGTGTGGTGGGAGGAGATTACTCAGTCATTACTATTTTTGACAGAAGTAATGGAGAAGAAGTTGGTTTTTGGAGAGGGCATACTCCACCGGATAAATTGGCAAAAATACTGAACAAATGGGGAAGATTTTATAATAACGCGTTGGCAGTCGTAGAATGCGAAGCTCATGGAAATGTCGTGCTTAATTGTTTGAAACAACTTCTTTATCCTTCCATTTATTTTCGACCAGCTAAATTTGACACAATGTCAAACCCTTGGTCTGAAAAAATGGGGTGGAAAACAACAAGATTGACCAGACCAATTTTAGTAGATGATTTTGAGCAAGCTGTTAGGGATGGATTATTGACTCTTCACTCAAAAGAGATTGTGGACGAAATGACAGTTTTTGTTTTTAATAATGCAAACAACATGGAGGCCCTTGATGGTTATTTTGATGATCGAATTTTTTCAGCCGGTCTTGCTTATCAAGGTTTTAAGGTGTTAATGGCGACAACCCCCACACAATTGCAATACTGGCAACATTTACCTTATAGTGGGGGATATTGATAAATTTTATGCCAAAAACATCAGGATCATTTCAAAAAGGACATAAATATTGCGGACCAAAAGAAGGGAGTTTTTTTAAACGAAAACACTCAGAAGAAACAATACAGAAAATCAAGAATAAAAAAATTGGACAAAAATATCCAAATCGAAAATCTCCTCCACCTCTTACCGAAGAACATAGAAATAATATAAAAAAAAGCAACACTGGTTTAAAAAGAACAGGTTTAGCCTTACAGAATATTATTAACACTAATCAAAAACCATGGACAGATGAAAGAAGAAGGAAAATGAGTATTTTAAAAACTGGGAGAGAGGTATCAAAGAAAACTCGTGAAAAAATTAGACAAGGAAAATTTAAAAATCCAACAAAATATTGGAAGGGGAAAAAGAGACTCGGTATGGTTGGTGACAAAAATCATGCATGGAAGGGCGGAATTACTCCAGAAAACGTAAAAATTAGACACAGTATCGAATACAAACTCTTTCGTGATTCAGTCTTCGCTCGAGATGGTTACATCTGTCAAAAATACGGCATTAAGGGGGTCAAATTTAATGCTCACCATATCCAAAACTTTGCTAAATACCCCGAACTCCGATTTGCAATAGATAATGGTGTTACTTTGTCTGATAAAGCTCACAAAGAATTTCATAAAAAATATGGTAAAAAGTACAATACACGAGAACAATTAGAGGAATTTTTAAAAACATAAGGACTATTGTATAATCAATAAATATTAATAATATGGCAAGACAAAATTTAACCTCCTACTCACCTAGTGATTGGGGAAAAGAAGAAGAAGAACTTATACGAACTTTTAATTTGCAAAGAGAAGACGCTCTTGGTTATTTTTTGAATACAATAAAACCAAGACTTGATCGTTCCTATAAACTTTATATCGCCCATAATGGAGACAGGGCTCGTCAGATTAAATCCTGGCAAGCTAATATTTTCGTCCCATATACTCAGGCCGTCGTTGAAACTCTTCTCCCTCGCGTTCTTGACGCTAGGCCAGAATTCGTTGTTCAAGGAAGAACTCAGGAAGATCAGGCCAAGTCAGAAAAGCAACAGCAATTGGGTGATTATATTTGGGAAATATCAAAAATGGATGAAACTACTGAAGATGTGGTGAGATCTTCTCTTATTTATGGGACAGGATATCTTCAGCCATATTGGAAAAAAGATGTTAGAACCCATCAGTTTCTTACAACCAAGGATTTAAACAGCAAAAAATATGTGTGGAAAGAAAAAGAGAAGGTTTTCTATGATGCCCCTTATGCAGAATGGGTTGATAATTACTCTTTAATGTACGACTGGCATAATACGGAACGTCAGAGCAAACAGTATTGGTTTAAAAGACTTGTTTTAACAGGGAATGAAATTAAAAGGCGATATCCCAATGCTGATAAAACACGTTTAAAACTCGCTCTGGCTTCAGGAGGGGGAGATTTGACCGATTATGCCTCCATTAGAAGCGAAGTTAAAAAAAATCATGACTCAATAGCAAAAGGAGCTGATGTTTTTAGAACTTCTATAGGAACAAGCAATGACAAATATAATACTTCTGGGGATCCCAATCTTCAGATGTATGAGGTTTTTGAATGGACAAGACCATTTGATGACATGTATTCAGTTCATGTTGGCGCCAGTTACGTTCCGATTTTTAAGGGCGGTTTTATGCCAATTATTTATGATTTCAAAGAAGCTACTTTTATTGATTTTCCTTATTTGAAGATCCCTGGCGAGTTTGAGGGTTATGGTTTGCCAATGATTTTGGAAAATCCTCAGATAATGATGAATATGATTAAGAATCAAAGACTTGATTCTGCTACTCTGAGTATTCACAAAATGTGGATTGTTAATCCGTTAGCTAATATAAATAAGGATGAATTAGTGACAAGGCCATTTGGTATTATTTATTCAGTTGATCCTAATGGTGTTAGAGAGGTTCAATTTAGCGATATAAAAGCCAGTGCTTACAAAGAGGAAGATCTCTTGAAGTCGGATATGCGATACGCTTCCGGGGTTGATGATTTTTCAATGGGGGCGGGAGGGGGCGCGAGTTCTGCAACTGAAGTAAGACACCTAAGAGAATCTACACTAGAACGCGTTAGACTTTTTGTTAATCATCTTGGAAGTGGTTTTTCTGAATTAATGAGATATTGGATGGATATGTCTAGGCAATTTTTCACGAAAGATATGGTTATTAGGATTATTGGCGATGATGGAAAAGAATTATTTCCTTTAATAGAAAAGAATGATTTACAAGGTAATTTTGATTATAGGGCGACTGTTTTGCCATCAATTGCTGGACAAAATGACATTAAGAAGAAACAAAATATGGATTTGTTCCAACTTCTTATTAATTTGCCGTTTGTCGATCCAAGAAAATTAACTCAAAAAGTATTGGTTGATTGGAATTGGAGCCTTGATTCCGTAACGAAATCAGAAGAGGCAGAGCAACAAGTTGGGCCTGACGGGATGCCAATAGCAGGCGGGCAAGAAGAAATTCTGCCAGAAGCAGCGGGTATGGAAATGCCAGAACCTCCAGGTTTTAGCGGAAGTCAGATTTCACCAGAGGTGGCTCAAAGCGCGTTGGCTATGCTTAGAGGAGAGGAAGGGGGACAATCTTCTCCCTTTGCGCAGGCGGCATCGCCGATAAACTTATTGCAAATGGCCGGATCACCGCCTATGGCGCCAAGAATTCCATTACCAACCTCAAATCCAAGAGGAATGAATAGAACTGGACGAATAAATACAACGTTAAATCTTAATCAAAATTCTAATCCGGAAAGCGCTTTAATGAACAGGGCATCATCATTACAGTAATATTTTAGACATTAATTAATAATTAATATATAATAAAAATATGGATAATAAAAAAACAATTTTAAAAAAGGAAATTAAAAAGGTGTCAAATCCTAATATTTATAGCGCCGATCAAATTAGGAAAATTAGAATGGATGACGATATTCAGGAGATGAATAAAATTAAAATTAAAAAAATTCCCTCTCCCTTGAATATGGTTGGCACAGCGATTAAAAGAGGAATAAAAACATTCAGTGATCAAAAAAAATTGGATGCTGAAGCTTATAGGATACAAAAAGAAGAACGAGGAGGCCCTGTTTCTAGTAATGAAGGTAATGTGAGTGAGTTTCTTAAAATCAGAAAGAGACTTAAAGAAGAAAAGAAAAAAAATATCGAATAGTTTATTATTTATTATATTAAATATATGGACAAAGAACCAAAAACAACACAAGAAGCCATAAGAGGTTATTTTACATCAGAAATTTTTGCAAGAATTCGAGAAATGTCTAATGATGAAATGAAAACTCATTTAAAAGAGCTTGAGGGTACGCCGTTATGGTTTGCGATGTTAAAATATACGCAAGAAAGAGTTTCTGTCGTGCAAAATTCATTATTGATTATTGATCCGGTTAAAAATGCTACTGAGATAGCAAGATATCAAGGAATGATTTCTGGAGTATTAGATTTGCAGGACGCTGTGTTATCTTTGAAATATGAAGCAAAGAAGGCTGAAGATCCAAAAAACAAGGAAGAAATTAATAAAAATGAACTAGGCGGCGCCTACGGAAAATATTAATGAGGACTTGTGATATAATTCAGATATTATAAATATATGTCAACACTTTTTGGAAAACCAACAGGACAAGTGATAAAACATCCGGGAGCGTTGACCGCTCAAGCTAAAGCGGCCGGTATGAGCCTTGATGCTTTTTGTTCTAAAAAAGATTTGTCCACAAAAACAAAAAAAAGATGTTCGCTCAGAAAGACGTTAAAAACATTTAAAAAATAAATTTATGGCAGATACAAATAAAAAAGAAATATTAAAAAGCGCAATTGATAAAGTCAAACTTGTTGACGCCGGTGTTAAAAATAAATATAATACTCTTAGCCATTGTGATGTTCCTTGTAAGGATACGGAAGATAAAATTAATTATCCTACAATGTACCTTTCTTCTAAGGAAGCCCCAATGCTCATAGGAATAGATGTTGGCGCGGAAGTAACCATGCTCATTAAAGCAAAAGTTACGAGTCATTCTTTAAATGAAAGAAACAATAAAGAAAAAAGAGAGGATTTTAATCTTGAAATTAATAAAATTGGCGTGGTCGAAACCAAAAATAATGAATAATATAAAAATAATGACAAAAGATAAAAAAAAGAATATGTTAAAGAAGATGATTAAAGGTAAGGCGGGCATGGGTAGAGAGCATATGATGCCAGGAGGAGAAATGATGAAAGATAAAGACATGCCGATGAATAAATATAAGAATTTAAAGAAAAAATAATTAATATATGAGTTTTGAAACGCAAAAAAGGAATATATTAAAAAAGAAAGTTGTTAATTCTCAAAAATTAACAGGTGAACAGTCATTTCTTTTAAAAAACGCCGAGGAAGGACTATCATCTATACCAATATTTAAAAAGAAAAGAAGAATAGGGGGCATTAATGATGATATAAACGCGTTTGGAGAGGAAAATTTAAAAAAACCAGAGTTTAAGAAACGACTTAGGAATTTACAAGAAAAATATAAACTTACGGCTTTTGTTTAAAATGAAACCTTTTAATATACAAAACTTTTTAGGTCCTAAAACAACTTCCCAATCTCAAGCCGAAGGGCGTCTTAAGGTTGCAACGTCGAAATTGAAGAAAAAGAAGATAATTAAAAGAGCAATAAAAAAATTTAAATAAAATGGAAAAAAAAGCGGAAAAGAATGAAATAAGCGGATCAATTTCGGAAATTGTTTCCAAGCTTAAGAAAAACGAACCCAAAGAAGGGGTTAATTTGCTTGAGTTGACAAAAAAGCTTTCCACAAAGAAATTTGGAAAGAAATCTTAAGTGTGTTAAAATATTTATAGATCGAAATTATTAATTATTAATTATTAATTATGAATAAAAATATGTCAGATATAAACAACGGGTCCGCAAATGCGGGGAGCTCGATAGCAAATAGCGTTCCCAATCCAAATAGCTTTGGAGGCGCGGTTGGGGCAGACGCAAAAGAAATAGCGTCTCAAATTAATCCAGAACAATTAAAAGAACTGGAGAGCCTTGTAGGAAGACAGGGTCAAGAATTAGGCGAGTTTAGGAAATTTTTCCAAGATATTTCACCACTTCTTGATAAATTAGACAAAAATCCTGATATCGTACAAGCCATTATTAATGACAATATTACCGCTGACCTGGCGAAAGCAGCCATGGAAGGTAAGGTTAGCATTGCTGATGCGCAAGTCGTTAGTAAAGCTCATGCTGATGTTAAAAAGGAAATAGGAAAAGAAGCTTACGTAAAAACTTCTTCGGAGGACATTGCGAAGCTGGTTGAAGACAAGGTAAAAGAAGTGCGCGGTGAATTTGAAAACAAGCTTAAAGAACGGGATGAATTAGGCGCGTTTGAAAGTGGCGTTCAAGACTTTATTGCGAGAACACCCGATTTTGCGCAGCACGCTGCGGAAATCGACAAGTGGCTTGACGAGCATGATGTGACGGATATTTCTGTCGCTTATTATGCGGTTAAGGGCGAACTTTCAGAAAAAGAGGCGAAGAAAGCTGCAGAAGCCGATCTGGCTGAACACCAAAAGAATTTGGCGTTGAATGCCACTGGCGGAGGCACGCGCGCTACATACGTTGTTGGAGACCCAAATGTCGTTGATCAATTGATTGCCGGCAAGTCTAATCCTAATATTTTTTAAAGTTAGTGAGAGTTTTGAAAAAAGTTTAAGTGTTATGTGGATGTTTTTAGTTTACAGAAACTGATTGTTTTTTAACAAATTAATAGCTAGTTAAATCAAAAAAAATATGTCAACTTATCCGTATATGTAATGCGGATATAAAATCTGACTATATGCTGGAAACTCTCGTTAGGTTATCGGTAGGTAAAAACCTGAAAATTCGATAAATAGAGACAATCAGCAGGCAACCTGCGGAAGCAGGGAGTCCTCAACGACTAATACGTCAGACACCAAAGGGTGAAGATAGAGTCTAATCCTACATGTGAGTGTAGGTGGATATAAAAATATCCTAGAAAATATCAGTCATTACACAGAACCGACACACAAGCAGGGAACAATAGCAATCGCATCGGGTAACGCGGCACGTACAACTGCAACAGCAACTACTGAGGAACGACTTATAATCGATGCTCAGGATAAAATCATGTTGCTCGAGCCCAATAAACATTCACTCGTTTCACTTCTAACCAATGTTGGTAAAACCTATAGTGGTGGGAGTTGGAAAGGAGCAGGAATTCTCAAGCAAGTGACTGGAAATCCTGAGTTTAAGTCATTTAGAATAATCTTTGAATGACTATAAAATTTAGCCAAATGCTGGGAAATCATTAGAGTCTATATCGCCGAAATAGTAAACCGTAAGGTTATGCTTCAGTGGCTTTAAAAAGAATATAGAATTTGACTATCAGCAGGAAAGATTCTTATAATTTAATTAAAAATTATGGAAAATCCTCAGAGACTAGCAAGACCAAGACTTCCTTTTAAAAGTGAAAAAATGGGAGTCTTGACGGGAATGCTTTTGGGAGACGCGGGTATGACCAAAAAGTATCCAAGAAATCTTACAATTTGTCACAGCGAACCTCAAAAAGAATATTTTGAATGGAAATGTTCGATACTTGAACATTTCGGTTTTAAGAAAAATAAAGTCAGAGAAATGCACTCTAAATTAGGTAATAAAGCATTTCTTGTTGATTTTGTAGACGATAAATTCAAATATTTTTTTAGGAAGTTTTATCGTAATGAAAATGACAAAAGACTTACGAGAATTGTAAATAGACAAAACTTAAGACATCTTAATTTGTATGGATTAGCAATATGGTTTATGGACGATGGTAATCTTAGTAAAAAAGATTATCCATATGTTTGTTTAAACACACAGGCATATACATACGAAGAACATGTTTTATTGCAAAAGTTTTTTAAGAAAAAATATAATTTAGATGTTAAGATTCATAAGGACAAACATTATTTTAAATTATATTTTGGACAAGAAAATAATACTGCAAAACGTTTTGTAAAAATGATAGAGCCTTATATTCACAATTCCATAGAATATAAGTTACGCTAAACATCTTTAACAAAAGATGATGATAGAGTCCAATCTTTATGGAAACATAAAGTTAATATTATGGAAGATTATTACGGGGGAAAGTACGCGCGCGTTGGAGCAGCTTATAACTCCACCGACAACGATGTTACGATCACTGTTACAGGTGCAGGTTCAAGTTCAGCCCACATTTTCACCGTGGGTGACGTTATAAAAAACGCCAGAACAGGTGAAAATTTGCTTGTAGTCACAATCGCCTCGGCGACCACGATTACGGCAGATAGAGCCTTCGGCACAACTTCGGCTGCGGCCGGGGTGACCGGAGATGGTTTATTCATAATCGGTAGCGTTAGTGAGGAAAACTCAGGAGCGAGAAATGCCAATACGACGCAGGTCACGCCGGTTACGAATTACTGTCAAATTTTCAAAACGACAATCGCTATCTCAAATACCAACAAGGAATCCAACTTGTATGGTGGCCCGGATCTTCCGTACCAGAGAGCAAAGAAAGGCACCGAACACGCTATGGATAAATTACTTGTCCTTTATAATAGAAATATTATATAAAAAATTGGCTATATGCTGGAAACTCCCAAGAGGCGAAATCCGAAAGGATTAGCACTAACGGACAATCAGCAGGGAAGATTCCTTAAAAGGAAAACCCTCAACGACTGCACGCCAATCCCCAATTAATGGGTGATGATACAGTCTGAACTGCATGGAAACATGCAGAGGTAAGCAGAAATGACTTACACATCTTTAAAAAGATAGTAACAAAATTGATAGAAAAAGCGTTTTGGTTCGGTGAGAAAAAGAGCGACACGACTGGCACGCAGGGTCATCCCCGCAAGGCCACAGGTGGTGTTCTTGAGCACATTAACTCAGGGAATTCATACGTCCAAAACCAGAGCGGTCCTTTGACAGCTCCTGATTTTAACACTTTCTTGAGAGAAGGTTTTACCTACGGAAACAATGAAAAAATGTTGTTCGCCGGTGGTCTTACGCTTCAAGCCATCAATGAAATGGCCAGAGGGCAAATTCAGACGAAGCCGTTGGAAACGACTTACGGTATTAAGATTAGCCAGTGGGTCACCGCTTTCGGAACTGTGAACATTGTTCATACCCCGATATTCGTGGAAGACTACGCCGGTTATGCGTTCTTGCTCGATATGGAATGTTATAAATATCGATACATGAATAACAGAGATACCAAGTTGCAGACTAACGTTCAAGCGAATGATACTGATGGTCAGATTGACCAATACCTTACGGAATGCGGTCTTCAAAGAAATCAATCTCCGAGAAGCGCGTTGCTGTTAGGTGTTACGTCCTAAGGGTTAAGGTTTATGTAATTCTTAAATTATCGTTAGTTTAAGGAGTCCTACGCGTTTTTGGGACTATAAATCAAAAATGCGCGCATTGGGGAGGTCATTATGACCTCCCCAAAGATGCGTCCCGACAAGTCACGGGTAATTGACAGACGGATTAAAAATTAATTAACGAATATTAAAAATATATGTCAAGTCTTAATTCAGTTTTGACAAGGCAAGCGTTGTCTTCTGGCACAACCATACAGGTTGGTTCGGACACCCCGGTTGCCATTCGATTGAGGAAAAAGAGCGCGGGATCGGTTACTTCGGTTACTGTTACCACTGCTACGAATATTGTTATGATTACGTCAGATGGAGGCACGGATACGTACACGTTTGCCACTTATACAACTGTTGGCGCCTTGGTTGATGCCATTAATGCTGACGGCATTTTTGAAGCCAAAGAGCTTGATTGCTTAAGATCACAAGGAACAACTGGTTCCCAGTTTGTTACTGGCGCTATTACGTCCGGTACGGATGATAATGGTGTTGTTGTTTGGGATGTTCTTCAGGATACTTCGGTTACCTTGGAATTGGGTGTGACTTTGTCGCCTTTTAGAAATTTCGATTTCCCGAAGGGCCACAGGGTTCATATTCAGCAAATTGTTTATTCTGTAAACATGGGCACAGCTGCGGCTGATAGCTTCCAGATTTATAAGAGAAAAGGCAAGACCGAGAGCAAGATTTTTGGAGCTCTTTCAGTTGATACGACTGAAACAACCCTAAATTTGGCTAGCGGTTACGGCAAGATAAGCGCCGGTCCGGACGATGAGCTTTTTGTGCGCGTCAAAGACGCTGCCACATTAGCCGATGCGGGTGGTAATTTTGTGCGAGTGATTGGTATAATAGAATAGTTTATGACTTTAAAGGCGAGGTTAATCCCTCGCCTTTAAAAGGTTCAATAATTAATTATTAACTTAAATATGAATAAACAAATATATGTCAGTAAAATTTATCAGTAAAAATTCGAATTTAATGATTGTTTTAAAACCCGGCATTCCAGGTTCAACCATAACTGGACAACAGCCGCAACCGGGAATTTATGTAAGGTTTCAAAGCGGAACAGTGGATGTTAAAGAAGAAGCAATGATAGAAATGCTAAGGGGACATAGAGGTTATGGCGTGGATTTCGTTGAAATTAAACAAGAAGAAAGAGATCCATATGAACACACAAGACAAGAAATAGAACCGGCGCATAATATAACGGAAGTGGTTTATGGACATGTGGGGAAAAAGACAACATCTAAAGGAAAAACCGTTCTTAGCCCGGAAATAAAGAAACTTATTGAAAACGAGGCAGTTAAAATGCTTCCTGACCTTTTAAAGAAAAACCCTAAAATACTTAGAGATATCCTATCTGGTTTGGCGGCAGAAGTAGAAAAGGATAAAAAAGAAGATGATTCAAAAACAAATAAAGTTGAAGGTGGAAAAGAATAAGCTAGATTATGAAAAGAAAAGAGATAAAAGGATATGAAGATTGTTATTCTGTAACGAAAGACGGAAGAGTTTGGAGTAATCGATTTAAAAAGTGGTTAAAACCTATTAAACATTCTGACGGATATAGGGTTGTGCATCTTTGTGTTAACGGAGAAGGTAAAAAGAAAAGGATTCATCGCATTGTTGCGGAAACATTTTTGTCCAATCCAGACAACCTGCCGGAGGTAAATCATAAAAATCTTAACAAGTCGGACAATCGATTGAAAAATCTTGAATGGATTTCACATATAGGGAACAGCAAGCATGGATATAAAACAAGAGAAAAGATGTTAAAGAGATGTAAAACAAAGGACGACAAAGACAAGATAATGCGATTTTTCAAAAAAAATAAAAGTAATCGTATTTATCCAAGTCAGATATATTCAAACAATATAGAGAAAAACAGAAAAAGAGGAAGAGAAAAATATGCAAGAAATAGAGAATATTTAAAAGAGTATGTAAAAAAAAGATATTGGAGAAACATTGAATTTTCTCGTAAATACTGTCGTGAATATTATCATAAACATTATGGCAGGTTAAAATAAAGAAATGGCAAAAGAAATAAAATAAGGACTAATGTTATAATCATGATATAAGTTAAAAAAACATGACAAACAAATATACAAATTTTTATTATGACCCGCAAAGAGAAGGATACGATCTTTCTGTTTGGAGGACAATCAACGGCGAACCAACTGTAGGCGCAAATCAATTGCGTCTCTCTTTGGCGTCTGTCGTTCATTATAGCGATATTTGGAGAGGTGATGTTACGATGAATCTTAATATTCCAGTTCCGGCCTCAGGGGCAAGAAAGAACTTCGGTTTGATCCAGCTTAATAAAAATGCTTATTTGTATTTTGATATTACGAATGATGTTTTTTCTGCCAAAACATCCGATGGAACAACAAGCACTTCTTCCACAATCACGTGGCAAAGTTCATGGTCAAGTGTAAGTACAGACTTTAGAATCAAGTGGGAAGCAGGCACGGCTAAATTTTTTGTTGGAGGCGTGCAACAGGCTGCAATTAGCGATGCTTCTATTCCCGGCGATCCGTTGAGTTTTTATGTTAACAATGGAAACGTTGACACAATGACTCTTAAATACATTCAAGCCAAAGGAATTCAAACCTTCTTCTTACACGAAGCTTTGGAAAATAGCTCTACAGAACCGTTGATATTTGAAAGTGAAAGCCTCACCATTGCAGAAGCTGTTACAATGTCTCCGGCCACTACCATGGCTTCTAACGTAAACGACGCGCTAGCAATCACAGAATCTCAAACAATGGCGCATGCGCTAGACATGGCTTCTAATGTTAATGACGCATTGACCATTGCTGAAAGTGTCACTTCGGCTCATGCTTTAGCATTGTCGCCTAGTGTAAATGATGCTTTGACGAACGCTGAAAATATCACTATGTTATTGTTGGCGCAACCTAATATTAGCGACAGTCTTACAATTGTTGACTTTATCGCAATCTCTACTCCAGCATAAAATTGTAGCCAGCTAAAGTTCACATGTATTGTTTTTGTTTCTGTGTTATAATTTGATTGTTAAAAAGCAGTCAAATTATGAATATGAAAATGTATTGATTTAATATTTTGGCTTTAACAGTCGAAATAAGTCAAAATAATATAAATCTAATTAGGTAGATATTATAAGGTAAGTTCTTTAATAAAATGTTAAAAACTAAAACAAGCTCCGCTC
>ERZ1292623.2001-Hain-H51-01um-R1-2001-length-18848-cov-9_pt1 | contig 18848 bp, 24 predicted proteins | sample MGYA00564398_ERZ1292623 | MGnify/ENA primary metagenome ERZ1292623 (study PRJEB36523, sample SAMEA6512633) | groundwater metagenome | collected 2019-01-07 | study: AquaDiva: Metagenomics assemblies of 32 groundwater samples | reverse complement strand
ATAGGATAGTGGTAGTCTGGCTGCCTCCAGAGCAGCAGGTGGGGGTTCGATTCCTCCTGTGCCCATTTTTTAGTATATAAAAGTTTTAAAAGCTATATAATTAATTCTTTGAGTTAAAATGACAACTGTTATTGCTGTTAAAACAAATATTGATGGTGTTGAAGGTATTGTGATGGGTTCTGATACTCAGAAAAATTATATTCAGGAAGGTAATCTTTCTGAAAAAGATCCAAATCCTAAGTATAAAATAATATATGGTGACAGATGGATGTTAGGTCATGCAGGAATTGTTAATGCTAACCTTTCTCATTTTAATAGGTTTCTTACATCAAATAAACAAAGAGCTAGAACAATTGTTGAAGATGCAATTAACCATCATCGTACCCATGGTAAGAAATATAGGTTATCTAGTTTTTTAGCAGAAGGTTTGAGAGTTGCTGATTTTTCATTGGTTAATGATCTTAATACTCTTTTGAGCGATTCAAGTGATAAGAGAGATTCTGAGGATGTTAAAGAAGATACAGGTGAATTTATTTTAGCCGCTTCTTTTAGTGATAATACATATGGTCTTTGGTATGTTAATGAGTATGGAAGATTGGTTGATCCATTTAAGGCAGATAGTTTGGAATATGCTTGTATTGGTTCTGGATCAAAACGTTTGATTGAGTATCTTGCAGACAATCCTTTTTCTGAGAGTAATATTGATTTGTCAAATGTAGGTATTCCTGTTGCTATAGATATTGTAAATAGATTATTAGTTCTAGCACAAAAAGATGCTTTTACAGGGTCCATTCTTACAGCTGATTTGGTAATATTAACAGCAGAAGGAGTTGAGGCTTATGGAAAGAATATTATAGAAACTCTTATTAAAACTAGGGAGGAGGAAATTGAAAGATTGAAAGATAAATATAAGAGTCTTTCTCAAATTAGTTCTGTTGAAGAAATTAAAACAATAGAATAATTTTTAATATATAATTCTTTTGAATTACATGCCAAGAGACAATTTTACCTTTAGAAAAGAAAACCAGCTGAAAAAAGATGATAAATCTTTGAAAGGTAACTGGGATAAAAAAATCCTGAATTTGTGTGATAAAATAAATAAAAGTAAGGATTATTACACAACTTCTTCGTGCAGTGGAAGAATTCTTGTTTTGATAGATTATAAAGTGAAAAGAGATGATTTATTTTTATTTTGCTCGCACGATTTAATTTCATTTGATATTTTAAAAGATGGGCTGAATAAAATAAAAAGTAAAACTGGAAAATTAATTTATTTTAGACAAGATCCATGTATTTTGCATATAGCTTGTAAAAATCTGGAAAAAGCTCAGGAAATACATGATTTAGCTAAAGATGCTGGATGGAAAAGATGTGGTATAATAGCTAGTAAAAAAAGGTTTGTTGTTGAATTAAATGCTACTCAAAGAATTGAAATGCCAATAATTAATAAAAATGAGATTTTAATTGATGATAAATTTTTGAAAGTATTAGTTGAAGAGGCAAATAGGAAGTTAAAAAATTCCTGGGAGCTGATAGAGAGGTTTGAAAATAATTTGAAATTGTGATAAGATAAACAGTTAAATTAATGAAAAAAGAGGAGGCATTCTTTTTAATTTTTTTAGTTTTGATAAATCCCCTAAACTATCTGCATCAGCGTATTCAGCCTCATAACCTAGTAAGTTTTCTTGATTTGTGACAATAAAATATCCTAATGGAATCATGTTCCATGAATGAATTCCCCCACAACCAACATTTGCAAAGATACCATTTTTTAAGTGTCCATTAACCATTTGTCCTAGATCAAACCAGTTAACAGATTTATCTGAAGCTCTCCAACTATGGTAGTTTGCATGACCTATAACAAATATACTTGCAAAATCACTATCTTGAACGACTTCTTTTAAATCTCTTGAAGAAGCTGAATCAAACAATGTAGCATTTTTACCAAATACTAATTTATATTTTCTTCCTGCATTTAGATGATAATCATAGTCTATAGAACTATAGCTTCCAGATCCATTAGTCGGAGAAACCATTAAAGCAATTCTATTTCCTTTATTTGTTTTTCCTGATAATTTTAATGAGAGATATTTTGGTAAAAGTGTTTCAACTAATTGAGCTTCTACTCTGTCTTCTTCTTTATCTTCATAAATATTAGGTAAGATATACTTATTATGCATGTTATGGGGTTATAAAAGATATTTATAAATCTTGTTAATTTATAATTCTTGACTACAATAATCTATTTAAGTTCAATATCTGATTGATTAAAATGGCTTATGAAGGAAATTTATCTAGGGGTAGAGAAGGAAAAAAACCTGAAAAAGAGAAAAAGGTAGTTGTAGAAACCTCCAAACCTATTGTCTATGTTAAGCCTAAAGATATAGATACTAAAAAACTTTCTTCATTTTATCGAAGAGCTCCTACGCCTGAAGAAAAGCATCTTAGGAAATCTTTTAATAGAAAATTTGCTGAGGTTACTGGTTTGGGTAGTTTAATTCAGATATCTGATGATGAATTTGGAATTTATAGAGGATTTTCACGAGGGCGATTGCCAATTGATTCTAAGACTATTTATGTTGATTATTCTCCTGTAAAAATTGATATTCAAACAGCTTTTTGTTTTCCTGGAGAAGTATCAATTGATGGAATTAATTATGAAATTAGTTATAGGAGAAGATAAAATAGGCTATATGGGATTTTCTGGTTGAAGTGAAGAGCTTACTAAAATAAAAATTATTCTTGTCTAATTAATTTATCTAGGGTTGGAGAAAACTTAGGTTTCCAATCTTTACAAGGGCTTTGATAATATTTATTTGTTTTAGGAGAAAAGCCACTGTAACGAACTCCTGGTCTATTTACAGCATTTTTATCGAAATCAGGATCAGAAACTTCACAATACCATCCTGATGTTGCATCTTGAGCATCAATAGTTTCCCTTCCAAGGCTAATACAAGATTGACATCCTCCTTCAGAGTGTTCTCTATAAAACTTTACAATGCTTTTTGCAAATGATAGATCAATACGAGTTGATATAGTTCCATTAATTTCGTATGTTCCAGCTTCGATTACAGATAATACTTCTGCTAAATCAGAATCTACAAAAGTACCATCTAATTCTCCTACACTTTTTCTTATATCATATAACATAGATAAAACAGATTGCGGAGAAATATCCTCAAATCTTTTAATCCCTGTTTTGTACTTAACTTCTTGTAGCAAAGGCATATGAGATTGTGTAATTAATTGTTTAAAAGAATTTGTATGGTGTTAAGATTAATTTTATTCAAACGGACTATCATGTGAAAGCATTTTATGTGCTTTCTTGTATATATCATAAACATTAAAACATAATTCGTCCGCTGATTTTGCAACTAATTTTCTAACTTCTCCTTCTATGTAGCTATCTTTTTTTATGTCTTTAATTGTTTTAATTTCCTTTTTATCCTTTTTTTCACCAGATTTTTTAGGCCATAATCCTGAAAAAAGAGCTTTGAAAGGGTTTATGTCTTCTTTTTCCTTTTGTTTTTTCTCTTCTTCTTTTTCCTTGTCACCTTCCAGGAAATGATCTATATCTTTTTTGATTTCATCTAAACTTTCTGTTGTTGCTCCTTGGATTAATTTCATAGCTTCTTCAATATCAGAGTTTTTCATTTCTTTTTCAAATAATTCTAATTCTTGATCATTTAGTGCATATCCTTTAAAGTCTACAGTCGCTCTTCCACCAAATAAGTAATTTTGCCCTGCTTTTTGTGGAATTCCTCTGAAATGAAATTTGACTATTACGCATGAAAAATAATCTCTTTTAATTTTCCTAACTCCTTTTGGTAGATTAGATTCAAGAACTGCTTCATCAAACTCAAATTTCTTTTTTCCGAATAATGTTAATTCAAGTAATATTGTGTTAAATGCTGTTACTAATTCAGCATCCATTGTTTTTTCTTCCATTTCTAATTCTGTAGCAGCTTTTAGATAGGGTTTTACCCATCTGGCATATAACTGCAGTGTATTTACCTGACTTTTTAGATAGTTTTTTTCTATGTTAAAACGTTTTTTTAGTTCTGCTTCACTTGATTCCATCCATTTGTAAAATTCAGCAAGTCTTGGTTTTAGAATTCTTTTTACTCTGTCATTTAAGTCTATTTTGTCAGCTTCTTCTAGGGAACTAACAGCAAGAAAAGCATCTCTTAGTGTTACAAAGTTTAAATTCCCAGCAGTCATTTGATGTATACTTCCTACTCCTCTTTTTATATCAACATTGTCAAGCCATATTTGTTTTAGTGCAAGTACTGCAGCTTCTTTTGTTGTTTTATCTTTTGATTTAATGTCTTCATAGTGTTGCAATCTTATTTCAAAATCTTTTAAGTCATATACTAAATTAATAACTGATTTTGTTACCTGGTTTATAGCTCCCATTGTTTTCATTACATTATCCTGCATTATTGATTTTCTTTGCCCCATTTCTGTAAAATGTCCACTTCCAGGAGATGAAGAAAAGTTGTCTACTAATTTTTCTACTTTTCCACCAAATATATTATTCATGAAGTTTAACACCCAGAAATAAATAGGTTCTAAAGTTGATGACGATGAATCGTATACTAATTGATGAGTTCTTGCAGGCTCTTTCTTCATTTTTTCTAAAACTTCAAATGCATCAGTCATTTTATTTTCACCTCTTTAATATATTGAGAAAGAATTATTTAAACCTTATCAAATGTTTATATTGTTAGTTTGAGAGGTCTTGAGCTTATGTTAATTACAATTTTTAGTAATATACAACTAAGCATTTAAATATCTAAAAGTATCTATTGAATATAATGGATATATTGAACAACAAGTTATTTGTATTAATCGGATTTATAACTATTGTAATAATTGTCTTTTTCTTGTTATGGATTCAAGCAAGAATATTAAGAAAAATTGTTTATCTTTTTGAAACTAAATACCCTAAATTAGGTGTTCTTCCTAAATCATATTTAGTTAAATTTAAAAAAAGCAATTTTTTCTATTATTCTAATCTGGGTAGTTGGAGTAACTTTTATTTATTGATTAATTATTCAAAATTACCGATCGATTTAAAGGAACTATTCAAAAAAATAATTTTACTTTGGATAGCTTGTATTTTTGTTGCCTTAATTTTAACAGTTATAATTTTACTTATTTGATGGATAATTCCATTAAGAATAGAAAGATATAATCCTTCAAGCATCAATAACTTTAAAAAAACCGGTTACTTAAGAAAAATATGGGTTTTTTAGGATTTGGAAAAAAGAAGACACTTGACTTTACAACAGGAGAGGCTGGAGGAATTCCCCCAAGAATAATTAAAAAAGAATATCCAATGTCAGGGGATTTTGTTGACTTGAGAGATGAAGAAAAAGAAATTAAGTCTTTTAATCAAAAACAAACTTATAATCAAGCTTCTAGTGTTTCAAAAAGTCCTTTTGATTTTTTAACCTCCAATACTTCAAGTTCAAATTCAAGTTCTTACCCAAGTACAAATAATATTTCTAGCAATATTAGTAATCCCATTGCAGAAGTTTCTGAAATGTCTGAATTAAGGGTTAAATTAAGGAATATGACAACTAGAATTGAAGACCAGTCTAATGAAATATACAGGTTAGTGCAGAGAATAGAGTTGTTAGAAAGAAAATTAGAAAGATTTGAAGGAAGATAAATTCATACCTAAATATTTTTAAATAAAATAACTTGATTCTTTAATGGTTGATTTAAGGGAAACACTTGAATTTTTAAAATGGTCTTTTGGTAGGAGCAGTGCTTATGTTTTTTTTGATTCTAGGTTTTATGATGAATATATGGAAGGAGTTATTAGTCGAGAAATAATTCCTAGGTTTGATTATACAAAAAGATTTCATAATTTTGATATTATGCAAAATACTTTAGATGGCGATTGTGATCCTGAGTTTGGAAATGTAATAAGAGAGCTTACAGAAAGTGATTTAAAAATGATGAAAAGAGATTTCAAGCCTAAAAGTTATTCATCTTTCCCACTTTATACTTTTTGTTCTTGGGATTTAAACAAAGAATTCAGAAAACTTCATGATGAAATAAGCTCTTTTGTTTATAGTTCTTGATTTTAGCTATATTAATTCTTACTACTTCTTGTTAAATTTACCACCAGGAGCCCAAGGATTGAAAAATGGATCATCAATAAATACATCTCCTGTTTTTCCTACATATTTACCACGCCCCCACTTTGCATCATCTATATCTTTCGCAGACATATCTCTGCTTGAATTTCTTCCGCCAGAATAATTTGTACCATATCTATCATCAAATTTTGCAGCTCTCATAGATCCAGGAAATGTTCTAGCCCAAAATTCTTCTTTTGGATCAGCAGGACTATATGCATGACTTCCGTATCCACCAGAACTTCCTGCTACAGGATACCCCTTTTCTGTTTCTAATCTTTTAGTATCAACTTTAGAATTTAATAACTGAGTTAAAATATCTTTAGGAATTTCACTCCCATAATGAGAAAGTCTAGATTCATTTTGATAATTATTTGGATTATTTGAAATGTTAAACCATATGTCTCCAATACTTACAGACACTTCATCTTCTCCACCTATTATTTGGTTTTTTACAGAATATTCTACTCCACTATTAGATATACTATAAATCACATCTCCGTTATGGGTAGGTTCTTCCCTATGGGCTATTGTGCTCAACGCATTAAATAAATTTCCTAAACTGGTATCTGATTCATTAACAAGAAAAGTATCGCCTAATCTCTCTGAAGCTTTTACATAATCTTCAGCCCTAACATTTCTTTTTTCTTCTTCAGCAAAATCTTTAGCATATGTTTCTATCCAATAAGACCTAGATTTAGATAAAATATCTTTTAAAGTTCTTTCTGCAACAACTTCCTGCCTTTGAGTATTAGAATCTACAGAAATATTACCATTTTTTAATTGATTGTCACAAGAAGCTGATGCTAAAACTATTGCTCCAATTCCCAATATTTTTCCCATAAATTTCATATCTTTTTGTGATAGTTTTAGCTTTATAAGTCTTTCCTTTTTTATCTTGAATAGTTATCTTTGAAAGAATTCTATAAATTATTACAACAAAGCTTTTATACTAACTTTTTTATTTTTAGTTTGATTTAAAAAAAGAAGGTGTTTTATTATGTCTGATAAGCGAAAATTCATTGTGGTAACTGGAGGAGTTTTATCTGGATTAGGAAAAGGTCTTTTCATCAGTTCTTTGGGAAAACTGCTTCAATCACGAGGGTATATTATTTCTCCTTTAAAAATTGATCCTTATGTAAATGTTGATGCTGGCACTATGAATCCTATTGAACATGGAGAGGTATTTGTTTTAGATGATGGTTCTGAAGTTGATATGGATTTAGGAACTTATGAAAGGTTTTTAGATGTAAAACTAAACAGTGATTCCAATATTACTACAGGCAAGATATATAAAAAAGTAATTGAAAAAGAAAGAAGAGGAGATTATCTTGGTAAAACTGTTCAGTTGATTCCTTATGTTACAGGTGAATTAAAAAAAGAATATAAGGCTCTTTATGATAATTCTAAAGCAGATATAGTTGTCATTGAAATAGGTGGAACTGTTGGAGATATTGAAAATCAGATATTTTTAGAATCTGTCAGAGAACTTTCTTTAGAAGAAGAAGTTATGTTTATTCATTGCACTTTAGTTCCTGTAATGGGAGTTGTTGGAGAGCAGAAAACTAAGCCAACTCAGCAAAATGTTCGTTTGTTGAGAGAAATAGGCATAATTCCGAATATGATTTTCTGCAGATCAGAAAAATATCTTGAAGATAGTATAAAAAAGAAAATTTCTCTTTTTTGCAATGTTTCAGAGGAGAAGATTATTTCAGGACCTGATTTGAATAATATATATGAAATTCCTTTAATGCTTAATGAACAGGGTGTGGCAGAAAAAGTTCTTTCTTTTCTTAATTTAGAGCCTAGAGAACAAGACTTGCATGAATGGAAAGGATTTGTCAATAATTTAAATAATCCTTCTAAAACAGTTAATATAGCTATTGTTGGAAAGTATACTGGTTTGAAAGATTCTTATGTTTCTATTATTGAGTCTTTAAATCATGCAGCTGGAAATCTTAACACTAAAGTTAATATTAAATTTGTTGAGTCAACTGATGTAGAAGGAGATAAATTAAGTGTTGAAGATGTTTTGAAAAATGTGCATGGAATTTTAATTCCTGGCGGATTTGGTAAAAGAGGTGTTGAAGGAAAAATAAATTGTGTTAAATATGCAAGAGAGAATAATATCCCGTTTTTAGGGCTTTGTTTAGGATTTCAGTGCGCTGTAATTGAATTTTCACGAAATGTTGTTGGTTTGAAAAATGCAAATTCCACTGAATTTGCTCCAGATTCTGAAAATCCTGTTATAGATATTATGGCTACACAAAGAGGAATTAGTGATAAAGGCGGGACTATGAGGCTTGGAAAGTATGAAGCGATGCTTAAGAATAATTCTCTTGTTAGTTCTTTATACAAAAGCGATGTTGCATTTGAAAGGCATAGGCATAGGTATGAAGTTAATCCAGATTATATAGAATCTTTAGAAAATAGTGGGTTGGTTTTTTCTGGAAAATCAGAAGATGGAAAATTAATGGAGTTTTTGGAGTTTCCAAAACATAAATTCTTTATTGCAACTCAAGCCCATCCCGAATTTAAATCTCGTCCATTAAGGCCTTCACCCTTGTTTTTTGGATTTGTTAGTTCTTGTTTGAGTGTTTAGGATTAGATGTATTAATAAAAAATTAAAAATAAAAAATTAAAATATTTAGTGCTTATTTTTTAATTGTGTAATAGATTGTGTAAAGACCAGCAAGACCTATTAGCACATAAACTATATTTGCAATAGTAGTCCCAAGTAAACCAACTACATCCAAATTAGAACCCATGAAACCACCTATTCCAACAAGTCCCAAATTAACTGCCCCAATAATAACTAAAACAAGAGCAATCCAATCTAAAGTATTTTTTGCCATTTTTACCTCCTTTCACACCTTTTTTTAATTATTTTAAATAAGAATTTTAGGCTTATAAACGTTGTCCTTTTTTGAAGTTTAATTATTTATAGTGTAAAGTAGATTATGTATCTCAGTATAATTTATTTTTAAATTACACAATACTTTTCCTTATTTTATTATTAATTAATTTGTAGATAAATTAGTATAACATTATATTTATAATATTTTCAAAGGTATATGGAATTGCTAAAATATTGCATGAAATGTTAAGTTTAATATTTGACTTAACATATAGATAACCTTATTAATATTATTTTATTTCTTTTATTATGGTAAAGAACTTGAAAAATTTTAGCAATGAAATATATGCTTATGCACTTGAAAATGCTATAGAGCATGGAAAAACAATGTCAAGTGTTGTTATGCCTAAACTTTTTCAGCATGGATTAAAAAAAGAGAATATAAAAGATGTTATGCCTGAAATAAATAAGATAGTTAGTGAGATTAATTCTATGCCTAGTGGTGAAAGAGATAAACTTTTTAATAATTATAAAAAATTCTTGCCCGAAAAATTTGTTGAAGAAAAAGGTCTTAAAGAATTACCTAATGTTAGTAAAAAAATGGTTTTTAGACTTGCTCCTGAGCCTTCAAAGTATAATCATATAGGACATGCATTGACTTTTCTGCTGAATTATCTTTATGCTAAGAAGTATAAAGGAAAGTGTTTATTGAGGTTTGAAGATACTAATCCTGAAAAAGTTTCTCAGGAATATATTGATTCTATGAAAGAGGATGTTATTGATTATCTTGACATTAAGGTTGATAGTATAAGATATGTTTCTGATGACATGAAAAAGCTTTATGATTATGCCGAGCAGATAATAAAAATGGGCAAAGCATACATCTGTTTTTGTGACAGAGATAAAATGCAAGATCTTAGACATAAGGGAATTGAGTGCGAGTGCAGAAAGAAAAATGTTAAACAAAATATGCTAGAGTGGAAAAAATTTATTTCCGGAGATTATAAGGAAGGAGAAGCTATCCTTAGAATAAAGGGGGATATGAAGAGTTTGAATCATGTTATGAGAGATTCAGTTATGTTTAGAATTTCTAGTGCTCAACATTATAAATATGGAACAAAATATAAAGCATGGCCAATGTATGATTTTTATAACCCAATTGAAGATTCAATAATGGGTGTTACTCATATACTTCGAAGTAATGAGTTTGATATGAGGGTAGAGTTGCATGATTATATACGGAATTTGTTAAAACTAAAAAGCCAAACTATTGTTCAATATGGGAGAGTTAATGTTATTGATGCTGTAACAAAAGGAAGAGAGATAAGAGATATGATTGAGTCAGGGAAGTTTCTTGGATGGGATGATCCAAGACTTATGACACTTAGAGCGTTAAAAAGAAGAGGAATTGTAAAAGAAGTTTATTATGAACTTGCTGAGAATCTTGGACTTAATAAAAATCAAGTGAATATAGATTTTGATTTAATTGCTTCTATAAGCAGAAAATTGTTAGATAAAAAAGCTAATAGGTATTTTTTTGTCGAAGATCCTGTTGAATTGAAAATTGAAAATGCTCCAAATATAAAAGAAATAAAAGTTAAGTTTCATCCCGAAGAGAATAAGATGAAAACAGTTGAACTTGAAAAAAGCATTTTTGTTTCAAATAAAGATTTTAATGATTTTAAGGGGAAAAATGTTAGATTGATGCATTTATTTAATATTAAACTGGATAAAAAAGCAAAATTTATTTCTATTGAAAATGACCCTAAAATAAGAAAAATTCATTGGGTAAGTAAAGGTGTTAAAACTAAAATTATGATGCCCAAAGGATTTTGGAAATATGGATTAGCTGAAGAAAATATAGAGAAATTAAAAAAAGGAGAGATAATTCAATTTGAAAGATTTGGTTTTTGTAAATACGAGGGAAAAGATAGATTTAATGGAGATTATGAATTTTGGTATACTCATGATTGATAAAGAATATAGCCTAAACTTCAACCTTAAGTGATATAATACTTTACTTTATTTTATTATTAATTTATTCGTAGATTAATTAAATTGTATTCATAACATTTTCAAATTTATTTAAAAATGTTTAAAAAGTTAGATTTGATATTATATTTAACAGAAGAAAAAGATTTATAAAGATAGAAATTTTATTTATGTTATGAATAAAAAAGGAGTGAGTGATGTTATTAGCGGTGTTTTACTAATATTATTAGTTTTAGCAGCTGTTGGAATATTATGGTATGCTATTAGTGGATTTTTAAATGAAGGAACTAAAGGTGTAGAAGGAAGTGCTGATTGTTTGACTAATTCTTTTTCAATAGAAGATTTAGATATTATTGGAACTGATCTTAATGTAAGTGTTAAAAAAACTGCTGGAGATGTAACTCCTACAAGACTTGAGTTTATAGTTAAGGGAATTAAAGTTGCTGTTGCTGAAGTTTCTCCTACAACATGGCCAGTAACAGGTGAGACAAGAATTTATAATCTAAACAATGTAAATGCTAATTCGGATGATGAAGTTTCAGTATTAGGGGTATTTGGTACTAAGGTATGCCCAACTGCAGATTCAGAAATAGTTCCTTAATAACATAGGCAACATGGAGAAAAAGCATAAAAATAAAAGGAAAGAATTTAACAAAAAAGCAGTGTCTGATGTTATTACAACTGTTCTTTTAATATTAATTGTTTTGGCAGCTATCGGAATTGTATGGGCTGTTGTTTCTAGTTTTTTGAATCAAGGAACTCAAAGCATTGGAGGAACAGCTGATTGTTTTTCAACACAGCTAAGTATAGAAAGTGCTACTAATTCCTCTGTAGCTATTACAAATCAGACAATTGTAAGAATAAAAAGAATAGCTGGAGAGGGAAATATAACATCTCTCAAATTTTTGCTTGATGGTGCTGATACTGCATTTACAGGAACAATACCATCAATTGCTGAAACAAGAACATTTACTTCAGGTACTCTAGCAGCAAATCCTGTTGGGAAAACTATAGAAATTGCTGCAATAGTTGGGACAAGAACTTGTAATGTTGCTGACTCTGCTGTTGTAACTAAGGCTTAAGGTTTATACAAATCTTTAAGTAAAATTTTTATTTTATATTATTAGTTTGAATATTTAAAATGGCTGAAAATAAAACTAATGGTTTATTAGAATCTTTAAGGGAACCTATTTCAAGGAGAAATTTTTTTAGAACTTTAGTTGTTGGTGCAGGGGGAGTTACTGGTGTTTCTTTTGGAGTTAAAGAATTTAGTTATTATGCCAGTCATTTTGTTTCAGTTGGTTTTTTTAAAAATTCAATTAAATTGCCCTTAGAATTTGATTGGGAAGATTCAATACCTTATTTTACTAGAGAGGGTGAGCAAAGAATTTCTGCTAGTCAAGGAGAGCAAGTTAATTTTTTAGCAAGAATTTATGCTATGGAAGACCGCCCTGTTTCAATTGAAATAATGAGAGATAAACATCCTGTATATTATTATGTTATTGATCATCCAGGGCCTGTAGAAGGTTATTCTTTTCTTGTAAAAGATCCTTTTATTGGAGAGCACGAATATACTTTTTCAATGAATACAAGAGGTGGAATGCATATTGATGATTCCGGGATTCTCGATGTGAAACTAGCTGATGACACAAATAATATTCCAGACGAACTTATTTTTATGGAAAATCCATTAAATGACAGGAGAAATTATCCTGGTTTTAGAGATATGTATAAAAATAAAAAAACAAATAGAATTGATATTTTAACTTAAATAAGATTATATGTAAAATAAACCTTTGATCTTAATTTATTTTTGATCTTTAAAACATACCATATTTTGCCTTACTTATCATTGATTAATTCATAAGTTAATTAATATTGCATTATATTTATAACACTTCCAAATTTATTTAAAATGTTAAGTTTGATATTTGACTTAAGATTATATAAAAATTTAAAAAGTTTAATTAAAGAATTATCTTATGTCAGATCATAGGCTTTACAGTTTTGGTAATCCTGTTAATAATGAAAATATTAGTTTAGATTCTAAAGTAGATTTGTCTGAAAATGATGATGTAAGAAATGATCAAACTAAAGGACAAGATAATTATCAACATAGTGGATTAATTTCAAGAGCTCTTAGATTTGGAAGAGATATGTTGGATATTTATAGGTTTAAGGGTTATATGTAATCATATTTCTTTAATCATATAATACTTATCCAAGTTGTATCCTAGCTTTTTATAATACTCTCTTACACCTATTCCTGAAATTACTGCTATTTTTTTTATTTCTAGATTTTTATTGTTTTTTGAGCTTATTTCTTTTTTTATTATTTCCTCTGCTTTTAACATTAATTCTTTTCCTAAACCTTTATGCTGTCCAAACTCTGGATTTTCTTTTCCAATATTTATAGATTGACCATAAACATGAAGTTCTCTTATTAGAGCTGAGTTTTTAAGTTCTGGAACAACTGGATTTTCTAAACTTTCTTTTCCTGGTATTCTTAATCTTAAAAGTCCAAATAAAACATTATCTTTGTTAATTGCTTGAATAAAAAATTCTTTTCCATTAGATGCTTTATATTCTGTTGTTTTTATTTTAATATTTTTATCAATATTTTTAGAGAATTTTTGTGCAAATCCAATTTCCCTAAATCTTATTTCTTTTATTTTAACTTTTTTCTCCCTAAGTATTTCATCTAAGTCTTTCCTTAGTGAAATTCTTGTTGTTCCTGCAACTATATGCTCTGGAGCAAATTGTCTCATAACACGCATTGTTCTGCAGTATTCTGGAATGATTTTAAACATTTTTATTAAAAGTTCTTGTGTTTGTTCTAAGGTATATGGCTTGAATTTTCCTCTTAAAAAATCTTTTTCTAAACCTGTATTTTTCATGACTTGAGTTGGGTAGATTTTTAACTGATCTGGTTTAAATTTTTGATCTTTGAAAACTAGTTTAAACAATTTCAGGTCTTTTTCAGGATTACTTTTTGGAAGACCAGGCATTATATGATAGCCTATCTTGAAACCAGCATCTCTTAGTCTTTGAGTCGCATCAACAACATCTTGAATAGTGTGTGCTCTGTTTATGTGTTTATAGATTTCGTCATCTAGAATTTGAACACCTATTTCCATTCTTGTGCAGCCAAAATCCAAAGCTCTTTTAATGTCTTCTGGCCTTGCAAAATCTGGTCTTGTTTCAATACACAAAGCAATGCATCTATGTTTTGCTGTTTCATTAATTTTCTTTGATTCTTCTAAATTTTTTGATTTTTTACCATTTAAAGCATCATAAATTCCTTTTATAAATTCATATTGATATTCAATAGGATAGTCTAAAAATGTCCCGCCAAGAATTATTATTTCTATTTTATCTGTTGGATGATGCATAACTTCAAATGCTTTTAATCTAGATTCTATTTGTCCATATGAGTCATAATTGTGTCTTTGAGCTCTTAAAACAGGAGGACTTAGAGGAGTGTATGATTGAGGAACATTAAATACAGGACAATAACGACAAACTCCATGACTACAAGGGCGCGGAGCGCACATTACAGCTATTGGTGTAACACCTGCTAGAGTTTTTGTTGGCTTTCTTACTTCTTTCTGAGATGTTGGGGGTATCATGTTAACTATTGTTAATAGGTAGAAGCTTTTAAAATGTTGTTGTTTGTTGTTAAATTTTATAATGGTTATGTTTTTTCAGAGAATAAAATTTTGTAAAACTAACTTCCCATATCTAAAGCTTCTTCAGGTTGGATTATTTTTATTCCCTGAAATTCTTTAAGATTCAAAAGATGCTTGTCATATGAGATAATATACTCTGCTCCTGATTCAATAGCACATTCTATGATTTTATTATCATCAGCATCTTCTTTAATAACATCAACTTTTTGGCTAGGAGTGACTATTATCAAAAATTGAAGAACTTGTTCAAGTATGTTTTTTATTTCTTCTTTATTATATAAAAAATCCCTTTCAAGAACTTCAGTAAATTCATCTAAGATTTCTTTTGTTGAAAATATTATATTATTATTTTTTATTAGTTTTAATAATAATTTATGACTTATACTATAATCCCATTGAGTTGCTGATACAAGAAAATTTGTATCAACTACAATTTTCATTTTCCTTTATCTTTTCTTCTTTTATGAACCAAATTAAGAACATTAGCTTCTTTAATTCCGAGTTTTTCAGCTCTTTTTGCCCCTTCTTTTGCTATTTTTCTGAGTTCACAGATTAACTCTTCTTTTGAGGGTGTTGCAACTTTTTTTAAGACTATACTATCTCTTCCACTAATTACTGCGAACATCGTTCCTTCAGAAGCGCATATTTCAGCCCTTATATCTTGAGGTATTACTATCTGTCCCTTTGAAGACATTTTTACCATTTCAACTACCATTTTGTTTTTCCTCCTGTTTCTTACTTTCTTATTGTAAGATATACTTACTTATAAACCTTTCGTTTTTCGAAAGTTTTTCTATTATGTTACACTAAAATCTAATATTATTTTGTGGACTCAAAATGCAATTAATTAACTTTAAAATCTTCTTGTTTGTTAGTTTTATATGGAAAAATCTAAGGAAGAAACTGAAAATCTAACACAAGAGCAGGTATGGGATGAAATTGCTGTGTGGTGGAATAAATATAAAATTAAACCATTTGGAAGAGGAATGGTTTGGAAACCTTTTCAAAAGGTTTATTTTGGAACAAAAGATTCTATTGTTGAGGAATTTATTTCTAAAAATGATAGAAAAGTACTTGATTTAGGTTGTGGTAGTGGAAGGAATTTTTTTAAATTTTCATGGTTTAAAGGAATAATTTATGGTGTGGATTTTTCATCTGAAATGTTAAAATTTGCTGAGCAGAATGCGAAGCAGAATAATATTAATGTCATTCTTAAAAAAACTAATACATGGGATTTAGATTTTGAAGATAATTTTTTTGATAAGATAATATGCATAGCTGTTTTACATTGTATTGAAGGTAAAAATGAAAGAGAAAAAACAATAAAAGAAATATATAGAGTATTAAAACCAAAAGGGAAAGTTATTATAACTGCCTGGAATAAAAAAGCTAAAAGATGGAAAAATAAGGCTAAGGAAACAAAAGTTTCCTGGAGTTTAGATGAGGTTGGAAAAAAAGTGTATAGGCATTATTATTTATATGATTCTGAAGAATTAATTAAAGATTTGGAGAAAGTTGGGTTTAAAATTTTAAATTCAAATTATCCTACTGCTAGGAATATTGTTTTGATTGCGGAGAAATAAAGAGATACAATTAAAACTAAAAATAAAAAAAGAAGTGAAGAAATACTCTAGATTTTACCCAACTAAAATACTTCTTTCTTCATCTCTCTTTCTTACAATTTTTCTAGATACATCCATTAGTTCTGGATATAGATTTCTTGCTCCAGCTTCACTGAAACCTAAGTTTTTCATTACACCCATATAGTCTTCTGATGTAAGCTTGCATCCAGGATTTATCCCAAAGTACATATTAACTTCTCTTTCAATTCTTTTTTCTTCAATTAATCCTGTTAATACAGCTCCATATCTAGGATATAATTTAGCAAATTCGTCTATTCCTTCTTTCATTCCTCTGGCTTTCATTGTTTCATCTGTCTCAACTCTTGCATATACTCTATCACCAGTAAAATAGTTGTTATATTGAGTAATGTCTACTTGAGTAGCAAGTTTTGGCTTTAGTCTTTTTAATTTACCAGATAGGCTTGAAATAGGTATGTCTATTCTGTCTGCAGCAATTAATTCTATTAATTGTCTTTCTAAATTTTCTATCATTTTATTTTTACCTCCTTATAATTTTATTTTTCATAATTATCTTTAGTAAACTGAGTAAATGAACTTGTGAGGTGATATTGCTCACCACAATATTTATATATAGAAACTCATTTTTTATCTTATGAAAGAACAATTAAAAGAAATTGGTTTAACTGAAAATGAAGCTAAAGTTTATGTTTCTTTGTTAGAATTAGGCCCAAGTAATGCAGGACTGGTATCTAGAAAATCTGGCTTGCATAGAAGGGTTGTTTATGATACAATTGAAATGCTTATACAAAAAGGTCTTGTTGGGTATATTATAAAGAATAATGTAAAATTATTTCAAGCTTCAAATCCGAAGAGAATTCTTGAAATTATTGAAGAAAGAAAAAATAAAATAGAAGAAGTAATACCTAGGATGTCTGAAATGTATTTAATGACTCATGAAAAAGAAGAGACAAATTTTTACAAAGGCAAAAATGGGTTGAAAACAGTTATGGAAGATCAGCTTGATGGTTCTAAAAATAATAAAGAAATATTAATTATTGGGGGCTCTCCTTTAGCTTATGAAATATTGCAGTTTTATTTTAAATGGTTTGATAAAAGAAGAGTTGAAAATAAAATAAAAACCAGGGTTATTTTTAACAAAACTGATAAAAAGTTAAATATACTTTTTTCTGAAGTTAAATTTCTTCCCCAAAAGTATTCTTCACCATTAGCAGTTAATGTTTATGGAGACAAAGTAGCTTTGATTTTATGGAGTAAGGAAAACCCTTTGGCAATTGTTATTAAGAATAAAGAGATTTCAAATGGATATAGGAAATATTTTGAATTAATGTGGAGAGTTGCGAGGAAAGAATAAATTTATTATATAAATATTTTAATACTTGTTTTTTAATATTTTTTAATGAAAAATCTAAGGGTTGGAGTTTTAGGAGCAACTGGAATGGTTGGTCAGAATTATATTTCTTTACTAGATAATCATCCTTGGTTTGATGTGGCTTATGTTGCTGCTTCTCCTGAAAGTGCTGGTAAAATCTATGCAGAAGCTGTTAAAGGAAGATGGCATATGGATAAACCTATTCCATTTGCAGAATGTGATTTAATTGTTGGAGATGCTAATAATGTTGAAGATGCTTTAGGAAAGTGTGATTTTGTTTTTTCAGCACTTGAGCTTAAAGATAAAAAAGCTATTCAATCATTGGAAGAGAGTTATGCTTATGTTGGATTAAGTGTTGTTTCTAATGCCTCTGCACATAGATGGACAGAAGATGTTCCCATGATAATTCCAGAGATTAATCCTAATCATAAAGATATTTTGAAATATCAAATGAAAAATAGGGGGTGGAAAGGTTTTATTGTTACTAAACCCAACTGCTCTATTCAAAGTTATGTTTTGCCATTACATGCATTAAGAATGAAGGGTTATAATCTTCGCAGTGCAATAGTTACAACTGCTCAGGCTGTTTCAGGAGCAGGGCATCCAGGGATTTCTTCAAATGATATTATTGATAATCTTATACCTTATATAAATGGAGAAGATGAAAAAAGTGAGAGAGAGCCTTTTAAGATTTTTGGATATGTTGAAGGTACATCTGGTAAAATAATTAATGATGGTTCTTTAGCAATTTCTGCTAGATGCAATAGAGTTAATGTAAGGCATGGGCATATGGCTTGGGTTAATTTAAAGTTTGATGGTAAAGTTCCTGAGTTGGAAGATATAATTAATATTTGGATTTCTTTCAGAGGAGAGCCTCAAGAATTTGAATTGCCTTCTGCTCCGAAAAGGCCTATTATTTACAATAAAGATTTAGACAGACCTCAACCAAGATTAGATAGGGATAATGAAAATGGAATGGCTGTAACTGTGGGGAATTTATCTAAGTGTAATGTTTTAGATATTAAGTTTACAGGACTTTCACATAATATCATAAGGGGTGCTGCAGGAGGAGCGATTGAAACTGCTGAGCTTCTTGCTTATTATGATTTTTTGAAAAGTGCTTAGGTTATACGCCCAATGTCATTAAGTTAAGCCTTAACTTTTTTCTTGGTAACAATAACATAA
>ERZ1292623.2000-Hain-H51-01um-R1-2000-length-18853-cov-7_pt1 | contig 18853 bp, 14 predicted proteins | sample MGYA00564398_ERZ1292623 | MGnify/ENA primary metagenome ERZ1292623 (study PRJEB36523, sample SAMEA6512633) | groundwater metagenome | collected 2019-01-07 | study: AquaDiva: Metagenomics assemblies of 32 groundwater samples | reverse complement strand
GTTAATCAAAGTTTGGTTCTCCGCATCAACATTTGTGGTGAAAATCGCCACCTTCTTAAACCCGCAAAACGTTACCGAACATTATATCTCAACTCCAAAACCAACAAAAGAATTGAAAATATTTAATTTTATTGCAAAACGCCATCTCTCATCATTACCAATTTATTTGCGGAATTAATTATTTCCATATTGTGAGTTACAATTACAAGTGAAAATTTTAATTCCTTTTGCAAAGAAAATAACAATTCCTGAACAATTTTTGAATTGTCAGAATCCAAATTCCCCGTTGGTTCATCTGCTAAAATAATTTCTGGCGAGTTGACTAAAGCCCGCGCAATTGCAATTCTTTGTTGTTCTCCGCCAGAAAGTTCATTTGGTTTATGATTTTGGCGATCGCTCAATCCTAATTTATCTAAAAATATTTTCGCCTTTTCAAACGATTTCTTTTTCGATAAACCATTAATCATTGCAGGCAACATAATATTTTCGACTGCACTGAACTCCAGCAACAGATGATGAAATTGAAAAATAAAACCGATTTTATTTTTTCTAAAATTTGCTTTCTCTTTATCGCTCAGTTTCGATGTATCAGTTTCGTCGAAATATATTTTTCCGCTTGTTGGCTCATCAATCAATCCGACTAAATGTAAAAGTGTACTTTTGCCAGCACCCGAAGGACCGTAAATTGTAATTATTTCGTTTTGCAATATTTCAAAATTAATTCCTTTTAAAATTTCAAGTTTGGAATTTTTAATTGTTGAATAACTTTTCTTAATTTCACTTAATTTTATTTTCATTATTTATTCCCATCTCAAAAGTGTTGCAGGTGATAATTTGTAAATCATTCTTGTAGAAATTATAATTGCTAAATACGATAAAACAATTGAAACAAGTGACACAAAAATAAAATCAGTTAATTGCATTTCAGTTGGGATTGCTGGAATAATATAAACCGTTTCATCAAGTGGAAATAGATGATATTTTTGTTGAAGTAGAATTATTGAAACGCTTAAAATTATTCCCAAACTAATTCCAATCGCAGATATTTTTAGTCCAATTAATTTAAAAATTGAAGTAATCTCCTTCTTTGTTAAACCGATTGATTCAAGTGTTCCGATATCTCGAATTTTTTGTTTTATCAACATCGAAATCGAAGCGTACAAACTTACAATCGAAACAATCGTAATAAATAAAATTAAAATTGTGGCAATCCATTTTTCAATCTGCATCATACTAAAAAGTGTTTTGTGGATTTCCTTCCAAGTTAAAATTCTAACATTCGCAAAATTTTTCGATTTCAATTTCAAAATAAATTCTTCAGTCTGTTTGATATCGTAAAACTTAATTTCCCAACCAGCATTTTGTTTTTTCTCAAAAATATTAGTGGCATTCTCAATCGTCGTATAAGCGAAATTTTGGTCATACTCTTTATTAGATGAGCGAAAGCTCCCATCAACAAAATAATTTGCAAAATCGGGGCTATAAAAGGGATTTAAGAGGGTTTCCTGCAACTTATTTGGAGAAATTAACTTAATTGAGTCGCCGTCATCAATTCCAGTTTGATTTTGCAATGAGATACCCAAAATAATTTTTTTATCGAGGTTTTTATTGGCTTCTAAATTTATAAGTTCGCTTAAATATTTTTGTTCGAACCCTTTTAATTCTATTACTCGATTAATTAAATTTTTATTAAGTAAAATTTTTCCCGAAATATATTTTGATTTTGATTTTATTTCTTTTTGCGAATTCAAATAGTTTTCAATTTCATTGTTTTCGATTTTAGAATTTAATAATTCAATTCTCACATGCGGATCGTGATTGATCATAATTTTGGTTACAATTTTATCAAATCCATTAAAGACTGAAAGAATTATTAAAAGTGAAGCCACACCAATACTTAAACCAAAAATAGATAGATACGCCATAGTCGAAACAAAATTTAATTTCTTTCTATCGCCAAATAATTTTTTAGATATGTAATATCTGTTTTTCATTAACTTATTTTGATTGCTTCAAGTGGAGATATCTTTATCGCTTTTTTGGAAGGAATGTAAAGCGCTAAAAATGAAATTAAATAAGTTCCAACAATTACAAAAATATAATCTGTTAATTTCGAATCAATCACAGCCGCGTCCATAAAATATATTTCAGATGGAAGTTTAATTATTTTGTAATTTTCTTGCAGTATTGTAAATCCAAATGCTAAAAACACGCCAAGCATAATTCCAATTGTTACAATAATTAATCCCTTGTATAAAAATATTTTATGGATTTGATTTTTATTTACACCAATAGTTTGCAAAACACCAATCGTGTATCTTTTTTCAACAATCGAAGTTAGCAAAGTTGAAATTATATTTACCATAGCAACAATCAAAAGCAACGACATAAATATTGGAGTTGGCTTTTTTTGCAATTCAATCCATGAAAATATATTTTTATTTAAATCGTAGACCGAACTAACTAAATATTTGTATTTATATTTTTTATTTATCTCATCAACTTTATTTTCTATCTCGCTAATATTTTTACAATCAAGTTCAATGTGCGATGTAGTAATTAAATTGCCAAAAAGTGATTTTGAAAAATCAATATTGATAAAAGCAAAATTTTCATCATATTCTTTAAAACCGCTGTTAATACTACCACTTAGGATTGCTGTAAAAACAATCGGTTCATTTTCATTTATAAAAGTGGAATAAATTATCGTGTCGCCGTAATTTATTTTCAGTGATTCTTTTAATCGTTCACCTAAAATAATTTTGGGAAAATCGTTTGAATTATTTTTTAAATCGCAGTCGCCTTTAAAATATTTACTTAATCTTTTCTTAAATATTTCATTCTCGTACGATGTTAAAATTGCTCCTTCAATTTCATCTCCAACCGAAAGCATTCCCTCTTTCGTATAAACTTCCGAAACATCTTCAATTCCATCAATTTCATTTTTTATTTTTTCCGATAATACTTCAAGATTATCATTTTTTGAAAACGAGGAAATTTGAATGTGCGAAGAAAAAGAAAGCATTTTTGTTTTTAATTCTTTTTCAAATCCAGAAATTAATCCTTGCGCTAAAACTAGCGACATCACTCCGAGCATAATCCCAACAATGGAAGCAATTGTTAAAAAAGAAAATCTTTTTGGTGAGTTAGGATTAAATCTAAAAAATAATCGTAATGCAATTCTTAATTCAATCGACATAAATTTAAATTGTGTTTTGTCCAAACATCAATAAATATTTTTTTACAAACTCTTCCAAATCTCCTTCCATCACTCCGTGAACATCGCTAGTTTCAATTTCTGTTCGATGATCTTTAACCAAATTGTACGGATGAAAAACATAAGATCTAATTTGACTTCCCCATTCGATTTTCTTTTTTGTTCCTTCAATCGCGGCTTTTTTTTCTTCATCCTCTTCACGCTTTTTTTGGTAAAGACGCGACTTCAACATTTTCATAGCTCGCTCTCGATTTTGAAATTGCGATCGTTCCTCCTGACATGCAACAACAATTCCCGATGGCATGTGTCGAAGCCGAACTGCTGTTTCAACTTTATTTACATTTTGTCCCCCTTTTCCACCAGCGCGATAAGTATCCATTTCCACATCAACAGGATTTATTTCAATCACAACATCATCATCAACCTCGGGATAAACAAAAACTGACGCGAAAGAAGTGTGTCGCCTTTTGTTTGAATCAAACGGAGAAATTCTCACCAATCGATGAACGCCATTTTCGGCTTTCATATATCCATACGCAAAATTGCCTGATATTTCAATGGTTGCAGACTTTATTCCAGCGCCGTCGCCGTCAAGTCGTTCAAGAAGCGCAACTTTAAATCCTTTTTTTTCTGTGTAGCGAAGATACATTCGCATCAACATTTCAGCCCAATCTTGCGATTCAGTTCCGCCAGCACCGGAGTGAATTGTCATAATCGCATTTCGGCGATCATCAATTCCGCTCAACATATTTTTAAATTCAAGCGATGATAAATTTTTTAAAGTTTCGTTTAAATTATTTTCGATTTCTTTTTGAAGTGATGTGTCGTTCTCGGCTTCGGCAAGTTCGATTAAAACTGAAATATCTTCCAGTGATGATTTCGAGTTTTCCCATTCTTTAATCCAACCTTCGAGTGAATTGACCTCTTGCAAAACTTTTTTGGCTGATAAATTATCATTCCAAAAGTTTTCTGCATGAATTATTTTTTGCAGTTCTTCTACTTGTTTCTCTTTTTTATCGAGGTCAAAGATACCTCCGCAGTTCGTTCAATCTTGTTTTGATATTTTTTAGATTTTCTTTTTCAATTTCAAACATATTTATAATTCCATTCTTTCTTTAATTTCAATTTCCATTTTTAATAAAACAGCGCTAAAGGTTTTTCCTTGCGAGTCGTTTCTTAATGATCTTGTTCCGCCGCCACCCAAACTATTTTCCAAAATAAAATTTAAAGCATTTAAATTCGGAAGTTCATAACGAGTTACTTTTCCAAAACATCTATCTGAAAATAATTCTTTTACTTTTTCAGCTGTAACATATTTTTCTAAAATTGAAAAATATTTTTTCTCTTTCGCAATAATTCCAATGTTAGCAGAATTTCCTTTGTCGCCACTGCGAGCATGCGCAATTTGAATTAATTGAATTTTCATTTCACTTCGATATAATTTATTTTTGGTTCAACTAAATTTTTAGGAATCAAAGTTGGCCAATACGAAAATACTTCCATCGGTTTTGGTAATGCTCCTAAATATCCTGTAACTCCAGGCGGTCCAGTTAAAACAATTGGCGGAATTTGTTTTAAAAATAATTTTAAAGATTTCTCATCGTGCGAGTGAGCGCCAATTCTCAATAAAACTTCATTCAATTTTTCTTCATCGGTTGCAGATTTTCCGAGCGTACTATTAAATCCAACAAACTCAGAATAGATTTCCTCAAAATTTAAACCTAAATCAGAAACTCGTTTTCGTATTATTTCATCGGCTAATTTAGCTTTTTTTAAAGCATTTGGCCACGAAAAAGTTAATGTTCCAAAAGTTCTAAAACCATCAGCATAAGCCATCGAAATTTTTAAATATTCTGTTGGCGCGTTGCCTTTCACTCCAAAAACTTTAACTACATTTTCTTCGACTTGCAGAAGTTCGATTGAAGTAAAATCCGTAATGCAATCTGGCGTGATATAATTTTTCGGGTCACCGATTTCGTAAACTAATTGTTCCGACACAGTTGCGACTGAAACTCGTCCTCCACTATTTTTATGTTTCGTTACAAAAAATGTTCCATCACTAAATGCTTCAACAATCGGAAAACCGACATGCGCCAAATCGGGAATTGTTTCCCAATCTAAACTGCAATTTCCACCAGTTGATTGCGCTCCGCATTCTAAAATATGCCCGGCAACAATTCCACTTGCAAGTTTGTCGTAATCATTTTTGTCCCAACCAAATTCGTAAATCAACGGCGCTAATGTCATTCCTGCATCTGTTACTCTTCCAGTGATGATACATTCAGCTCCATTTTTTAGTGCTTCAACAATTCCATCTGCTCCGAAATAAACATTTGCACTAACTATTTTATTTTTTATCGATGAAATATTTTCGCCTGTATCTAAATTTTTAAATTCGATTCCGATGTTTTGAATATTTTCAATTTCATTTAAAATATCATCTCCAAAAACAATTCCGATTTTTATTTTAATATTTTTTTCTCGCGCAATTTTTTCAATTTCTCTTGCGCACTCAATCGGATTAACACCGCCAGCATTTGAAATTATTTTTACATTTTTTTCTTTTGCAAGAGATAAAATAGTTTTCATCAATTCAACAAAATCTGTTGCGAATCCTTTTTTTGAATCGCGTAATTTTTGTTTTTGTAAAATCGACATCGTTACTTCCGCAAGATAATCCAAAACTAAATAATCAATCGGTCCTTTTGTGATTTGGTCAATCGGTGCATTTGGCAAATCGCCCCAAAATCCTTGTCCGCTTGCGATACGAATTTTTTCTTTCATCTATTTTAATTTAATGTGAAGTTCGTCCAATTGTTTTTTATCAACAAAACTTGGAGCATCATCCATTAAAGAGGTGCCGCTGGAAGTTTTTGGAAACGCAATAACATCGCGAATTGAATTTGCATTACACAAAAGCATCGCAATCCTATCGAATCCAAAGGCGATTCCTCCGTGAGGTGGCGCGCCAAATTTAAATGCATCAAGTAAAAATCCGAATTTTTGTTTTGCCTCTTCATCAGAAATCCCGAGAAGCGAAAAAATTTTGCTTTGCAAATCAGAATTATGAATTCGAATACTTCCTCCAGCAATTTCATTTCCGTTGAGAACTAAATCATAAGCACGAGCGCGCGCAAAATTTGGTTTTGTATCAAGCAGATGCAAATCTTCAAAGTTCGGAGAGGTAAATGGATGATGCATTGCGATGTATCGTTTTTCTTCTTCGCTATAATCAAAAAGTGGAAAATCAGTAACCCATAAAAGTTTCCAAATATTATTTTTGATTAAATTATTTCTTTTCGCTAATTCAAGTCGCAAATTGCCAAGCCAAGAATAAGTTTTTATTTTTTCGCCAAATAAAATTAAAATTAAATCGCCTATTTTTGCATTCATTTGATTTGCGATCTTTTCAAAATATTCTTTTGTGATATGTTTTTCAGTTGGCGACTGAATTCCATTTTCAGTTACTCTTGCCCAAATAAGTCCACCAGCGCCAAGTTTTTTTACGAAGTCAGTCAAACCATCAATTTGGCTTCGAGAGATTTCCGATCCATTTTCAATTTTAATTCCAGCAACTACTCCTCCATTATTTGCAGTTTCAGAAAATAATTTAAATGGGCAATCGCGAACAGTTTCAGTTAAAGTTTCAATCGGTAAATCAAATCTCAAATCTGGTTTATCGCTACCATATTTTTCAATTGCAGTTTTGTACGAGATTCTTTCAATTGGAAATTTGATTTCAACATTCATAATTTCCATAAATATTTTCTTCATCAAATCTTCAACCATTTTATAAATTGATTCTTCATCAATAAAACTCATCTCAACATCTATTTGAGTAAACTCAGGTTGACGGTCAGCGCGAAGATCTTCATCGCGAAAACATTTTACAATTTGAAAATATTTATCAAGCCCAGCGACCATTAAAATTTGTTTGTAAGTTTGTGGTGATTGAGGCAATGCGTAAAATTTTCCCTCTTGAATTCTCGACGGAACTAAAAAATCTCTTGCACCTTCGGGAGTCGATTTCATTAAAATCGGAGTTTCAACTTCGAGAAAATTATTTGCATCAAAATATTTCCGCACGACTTGATACATTTTGTGCCGTAAAATCATATTATTTTTCAATTCATTTCGGCGCAAATCCAAATAGCGATATTTCAAACGCAAATCTTCATTCGCATTTGTCTCCTCATTTATCGCAAAGGGTGGCGTTTCGGCGGAATTTAAAATCTCAATTTCGTCAGCCAATAAATCAATTTCGCCAGTCGGAAAATTTTTATTTTCCGTTCCATCTGGGCGTTTCTCAACTCTACCAGTTACAGAAATTACAAATTCGCTTCGTAAATTTTTTGCAACATCGTGAGAAGATTTTGAATGCGTCGGATTAAATACAATTTGCGTAATGCCGTATCTATCTCTGAGTTCAATAAAAATAACTCCACCTAAATCTCTGCGTCGGTCAACCCAACCATTTAGAGTTACAGTTTTTCCAATTTCGTTTTTGCAAAGTTCATTGCAAGTATGTGTTCGTTTTTTAAATGACATTTTTTTTCTTTATAAGTACGATTGTAAGTTTTTTAAAATTTGATCTTTCGACTGCAAGCCGACCATTTGATTTACAACTTTCCCGTTGTTAAAAATTAAAAGTGTCGGTATCGATCTGATTCCGTAATTCATTCCCGATTGTTGATTATTATCGACATCAAGTTTTGCAACTTTTACTTTTCCATTTAATTCTTTTGCTAACTCAGTAATTGTTGGGGCGATAGATTTACAAGGTCCGCACCAAACTGCCCAAAAATCTACAAGCACTGGAATAGTAGAATCTAAAACTTCTTGTTTAAAATTTGAATCTGTTAAATTAATTGGTTCCATTTTATTTCCTTTTTTTTAAGATGTAAATTTGATTGCGCTTTTACCAACTAAATTAGTAAGCGCGTTAATAAATTCTGTTGTCGGATTGATAGAAAACTTTCTTGTGTGATAAACTTCTTCTTTCAAATTTTTTCCAGTTACATTAAAAAAACAATTACAACTACCTTTAAAATTTTCCATAATATTTTTTAAATCACTTAGCGTTGAAGTTGTAATTTCATCAACATCAAGTCGAACAAAAATATTTTTAGCAAATTTATTTCTCACTTCACTAAGTGGCGTAACACTATCAACTAAAATTTTTACGCTGCTCTCATTTATTTCAGCTTTGCCTTCAACAACAACCATATTTTCTTCAGTTAAAATTTCAAGATATTTCTTAAAAGTATCAGCAAATACAACACATTCCGCTTTTCCAGTAAAATCTTCAAGCGTAATAAATGCCATCGTTTTTCCTTTTTTGTCGATTTTCTTTTTCACCGAAGTTACAATTCCGCCAACACGATAAAGTCCACTTCTCTTTCCTTCGACCTCGCCAAAACTTAATGTGGTAAATGTATTCAATTCATCTTGATACTTCAATAGTGGATGACCAGAAACATAAAATCCGAGAACATCTTTTTCCTTTGAAAGTTTTTCCATCTCACTCCAAACAATATTTTTTGTTGACAAATTAATTTCTTTTTTTGATGATGAGTCTTCAAAAAAATCATTTTGTCCGGCATTAAAATGTTCTTTGTCAATTTGCGATTTAGAAACGATTGCTTCGAGCGATGAAAATAATTGCGAACGATTTTTTGAAATCGAATCAAACGAGCCAGAAAGTAAAAGTCCTTCCAAAGTTTTTTTGGTTGCGATTTTCAAATCAATTCTTGTGCAAAAATCTAAAAGCGAAGTGAATTTTCCTTTTTCTTTTCTCTGTTTAATTATTTCTTCAACTGCCGATGTGCCAACATTTTTTATCGCCGCTAAACCAAATCTAATCCCATCGCTTGTAACTGTGAAATCTGTAAAACTTTCATTAACATCGGGAGGAAGAATTTTAATATTTAAATGTCGCGCGTGATCAATCAACAAAACTATTTTATCGGTGTTGCCAATTTCTGATGAGCAAATCGACGCCATATATTCTTTTGGAAAATGTGCTTTCAAATATGCAGTTTGATATGCCAAAACAGAATACGCAACGCTATGCGATTTATTAAATCCGTACGATGCAAATTTTTCAATCAAATCAAAAATTTCTTCAGCAAGTTTTGCAGTGCAAGTGTTTGATTTTATCGCACCTTCAACAAATTCAAATTTCAAAGCCGCCATCGAATCTTTATCTTTTTTTCCCATCGCACGGCGAAGAATATCTGACTTGGCAAGTGAGAATCCGGCAATCTCATTTGCAATTCTCATAACTTGTTCTTGATAAACTATAACTCCGTAAGTTTCTTTTAAAATTGTTTCAACTTTCGGATGAATGTACTGAACTTTTTGAAGTCCGTTTTTTCGCCGAATAAATTCACCAATATTTTCCATCGGTCCCGGACGATAAAGCGCATTCATCGCTGTTAAATCAAGGATAGAAACAGGTTTTAGTTTTCGCAACCAATCTTGCATTCCAGAACTTTCAAACTGAAAAATTCCAACCGTTTCTCCTTTTTGAAAAATGGCAAAAGTTTTTTCATCATTTTCTGGTAAGTTATCGATATCAATTTTTATATTTTTTGTTTTTTCAATTAGCGCCAAACAATTTTCGATTACAGTTAAAGTTCGCAAACCCAAAAAATCCATTTTCAACAATCCGGCTTCTTCAATATCTTTCATCGGAAATTGAGTCATCAAATCGGTTGATGGAGTTTTATACATCGGAATAAAATCGGTCAACTCGCCGGGAACAATTATAATTCCCGCCGCGTGCGTTGATGCGTTGCGTGTCATTCCTTCAAGCACAAGTGAAGTATCAAAAAGTAATTGAATTTTTTCGTCACCATTTTTTCTTGCTGAAATAAAATCGGGAACGAACTCGAGCGTTTCGGCAAGTGGCATTACTTTTCCTTGTGTAACAGGAATTTGTTTTGTTAAACTTTCGATGTACGAAAGTGGAATTCCTAAAACTCTGCCAACATCTTTTAAAACTGCGCGGCTTGATAAAGTTCCAAAAGTAATAATTTGCGAAACAGAACTTTCGCCATATTTATTTTTTACATATTCAATTACTTTGCTCCGCTTCGTATCGGAAAAATCGATATCGATATCGGGCATACTTATTCTATCGGGATTTAAAAATCTTTCAAAAAGCAAATCATATTTTAGCGGATCGATATTTGTAATTTTCAGTGAGTACGAAACAATACTTCCAGCGGCACTTCCTCTTCCGGGACCAACTGCAATTCCCATTTCGCGAGCAGTTTTAATAAAATCCCAAACGATTAAAAAATAACCTGCGTAACCCATTTTTTCGATTACAGAAAGTTCGTGCTTTGTACGAGAAATTATTTCATCAGAAATATTTTGATAACGATTTTTTAATCCATCATAAACTAATCGCTCCAAAAGTTCATCGAGAGTTTTTTCTTTTGCATCAACAGGAAAAGGAAAGTGCGGCATGTAATTTTTTTTCAAAGCGAGATTCAAATTACATTTTTCAGCAATTTCAATTGTGTTCGAAATCGCCTCAGGATTATCGGGAAATAATTCAATCATTTCATCGGCTGATTTGAAATAAATTTGGTCAGTACCGTAGCGAAGCTTTTGATAATCGGGGGAAAAAGTAGAAGTTGCCTCGGGAATACTGAGCAAAATATTGTGCGCAATTGCGTGTTGAGGTTTTATGTAATGCACATCATTTGTTGCGACAAGTTTAATTCCGAGTTCGGTTGCAAGTTTCGGCATTCCAACTAAAACTTTTTTCTCAACATCAATTCCGTGATTTTGAATTTCCAAATAAAAATCTTCGCCAAAAAGTTGGTAATACATTTTTGCAACTTCACGCGCTTCATCAAAATCGTCGTTGACTAAATGCGCGGATACAACTCCGCCAGCGCAAGCTGAAAGTGCTAAAATTCCATTTTTATATTTTGTTAAAAGTTCAAAATCGATTCGCGGTTTGTAATAAAATCCTTCTGTGTGAGCAAGCGAAGAAAGTTTTAACATATTGCGATAACCGATTTCATCTTTCGCCAAAAGCACTAAATGATGATATCGTGTTTTGGATTTCCCGGTTAATAATTTTTCTTCTTTTGAAGTTCCTTTTTCAAATCGCGAACCTTTTGTTACGATGTAAAACTCCGAGCCAACGATTGGTTTGATATTTTTCTTTTTTGCTTTTTTATAAAATTCAAGCGCACCAAACATTACACCATGGTCAGTTAGTGCAACTGCTGGCATTGAATTTGCAATTGTTGCATCAATCAACGACTCAATCGTCGTGGCGCCATCAAGCAAACTATAATGCGAATGACAATGCAAATGAATAAATTGTTTGTTGCTCATTAATTATTTTATGAATTTAAAAAACTTTGAATTCCCGATTGAAGCGTTCGGGAATGACATACTATTTTTTCTCTGTTATGCTCAAATTTATTTATTGAGCATCCAAAAATTGCGGAAAAATATTTTTCGCTACCAACACAAAAAAGGATTTTCATTTCTATTTAAGAAAAAAACTTTTTTACTTCTTCAATTATCAAATCTTTATTAACTGTCCATCGCTTGCCATTACTTCTTTCTTTAAGTTCAATCAAATCGTTTGAAAGATTTTTTTCTCCAACAATTATTTGCAAAGGCATTCCAAGTAAATCAGCATCTTTAAATTTAAATCCTGCCGAAATATCTTTTCTATCATCGAAAAGAACTGAAAATTTAATCTCATTCAATCCTGAATAAATTTTTTCAGATTGGCTTACAACTTTTTCCGAGTTTGAATTTACACAAATCAAATGGATTAAATATGGCGCGATTGACTTATCCCAAAAAATTCCATTCGCATCGTGATTTTGTTCCAAATGACAAGCCATAATTCGCTCAACTCCAATTCCGTAACTTCCCATAATTATCGGATTTTCTTTTCCATTTTCATCGAGAAAATTCGCTTTCATACTTTCAGAATATTTTGTGCCAAGTTTAAAAATATGTCCGACTTCAATTCCTTTTGTGATTTTTATTTTTCCTTTTCCGCAATTACAATCCTCGCCATTTTCAACTGTACGCAAATCCAAATATTTTAAAATTTTTGTATCACGATTCAAATCAACATTCAAAATATGAAAATCATTTTTGTTTGCGCCAGAAACTAAATTATTTCTTCCTTCAAGTTTTTTATCAGCAAAAATTTTGAAATTATTTTTAAGTCCAATTGCACCGATTGAGCCAGCATCGGCGCCGGTTAATTCCAATAATTCCTCGGGATGCGCGGGACGAATATTCATTCCAAACAGAGAGTGAAGTTTCGATTCGTTCAGTTGGTCGTTGCCTTCCATCAAAATTAAAATTGGCTCTTTATCGTTTAAATAAATGAGCGATTTTGCACATTGAGTTGCTGGAATTTTTAAAAATTCTGCGAGTTCATCAATTGTTTTTACATTTGGAGTAGAAATTTCTTTCAATGAATTGGAAGAATTTTCTCTTTCAATTTTTTTTGCATTCGAAGTTGCGATTTCCAAATTTGCGGCGTAACCACACTCCGAACAAATTACAAGTGTGTCTTCGCCAGCAACGGACTCAACCATAAATTCTTGCGAACCACTTCCACCCATCGCACCACTTGAAGCGCCAACGATAAAATATTTTAATCCGCAACGCTCGTAAATTTTTTTGTAAGCATCCGAATGCAAATCGTAACTTTTATCTAATCCTTCCCAACTCGAATCAAGAGTGTAGGAATCTTTCATCGTAAATTGTCTTCCACGAATCACGCCAGATTTTGGACGCGACTCATTTCTAAATTTAGTTTGAATCTGATACCAAATTTGCGGTAAATCTTTGTAAGACTGAATATGATTTTTTGCAATATTTGTAATCACCTCTTCGTGAGTTGGCGCTAAAACATAAGGACGATTTTTTATTTGAAATAAAATATCGCCGAATGCTTCAACTCTACCGGTTTCTTCCCAAATCTCAATCGGATTAAGTGATGGCAAATGAAATTCTTGTCCGCCAATTGCATCCATTTCTTCGCGAATAATTTGCATAATTTTTTTCATCACAGCGTAACCAAGCGGCAACATCGAATAAATTCCCGATGCGAGTGGACGAATTAATCCTGCTCGCATCATCAATTGATGACTTGCTATAATTGCATCGGCAGGAACTTCTTTTAGTGTCGGAATAAATGCGTTTTTAAATCTCATAATTTTTTATTTGATGTGTCCTCGCGCAGACTCGAACTGCGATTAGAAGTTTAGGAAACTCCGGTTCTATCCACTTGAACTACAAGGACGATTTTCTTTAAGATAAAAAAAGGTTACAGAATGAGCAAGTTTGTTATTTTACAAGATGAAAAGATTTTGTTTCTGAAAATTTTTCGCTTTGCAAAGTGTAAAAATAAATTCCAGATTTTAAATCCGAAGCATTAAAATTTATTTGATGCTCACCTTCGGAATAATTTTCATCAGTTAAAATTTTGATTTTCCTTCCGAGCATATCGGATAAAAATATTTTTACATGCGATTTGTGTTGCAAACTAAAGCGAATTTGAGTTTGCGAGTTAAACGGATTTGGAAAATTTTGATGTAAAACTGATGATTTGGGAATTTGAATTTCATTTTTAAAATTTGTTGATGGCTGAGTTCTGAAATTTACAATATAAGAATCACCAGCAACACCATCTTTATTTGCGTCAAGCAAAACTCCACTTGTTGAACGAGCAGAAGAATCTATTTTCATAAAATAATTTTGATTGTACAAAAGTGGATTATCAGTTTTATAAACAAATGTTTTTAAATTATTTGAAATTGTAAATTTTCCTGCAACACTTGGAGAGATACTAAATGCATTCTTTACAGAATTTGAATCCATTGAAATTGAAAAAATAAATCCTATTTGAGAATTAATTGAAACAAGCGTGTCGTTATTTTTTGGAAGCGAATAAGTTATAATCGGCGGAATCATCGAAGGAGTTGAGTAATCTAAAAATTTAGTTTCACCTTTGGCTAAAATAATATTGAAAGAATCTTTTTTGAATCCAGCAGTTTCAAATTTTAAAATTTTATTTCCATCAACTATCTTATCAAAAAAATAAAAACCATTATTAAAATTATCACCGTTGTAAGTTTTTCCATCGGGCAAAAGTTTTACCAAAGAATTATTTATTTTTGCTTTCGAGTCGGTATCAGTTTGAATTCCACAAATAATTCCTAAAGTATCAAGCGGCACACCGTAATAATTTAAAAAGCCATTGTAAATTCCGTACGCTTCCATTTTTCTGTAATCGTTATTCATCAGTCGGCGAGTCTCGGGATAAAAATCGTGAAACGAACCTTCGGAAAGTTGTCCGGGCATCAACAAATTTTTCAACACTCCTAAATTAAATCCACCACTCGCTCCACCGTAAAAAGTATAATCAAGTCGAACACCAAATTGAGTTGTTCGCAATTTTGCAAGAATGTGATTGTAAATTTTTTCGGACATCAAAAGCGTTTCGGGAAATTGCGCTTGACGAGTTGCAATATTTTCTTTTACTAAAATTAAAGTGTAATTCGTTCCGGTATTTGTTCCGCCAGTTGCATTTGAGTGAATTGAATGAAACCAATTTACATTATTTTGATTTGCAATTTCTGAGCGCGCACTTAAACTTGGCTCATCATCGTTTGGATAATAATTTGTGTTGCGAGTTAAAATAACCCAAGCTCCACGGGCTTCTAACAATGGTTTTAGCAAAAGCGCTTTTTGAAAATTGCTTTCGGATTCCCAAAAATCAATTCCAGCGTCTGGCACAACATGGCGATCGTTCGCAGGATTATTTCCGCCATGACCAGGATCGATACAAAATTTTAATCCGCTCAAATCTTGCCGTTGAGAAAATATTATTTGAAAACAAATGATAATTAAAAAAACTATTTTACGCATTTACTGGATTTCGTATTTATAAATTATGATTTGTCCATCAGAAGTTGAAGATACAATTTGATTGGTTAGTTGATTTACCGAAGGATTCATTTCATTTGTTTTATTTGTTTCGGTTAGCTGAATTTCGCTTTTCCCATCGAAAGAAATTATTTTCAAATCAGATGAAATTAATTTTTCTCCATCATCTTTATCATCCATAAATAAAATCCAATTATTATTTAACCAAAGTGGAGAATTTTTTCTCCCAAGTTTTGAAATGACTTCGCCATTTTTATTTGCGATAAAAGTTCCGATTGAAGTTTCGTAAGCCAAAATAAATTCTTTTGATGGAGATAAACTTGCCCAAATATATTCGCCATTTTCAATTGGGTCGAATTTAATTCTCTTTCCGTTTATGAGTAAATATATTTTTCCTTTTTCAATCCCAAGTAATTCAAAGTTGGAAGAATTTATTTTTGGTTCTTGTTTTTTAGAGTTATTTAAATACCATAATTCGTTACCAATATATTTCGGAGTAGTCAAATCGTTACTTTGTGCTTTGGTATTTTTTTTCAAATTATTTAAATCGATTGAAATGATTTTTTGAATTCTTTCGTTTCCAATATTATTTGTAGTGCGATAAGAAATATTTTTCTCATCTTCCGAAATTGAAAATTGATAACCCGAGCCAGCATCACCTGAAATTTTATTTAATTTATTTTTAGTTAAATCATATTTCCAAATTCCACCAAAGGAATCGTTAGTAAAATAAAGAGCATTTCCGTTTTTGGAAAAAATAGGTTTATGCCAATTTTCTGTTTTTGGAAGAGGAATTATTTTTTGAGAAATTATTTTGACTTGCGCAAAAGAATTTAAAAATAAAATTAAAGTGATAAAGATAATTTTCATTTCGTAAAAAATATAAATTTATTTTCCTCAATAAACAATTTGCTTTAAGGAAATAGATTTTTATATTTAAAAAAAATTGGGGCCGTTAGCTCAGCTGGGAGAGCGCCACGCTGGCAGCGTGGAGGTCAGCGGTTCGATCCCGCTACGGTCCACCATTTCAAATGAAAATTTTCAAAATACTTCTCCCCTTTTTTCTATCTCAATTAATTTTATCCCAAACTTTAAAAATTGATACATTGAAAAATGAATTGGTTAGCGATGGTGCAAATTATTTTCTTTTGAGAGTCAATGATCTTCACAACGCGCATATTTTAAAAATTGATTTGAGTAATTCTAAATTTTGTTTTGAAACTTTTCGTCCAAATAAATTAGAAAAGACTTCCTTGCAATTTTCAGAACTTGCTAAAACAAAAAAGGTTATCGCATCAATCAATGCAGATTTTTTTAGTTTTGAAAATTCTTGGTCCGCTAATCCACAAGTACAAAATGGTGAGCCGGTTTTGTTGTTTTCACCAAACAGACCTCAAATAATATTTTCCGATTGTAATAATTCAAAAATTGAAATAATTAAATTTGAAGGAAAAATAATTTTAATCGATACAACTTATTCTTTTACAAATGTAAATGGGAATAAATATAAAAAGTCAATTTCCTTCCATAATTATTTTTCAAATCCGAGTAGAATTGATACAACTTGTAAAATAATTTATTTACGAAAAATAAATCAAACGAAATTTTTAAATGATACTTCGATTTTTATAATCGAAGAAAATAATTATTCCGATTACAAAATTGCAATTCCAAATTCCATTTCTTTAAAATCAAAAATTAACGACACACTAAAAATTATTTATCAAATAAATCCTGAAATCAAAAATATTTCCAATTTGGTTTCCGGCGCTGGTTGGCTTTTAAATAATAATATCTCCGATTCAATCGCTTGGCATAAAAATGAAAAACTATCAAAATCGTTTGTAAATACAATTCATCCACGAAGTGTCGTTGGATTCAATCTAAAAGAAAATCAATTTTATTTTATCGCGATAGATGGCCGACAAAACTCATCAACAGGAATGACTTTTTTCCAAATAATAAATCTTTTAAATTTTTTAAAAATTAGTGATGCGTTAAATTTTGATGGTGGTGGTTCGACGACGCTTGTAATAAATGGAGTGGTTGTTAATTCACCATCGGATGTTAGCGGTGAACGAGAGGTTGCAAATACTTTAATGCTGATTGAAAGAAACAATTAATTTTTTTGTTTCTATTTTTTCTCCTTGCCTGATGACTAAAAAATAAATTCCTTGCGGAGATGATTGAGGTAAATTTAAAGTAACCTGAGTTGAAGTAAAATTTCTTTTTAAAACTTCCTGTCCGAGTAAATTGTAAATAATTAGATTTGTTTTTTCGTGAGAGTTTTGTTTAAAAATTACTGTGAATTTTCCATTTGTTGGATTTGGATAAACTTGTTCTAAAACTGTACCGTGAGATTCATTTTCAAATATTCCATTTGAGCCAGTGCATTTATTAAAATCACTTTCAATAAAATAATGTTTCAAAAAATATTCTTTCATCGACAAAACTAAAGCTCGCGCAAAATTTTTTCTACTTGTCGCATTATCTCTAACTCCAGCATAATTGCATTCAATTTGCACAGCATCAATTGCGCCACCGGAAAATGACGAATGCACCGAAGTATTATATCCACCACTAAAATAATCTTCGCTCGCAAGTGGAAATGGAATTGTTTTACTCGGCACTGATGGATAATTATTTTTAACTAAAATCGAACCGAGACTAAAATCTCCTCTTAATAATTGCGAGTGAGTGAAATTATTTTTATTTGTTGAAACTAAATTTTTGATGCTGGAACGATTTACATAATTAGGTAAATTTAAAACTGAATCGGAATATTGCAATTCGGTTTTCGAAAATAAATATCCAAGTTCCAATCGTTGAATCGCGTGCCCGTGTCCGTGCAAATCAATATAAAATCCTTTTTGATAATCGGTACTAATTTTATTTTTAGCGATATTAATAAAATTGTGATAATCATTCCACGCTTCAATTGCATAGGGATTTCCGCATGTTCCATCATTTAAATCTCTATTTGCATCAATTTTTTTTCTATCCAAAAGACAAATAATAATATGCGGATGACATTTAAAAATTTCCATGCAAGCAGAATCAATCTCTCTAATTAATTCTTGCGTGTATGAGTCGCGAACTGTTGTGGGATTATTACAAGTTCTATCGGGAATTATTAAGGGATTTAAATCACCACCATGAGGCGCGGAAATTATTATTGGCAAACTTCCTGCGATGTATTCGGTAAAATTATTTTTTCCAAAATATGAATTGCCCGGAGTAAATGGCTGAGCAAAAAGATTAAATGAAATAAATAAAAATGTAAATAATTTTATTAGCATATTATTGTCGCAATTACTGAACAAATATCGAACCTATTTTGAACGATTCCAATTTTTTTCAGCCGCCGCCGAATTTCGTGCCAACGAAGTTGGCGCGCCGCCTTTTGTGTTTTTATTTTACTTTAAATGAGGCAAAAAGTCTAAAAATATCACTTTAAAAATTGTGACGTATCCACAAACATGGGCGCAATCAGTCCATTACTTCTTTTTTTATTTTCTTCGATATTCACAAAGTTAGTCAAATAAATAATCGCTGATTTTGTTAATCTCAACAGATTGATCGTTTCACTTAGCATTGTATCGTAACCAATGTTGTGTTTGTCGTCTTTTTTGTCCCAATCAGTTAGCATAGAATCAAAAATTACTAATTTTCTATGAGTCGAAG
>ERZ1292623.1999-Hain-H51-01um-R1-1999-length-18857-cov-13_pt1 | contig 18857 bp, 25 predicted proteins | sample MGYA00564398_ERZ1292623 | MGnify/ENA primary metagenome ERZ1292623 (study PRJEB36523, sample SAMEA6512633) | groundwater metagenome | collected 2019-01-07 | study: AquaDiva: Metagenomics assemblies of 32 groundwater samples | reverse complement strand
TAGAATGCGACCTTCCCAAGGTTGAGATACGGGTTCGATTCCCGTTACCCGCTCATTTTGTGAGTTTAGGTTTTTGATCCATTTATACAATGGGTCTTTTTTGTTTGTATAGAGCATTGACTTTTATATAAGGGTGCAATATCCTTACAAGAGTTAGTGCTATTTATATAATAGATTATATATATTTAATATGAATGAAAATCAAGAACAAAAAATAGAAAGATTCAAGCGTTTGGGGGTTCAGCGCACTAATACAGTTCTGCTAAGATTAAAAGTTCTTGGAAACTGTTCTAATCGAAGTGCATATGATTATACAGAAGAAGAAGTAAATAAAATTTTTTCTGAAATTGAGCGCCGTGTTCGTGAGACAAAAGCAAAGTTTAATTTTCCTAAAAATAAAGAGTTTAAACTTTAATTTAAAATAATGAAAAATAAAGAAATATTTTTAGAGGAAAAGTTTGATGGCGGATTAAAACACGCTTTATTTTCAAACTTCAGTAATTACTCAGAAGCTATTTTGGAATTAATAGACAATTCTGTAAGTAATCGAATAGTTAGCAATGTACTAACTATTAGTCTCTTAGTTACAAATAAAACCCTGACCATTATTGATAAAGGTGGTGAAGGTATGGATTTAAAAAAAATAGAAGAATTTTTAAAATGGGGGATAATTAAATCAAGAAGTTATCAAGATATTGGAGCTTATTCACAAGGAGGTAAAGCTGCAATGGGGTATTTGGGAAGGAGTATGGTTCTAATAACTTCTCCAAATGGGAAAAAAGAACAATATAAATTTGAAGATGATAATCTTCATGATTACAGTATAAAAAAATATAAGATAGTAAAAATACCAACACAGGTTGAAGAAGGTCAGACACAAATTGAAATAAAAGGACTAACTAGAAATATAAAAGAAGAGGTATTAAAACCAATTCTTTTAGATACGTACCGTCCTTTAATTGAAAATAACGAAATTGTTATAAAATATAATGGGGAAGTTTTAAAATTAACCCAATTTCCTATTGACGAAACTTTCAGGAAACAATCATTTTCTTTTCTAGTATCAAGAGTTTTTAATGGTACGATTTCCGGATGGGTAGGAAGATTAAGTTCAAAACCTGGAATTAAGGGGGGTATGAGGTGTTATAAAAAAGGCAGGTTGATATGTGATAAGGAATTTTTTAGTAAATATGATGCTCATTATAAAGGAACATTAAATTATCTCTTCGGTGAAGTTCATTTAGATCATGTTACCGCTAATACCAATAAAACAAATTTTGATAGAGATTCTCTTGAGTGGATGGAGGTGGAAGAAAAAATGTTCGAAATTTTAAAACCACATATTGACGATTTATTGGGTAGAGAAATAAAAGAACCTACTGACGAAGAAAAAACTAGAGTAAAAGATGCAAAAGAATTGGTTGCAGAAATGATGAAAATGAGAAAAACTGATTTAAAAGAAAATTTTCTAGAAGGAGAATCGATGGGACAAAAAAAGCCAGAGAAAGATGAAAAGGAAACCGAGATACATAAATCTATTATTCAAAAAAAAGGATATTCACCCAAAACCCCTCCTCCAAAAGATGCTATTGGTAAAAGGAGGCGGTTAAGAGAATTTATGGATTGGGATGTTAATCCTATAGATGAATCGGTGAGAAGTATAATTAAAGAAGATGGTAATTCTAAATTATTAGTGATAAATAATCTGTTTTCCGGATTTAAAAAAGCTAGTGGTAATAATCTTTATTTAATAGAAACAGCTGCGATTCAACTTTCTCTTCCAGAAAAAGATGAAAAAATGACTCCTGAGGAGTACATAAAATCTTTTGATGAATTGTACAGTTACTTTTGTGATAACTTGGAATTAGCCAAGGAAAATATTAAAAAAAGAAAAAGGGAAACGAATTAATTCAGAACAGTATTTTGGTAGTGTTCCAGAAGTTGCGTGGAATTTTTATATAGGAGGTTACCAGCCTGCTCAAAAATGGCTCAAAGATCGCAAGGGTAGAACTTTAACCAATGCCGATATCGAACATTATCAAAAAATTATTGTTGCATTAGTAGAGACGGATAGAATTATGAAGGAGATTAACGCAGTATTATGAAAGAACAATTAGACTATTTTCGAGATAACATTTTTGAGGCAAAATCGGTATACAATGGATGGAAGATGATTGTTTATTCTAAGTGGGTTGCTTATGTTGGGCAAGATTTGGCTGAAAAGTATGTAAAAATCCAAAGTTATCATAAAGATTTTTTCTATTTAGCCGAGAGATCTTTCTTATTCCATTGGGTTTTATTAGTTCTTCATTGTTTTGATCCACGTAAAGACTCTTTTTCATTACGAAAAATTGCACGGCAAGAAACTGAGTTGTTTTTGAAGGAATCACAGAATAAAAAAATATTTAGTAATTTAAAAATAGTTCGTGACACCCTTTTGGCACATAGGAGTAAGGCTATTAAAAAAAGAGATATTGGTAGTATGGAGGAACTTGATTTATTTTTCAAAAATATAGAAGATTTTTATAATAAGATTCTAGATAATCTTGGTAAGTCTAAGGTGATGTTCCAAAGAACCGATGACATAAAATATGATATTGAGGATTTGTTTATGAATATTGAAGGAGGAGAGTTAGCAAGAAAAAACAAATTAGATGGTGATTGGTCGTTGAAGGGAAACCTTAATAGAATTTCAAATATTCTTTAGGTGTTGTGGTTTATGTGGAAGTTGTGGAAGTGTGTTTGATTTGGTATATTTGAAGTATGAAAAGGCTATATATCTTTAACAGACTTTTTGCAGAGCCTTCATTTATTGAGGGTATGTCTCGCGTACTTGATTTGGGTGGGACATTGCAGGAATATAATGATTCTAATACAGAACAAAAAGCCGATACTGAAGCGCTTAAGAATGATTGGCGCGCCGTGGGGGATGATTTGAGGTTTTCTATTTCAAATTATAAAAACGATCTTGCTGATTCCTCAAAATAATCAAAGTTCTTCTAAGGAGAACAAAGTAATTCTTACAGAGATTTCTCAATCTTTTTCTGGTCCGCTTCCTCCTCCAGATATTTTGCGTCAGTTTGATGAAGTAGTTCCTGGAGCTGCCGAACGAATTATTAAAATGGCGGAAGATCAATCTACTCACAGAAGAGAGTTAGAGAAAAAAGTTATTGATTCGGATATCACCCGTTCAAAATGGGGACAGATTCTTGGTTTTATCATTGCTATTTCTGGTCTTGTTGTATCTGCCATAGTTGCTGTTTATGGTAGCGCTCTTGCTGGCGGAATTATTGGTGTTGGCACTCTTGCTTCTCTTGTCGGTGTTTTTATGTATGGTTCTAGGACTAGAAGCAGGGAAAGAGGGGAAAAAGATAGTTTAAAAACAAACTAAATAATCTTTAAACCATCAGAGATCATTTTTTGGTAAACCTAGATTTTATAAACCCTACAATTTTCTGGCGGTGGGTTTTGCAATATTTAAATCGGTTTGGTATGATCAGCAAATAATGAAAAGTAAGCTCACTAGAAAAATTTATCAATATACAGCTGTGTTTGAGCCAGACAAGAATTCTGGGGGTTTTACAGTTACTATTCCGACCTTGCCAGGGTGTGTTTCCGAAGGAGACACTTTTGAGGAAGCTCTAAAAAATATTAAGGAGGCGGCTGTTTTATATATTGAGGTTATGCGTGACAGAAGTTTTAACGTTCCGTCATTGTATCCATTCTAATTTTGTTGATGAGGGTAAATTAGATAGATTGTAACGGCACATTACCCGTGGATATTGACTTAAAATACTTGCCTGCTATACTAAGTATACAAATGCCTTCGGGCCGGCCCCCGCAAGGGGGAGAACAAAGAAAAACCGCTAAAACAAGTCTTTGCGGTTTTTTTGATGTATTATTAAGGTTAAGACTTGGTAAATGTGGGTGTTGTCGTTTATACTCGTTTTTTGTTATAGTGTATATATAATATGTCTCTCCAGAAGAATAAATATCAGCAAATAATTCTCTATTTATGCCAGAAATTAGGCGGAGAAGTAAGAGGAAAAAAGAAGTTGGCCAAGCTTCTGTATTTTGTTGATTTTGATTTTTATGAAAAATATCAAAAATCAATAACAGGCGATACTTATAAAGCTTTGCCTATGGGTCCTGTTCCTGTTTCTCTCGAGAATATGACTGCAGAAATGGTTAAAAAGAAAATGCTCAATGTTGAAACCTTAGAAGAGCGAGAGGGATACATACCAACTGAAGTTTATCGTTCCAAAGATGAAGTTGATCTGTCTGTTTTTAGTCTGGAAGAAAAAAAAATGTTAGATCGTGTGTTAGTTAAATACGGTCATCTTAATGGTAAACAGTTAGAGGAATTGTCTCATGCTGAGGCTCCTTATATTGGCACTGAACTCAAAAAAGAAATTCCGTACGAATTGTCATTTTATAGAGGTACAGATTTTAGTGATTTATGATCGAGTTTCTATATCACGATGGTATTAGGAAAGAAATCGCCATATTAGAAAGGCGATTTCATGGTATTCAGGATGGCCTAAAATCTTTTGAGCGTTTATGTGAGGTGCAGTTTAATCCCACTAGACCTAGTCAGGTTATAGCTCCAGCAAAATTACACCGTATTTCTCAAAATAACATTTGGACGTTATGGAAAGTTGAGTTTGTTATACCTAACTCAAATCTTCGGCCAAATCAGTATCCTAGGATGTGGTTCGCAGTTAAGGGCGATATAGTTGCATTTCTTTGTATATCAACTCATGTTGATAACTATAACAATAAAGAAATGGATATTATTGCCAAAGCAAGAGTATCTGATATTTTTTAAAACACTATTTAACAAATTTAGACTTTATAAACCTAGCAATCTTTTCTCGGTCGGATTTGTTTTTTAGAATATGTATTGCAGAAGGTAATATAGATAGGAAGATAATCAAGCCTATTATGGGTAATAAATATTTATCTATATTTGGAATAACATTGCCTAAAAAATAACCCATGCTGGTTAAACCTACTGCCCATAAAAAACCACCAATTACGTTATAAAAAAGAAAGGTAGAATATTTCATTTTGCCCACGCCAGCGAGTATTGGCGCGAATGTGCGTACTATGGGCATAAATCGCGCAAGTATTATAGCTTTACCACCATTTTTTTCGTAAAATTTTTGGGCACGTTCCAAGTGATCGCGGTGAAACAAAAAAGAATTCTTTTTGTTAAATAGTTTGTAGCCAATCTTATTACCAAAGGCATAGCCAAAACTATCGCCCAAAATTGCGGCAAAAAATGTTAAAGGAATTAAAATTTTTATATCCAAAAAATTTTGTGAAGCTAAAAAACCTGCCGTAAAAAGCAAGCTGTCGCCAGGCAAAAAGAATCCAATAAAAAGTCCAGATTCGGCAAAAACTATGCCAAACAAGCCTAGGTATCCAGCTGTTTTTATCAGAGATATAAGGTCAAACATAGCCTTCACATTCTAGCAGTAAAATGTTACTTTATGAAAGCTATTAAGTCGCCGATGTAGCTCAGACGGTAGAGCAGCACTTTCGTAAAGTGAAGGTCGTCGGTTCGATTCCGACCATCGGCTCATATCTATGAAATTATTGATATCCAGCTATACTTTTGAACCATTTCCTCTGGAAGAGGTGTTTTTGTTTGCACACAATGTTAAGGCTGATGGTATAGAATTGGTGTTAACTCCACAGGTGTATAAACTAGGTTTTGAAGCTGTTAAAAATCTTTCTAGCAAATATCAAGTGCCAGTTGTTAATATTCACCAGCCACCTTGGTATGTTCTTTTTACTGGTAAAAAACAGATGAATAAAATGATAGCCATCGCTAAAGATTTTGGTGCAGAAAATTTAGTTGTTCACTTGGCCACAGTAAGGCAGGGTTTTAATAGTAAATTTTTTGATTGGATTCGAGAAAGGGAAATGGAAAGTAAAATTAATATAGCTTTCGAAAATGCAGCTCCGCGTGGTTTAGAAAGTTGGCCGGATTATTGTGGTCATCCAGATAAGTTGGAGACTTTTGTAAAATCAAAGCATGTTAATCTTACACTGGATGTAGCTAAAGCAGTTTTAAAAGGTTTTGATCCATATCAGTTTTTTCAAAGAAATAATAGTAACGTTAAAGTAATTCATATGCATGGTTTTTCTAAGGATGGACATTTCCATAAAAGTTTTTTAGAAGATACATTTGATTGGCCTGGTTTTTTTTCTTTTGTAAGAAAATTTAATTATACTGGCGCCATAACTATGGAAATTTTTCCTTTGGGTCGTATATTTTACTTTAAACTGCCATCCAATGATAGTTTAGATCGAGCCAAAGAAGTAATAGAAGAGAGTTTTAGGATGTTGAAGAGGGTATAATTTGTTATAATTGTTTTAATGATTCTTGGTTTTAAAAATCGTTTGAATGAACTAAAAAATAAATTACGTCTTTTGACGGACTGTCTTTGACCTTGTTCATAAAAAATCTAGAGCTAAAGAATTAGAAAAAGAAATTTTGGTTGAAAATTTTTGGCAGGAAAGAGAAAGAGCTAAAAGAATAAGCCAGGAACTAGCCGATATTAAAGATGTTATAGAAAAGTGGCATAATTACGAAAGTGATTTTAAGCACCTAAACGAGATTGTGGATTTGTTAGAAAGTGTAGGCGAGGGCGATTCTTTGCACAAAGAATTTGAAAGATCTTTGCAAAAGCTAGAAGAAAAAATAGAGAAAGAAAAATTTTTAATTTACCTTTCTGGCAGATACGATAAAAATAATGCCATATTAAGCATATATTCGGGTGCAGGTGGAACCGATGCTCAGGAATGGGTAGAAATGCTTTTAAGAATGTATTTAAAGTATTGCGAAAAAACTGGTTTTAAAGCTCAAGTAGTGGCCGTAACTTCTGGCCAAGAAGCTGGTTTAAAAAATGCTATAATAGAAATACGTGGCAAATATGCTTACGGTTATTTAAGGCGTGAGAATGGCGTGCATAGGTTAGTAAGAATTTCTCCGTTTTCATCGCAGGGTTTAAGGCATACTTCGTTTGCTTTGGTGGAGGTAATGCCAGAAATAGAAGAAATAGGCAATATAGAAATTAAACCGCAAGATGTTAGAGTAGATACTTATAAAGCGGGTGGGCCGGGCGGGCAATATGTTAACAAAACAGAATCAGCCATAAGAATAACGCATATTCCTACAGGGCTAGTTTCTACTTCGCAAGCAGAACGTTCGCAGGGTACCAATAAGGACAAAGCCATGAAACTGCTTTATGCTAAAATTCAGCAAAAGTTAGACGAAGAGCATAAAAAAACTGTAGACGAACTAAAGGGTGGAGCCGTGCCGATAGAGTGGGGTCACCAGATACGTTCGTATGTTTTAAATCCTTATAAAATGGTTAAAGATCATCGTACTGGGTTTGAAACAACTCAAGCTGAAAAAGTTTTAGATGGAGAGTTAGAAGATTTTATAGAAGCAGAACTCAAACATAAAGAATAATGATTCATTTTAAAAATGTTTCCAAAATTTATTTGCCGCATATGGTGGCTTTGGAAAATGTAAATTTAATAATTAAATCAAAAGAATTTGTTTCTTTGGTGGGTTCGTCGGGCGCAGGTAAATCTACTCTTTTAAGAATGTTGATAGGTGAAGAAGCTCCAAGTATGGGTGAAATAATTGTAGGGGATGTTTCTATAAATTCCTTAAGTAATAAGGAAATGCCTTATATGAGAAGAAAAATAGGCACGGTGTTTCAGGATTATAAACTTTTACCCACTAAAACTGCTTACGAAAATATTGCTTTTGCTATGGAGGTTGCCGGTAAAGATGATATGGAAATTAAAGAAGACGTGCCACAGGTTTTGAGCTTGGTTGGTTTGGAAGATAAAGCAAAACAATTTCCTTATCAACTTTCTGGCGGTGAAAGGCAACGCGTGGCTATTGGCAGGGCTTTGGTGCATAGGCCCGATATTTTAGTGGCGGACGAACCTACTGGCAATTTGGACCCTGTTAATACTTGGGAAGTTGTTAATCTTTTACTTAAGTTGAACGAACTTGGTGCTACAGTTATTTTAGCTACACACGATAATAGTATTGTTAACAATTTAGAACGCAGAGTGGTGTTAATGGAAAAAGGCAGAGTAGTTAAAGATGATCTTAAGGGGAAATACCTTATTTAAAATTTTCAATTATCAATTTACAATTTTCAAACAATAATGAAAGAAAAAATATTAAGAACTTTAAATAGGGTAACGAAATCGGGTATAAATTCTTTTTGGCGCAATAAATGGGTTTCTACCGCTACCGTTAGTGTTATGGTTATAACGCTAAGTTTAATAACTAGTTTGTTTTTGCTTTCTGTTGTAGCAGGCAGTATTCTTACCGATTTAGAACAAAAAGTAGATATTTCTGTTTATTTTAAATTAAATACTACGGAAAGCGAGGTTTTAAAAGTTAAATCGGAATTAGAAAAAATTTCCGATGTAAAAAGCGTGGAATATGTTTCGCGGGCGGAGGCTTTAGCTAAATTTGAAACAGAGCACGAAAACAATCCTTTAATTATTAAATCCCTAGAAGAATTGGGCGATAATCCATTAGAAGCCTCGCTAAATATTAAAGCTAAGTTAATAGATAACTACGAATCCATCGCCTCGTTTTTAGAAAGCACAAGATTTTCGGCTATGGTAGATACGGTCAATTATAGGCAAAATCAAAAAGTTATAGAAAAACTTTCTAGTATTTTAAGTACTGTAAGAAATTCTGGTTTTATAGCTATTTTGGTTCTTGGTTTTATTGCGGTACTTGTTACTTTTAATACTATTCGTTTAAAGATTTATTCTATGCGAGAAGAAATTGGGGTGATGCGTTTGGTGGGCGCATCTAATTGGTATATTCGCGGGCCGTTTATTATTGAGGGTATATTACATGGCATGGTTTCTTCTTTGGTTACAACAATTATTTTCTACCCCATACTTGTTTTTGTTTCGCCAAAAATTTCGGCTTTTCTTTCGGGTATAGATATTGCAGCCTATTTTAGAAACAATTTTTTTCAGATATTTTTACTTCAAACTTTAGTAGGGGTATTTCTAGGTGTTATCTCTAGCTTAATCGCTATGAGGCGATACCTAAAAATATAACTACTGTTCTTTAACTATTTGGCAGGGGAGGCCAATATGAACACTGCTGGGTCTGTACGATCTAGGGAGTGGGCAAGTTTATTAAGAGATGTAGGATTAGCTTTTTCAAAGTTAGCTTTAATTATTGTGTTGGTTTTTTTGTTGTCAGGTTTTATTTTTCATCTGTATTTTACCCCCAGTAAAATAGAGGCTAAACCTAGGGCCGAAGTCTTGGCTTCGGCTAAAAAATACTCCGAACTTCTTACCATGACCGAGAATCTTTACGGTTTAAAGGAAAGTATAAAAACTTATAAAAACAGATTAACCGCTATTGCAGTTGCTAATAGAAATAGACCAGAATTTTTATGGTCAAAGAAAGAAATTTCTGGACGCGATAAGTTTAAAGAAAGATACGAAACACTTATGGCGGACTATGGCACGATGGTGTTCGAGTATAATTCACGGCACGAAGCTATAAATTATTGCTTTATATATCCTAGTAAATTGCCAAGTGGAGTAGTAAAAACCCTGCCCAAATATTATGTTTCTTTAGAGTAGCAAAAAACCCGCGAAACACAACTTCGCGGGTTTTAAATTTAGATGTTAACGATTCAAACGATCGTTCAGGTTGTTAACATGGTGATCTTTATCTAAACATTATTTTACGATCGTTGGTTTTTGTTAAGATAAAAATTATAAGGGTCAACTTTTAAAAGCTGGTTCTAGTATCCTGCGAATTCTTCAAACTTTATATTATCTTCTTTAACGCCAATCTCTATTAACAGTTGAGTTGTGCCTGCCACCATGCCTGGTGGGCCGGCGACATAATAAAACGGTGCGGCTAAGTTTTTTATATGTTGCTTTAAAAATTTTTCGTCTATGTGGCCGTCTTCCTTGGTCCAGCGGGTTACAAAGTTAAAATTATTGTTATAGGCTTGCCATTCTTCTAAGTCGCCTACAAAAGCGGCGTCCTCGGGTGCGCGGTTAGAATATATTAAAATAATTTTTTGTTCGGAATTATTTTCAGTTTCGTTTTTTATAATGCTTCTAAAAGGCGTAATGCCAATACCGCCGGTTATTATAACCACTGGTACTTTTTTATCGCTATGAAGCTTGAACGAACCTAACGGGCCATCTACGTGAACCAAACTGCCAATTTCTAACTCGGCCAAACTCTTTTTCATAGCGCTATCGGTTAAACGGCTCGCTATCATCAAGTAGTTATCTAACGGGGAAGAGGCAATAGAAAATGCCCTAACATTGCCTTTGTCATCTTTGTATTTTGGATCTTCTATGGAAATATCTATAAACTGTCCAGGTTTAAAATTAAATTCTTTGTCGCCAAACTCAAAAACAAAAGACATGGTTTCTTTGGCAATGACCTTTTTTTCTTTTAGAGTAAATGCGTAGTGGGGCATAATTTAATTATAACCTTTTAGGAGTTTATTTTGCTAGTATTTTACAAAAGAGTTGTTTTCTGCTTTTATGGATATGTTCTTTTAAATGATTAAAAACTAGACCTTAAATGGAGGTGTTTTTGTATGAGAGAAGTCGTATCAATAATGAGGCAAGATGTGCCTTGTTGGTATGAGCTTTCGTGGCAAAGTGAACCCCCAGCCATTATCCTAAAAATCCGAAAGGATTTTGTAGATCACATCAAAAGTACCTTCCCTGATTTCGGCGAAAATTCTGGCATAGTACAGAGCACAAAAGAAGCTTTAAATTTAGGCGTGTTTAATCCGGATTTTAGTTCATTTTTTGGTTTTGAAAATGCCCTCGGTGTTGCTAAGGATGATGGTGATTTTTTTTCCTTTGCTATTAACCTTCCCTGTGTAAGAGTTTCTACGAGTATGGTGTGTCTTCATTGCAAAATGATGGGTGAAATAGACAAAGACTGCTTGCTTTGCGATGGGACTGGCAAAGAAATGGCTTTTGACCAAAGGCCATTGTGGGCGATTACAGCTTCTTTAAGGGTTGTTTGTGCAGTTGGATATGTGGATTATCCATTTTTGGAATTTTTTACAAAGTCAGACAGATCGCAGCTTTTTATTTTTAGCCTAGCTACCGAAAGAGATATGAACGGTTCTCATGTTACGGGCGAGTACGGTAAAAATCTTGTACAGTGGCTTTTAGAACTTTCTCAAAATGAAGAAAATATGGAAGCTATCCTAGGAAGAATCACTAAAGCAATTTGTGAAATTCATAAACAAATGCATGGTAGGCTTAGTAATTTCGAGGAGATGGATATTCGAGCTTATGTGCACAACGGAGGCTTTCATATAAGCGTTCCAGGAAATGCTTGCGGTATAGATCCTAGTCACCATCTAACAGACAGAGATGAAGGGGGTTATGAGTTTTGTGGGCATAACATTGATTCTCCATTGCAACAGCTTTCTATAATTGCAGGTTTAGCGGCTTTACACGACGAAGCCAGAAAGGCTGGTTATTAGTTTCTAGCGAGGCGGGATTTTAAAAACCGCCTCTTTTTTATTTTCAAAAACCAAAGGGAAAGTATTATCTTTTACCCAATAAAAATATGTTTTAGGATTGCGCGATTTTTTAAGCACAATATATGAAGCTTTAAAATCGTTTATTAAAACCGACGGTGTTGTTTCTATTTCTTCTTGTTTACAACGAATTAAACCGCAGGTATTGGTATAACCTACGTCGGCTAGCAAAAAATGATTTTTCCAATATAACGCTGGGCTAAAAGCATATTCAAAAATGGGGTCCATGCCGTTTATATAATAATTTTGATTATTCCAATACATTAAACTGCCAAATTGATCCCAGCTGGTGTTAAAAACAATTTCGCCAGCTTTAGCATTTTCTTTTAGCCACAGCGAAGATTCTTTCATATCGTCTGGCGCCCAAGCGTCGGCGTTATATGCTTTAAATAGCGGCACAGAGTTTAAACTTAAAAACCCAGCAACTATTATTAAACCAGAAACAACAAAGTTTTTATACTTTATATTTGTTAACTTATTTAAATAAATAGATAAGGCAGACGAAGCAGTTATTAAAGTGAACCCAGTAAAAATATCGTAACTTCTACGAGCCACAAATAAAGTTATTAATAAGAAGAAAACAGAAACAGTTAAGGAAGATAAAAATATATTTTTAGAATTATTGATTTCGTTAGAGCGATATTTTTTAATTACGATTTTATATAAAATAATGCCAATAATCCCAATTAGGAAAATAGGCAATATATTTCTTAAAACAGAATCTAAATTTGGAGTTTTAAGTTCTCGGCCAAATGTTAAAGGAATGTTTTGCCATTTAACAATGATAATTTGTACTACTTGAATATACGCCAGTTTTAAACCACCTAAAGGATTTGGTCGAGCTAATAAACCAGTAATAACACCTAACGCAAGATAAATAATATGTTTAAACTTGGCGGGTTCGCGGCGAAGCTTTAAAACCAAGCTAGTTAAAATAACAACGGCTAAAGGTAGCCAACTTAAAGCGGAATGTAAGAATGCAGCAATAAAACCTAAAATAAACAGAGGCCATCGCTTGCTCGAACTCAAAAACAACGCAAATATAATTACTGTTAAAGCAAACGATAAATTATGTGGCCGAGTCATTGTTAGGCGGTACATAACATCGGGTGTTGCCAACACAAAAACCAGTGTCCATAAAATTGGCCACTTAATTTTTAATTTGTTTAGTGCAAAATAAAAACCACCAAGTGTTAAAAATGTAATAAATGCACCAGCTAGTTTTATTCCTAAAACTCCGTTTTTAAAATAAGTAAACGGAATTAAAAATAAATGAAAGCCGTACCAAATATCGGATTTAAGTTCTTTAATTATAGAAAACTGCGCCCAAGGAAATTCGCTATAAAATATTCCACGCTCGGCATAAACCTTAGCATGCGCCATATGATAAAACGCATCAGGATCAGCGATGTTTGGGGTAGAGAATTGTAATGCCAAGGCTATTCCCGCGAGCAATAATATTACACCTAGGGTTTTCATTTCTTTATAATAAGTGGGGTTTTAAAAATTCTTTTATTTTTCCTATATTGTTCAATATATCACTAAAAAAAACATCTGGGGTTTCTGAGTTTCCTTTGTCATAGATTAAATCCTCAATTGATTCGATATCATTTTTATGATTATTGTTTAAAAAACTTTGTAATGCCCAGTACAATTTTTTTGTCGAATCAATTAATGGTGTAGAAACTTTTACGGCTTCTATTCCCCACGATACTTCGACTTCAAGTAGCTCTGCTTCCAAGTTTGTCCAAGCTTTTCTAACGCTTTTCCATCGTCTGGAATATACAGCTACGTTGGTTTTCATATTATCTTTATAAGTTTCACTTTCAAAGCCAGATTCTTTTAAAGCTGTTTCCATTTCACTAAATGTAATTAGTGGATTTCTAACATATTTTATTTCATCTCTTAACTTAAGGATTGCTTTTAAATATCGACGAGCTATTTCATAATTAGTTTTACCTTTTGTTTGCAATTGCCACTCTTTTACACCCTTGATAGCTAGAAAAGTTATTATGATTGCCGATGTTGCTGTTATCGCATCAGAGTTTTTATTGAGAAATTCTATTATTTCTTTGGTTAATTCAATTGTTGGATATACGGATATAAAATTAATAATTTTCATTTATATTTTTAACATGGCGAGTTCTAAAATCTATCGAAGTCTCACTTCGATAAAGACTAAGCACTTTTTGGATTTTACCAAAATTTTAATTTTGAGAAAAAACCTTTAACCTTGCTCAAAACTTTCACTTTTGTAGAACCCTCCTTTTGTTTAATTTCTTCGGCTTTAATACTGGAAGTGGCTAGGATTTCTGCCTTAGTTGTGGTTGTTATTATAGAAGTTTTTTCGGTAGAAACTGAAGAAGGTTTAATTTTTGGCTGCGATGGCTGACTTTGTATAATGGGATTAGTAGATTTTGGTTGGATTACTTGTTGTGGCGGTGTTTGTGTTATAGATGATTGAATAGATTGTGTTTCAATTTTGTTGCAAGTGGTTTGAGTTGAGTTCCAAACATAACCTGTATCACAGGCACAACGATAAACACCGTCAACTATTCTTGCAATAGAATTGACTCCAAGTGTCAGCTTGCAATAGTCATCTGCAGTAGTACATTGATTTTTGTAGTTAGCGTACCCGTAGTTACAGGAACACTGATTATTTGCATTCAAAGTTGAGTTTGCTGGACAAGAGTAAGTTGGAACACTTTGTGGCTGTGAATATGATTGTTGAAGCGATTTTAAGAATTCAGCCTGCTGTTCGTAATAATGTTTTTCCCCTAGAGCATAGCATTCTTTATAATATTTTGTTTCAGCAACATCATAATCTAACACGGCATTTTTGCACTCCGCAGCAAGATATAAAGCGTCTATGGCTTTCTGGCGTAGCTCTGAGGAAGATAGGTTATTCAAAGAATAATCGCTAACACTTACCTTACAAGTGTTTTTGACTGTATTACTCAACTCATCCAATAAATATTTACTGTTTAACTGTTGAGCAACTTCAGTCGAACAATGGTGGAGATTTTCTGTACACATTTTTTGGGAATAATATCGTTCCGAACTATCTAACCAGCCATCGTAGCAAATTGCACTTCCATCCCAATCAGGTCCGGCTTTACAATTAATCCCACTATGCCAAGAGCAAGTTCCTTCAATTGCAAGAGCATTGCTTGTTTGGTTAAAAACAAAAAAAATGGATGTCAAAATTATTAAAATATATTTCATTATTATCTAGTTGAGAATTTTTCTCGGTTTTTAACTTTTAAAAATAGCCAGTCTTCTAAAACTTCTCGAAGTTCTTTTTTACAATCTTTCAAATTCTTAGCATTTGCCCATACTCCCTTTACATTAGAAATTTCCCCAAAGTATGTGCCGTCTTTGATTTTCTTATATTTTGCCTCCATATATGCTTAATAGGATAGCAAAACATTCAAATTAAAGCACTTTTAATAAGTTGGGTTTTATGGTATTTTCTAAACTATTGCGGGATCGTCTAATGGTAGGACACATCCCTCTGGAGGATGGTATCTTGGTTCGAATCCAGGTCCCGCAGCACTTCGTCGCACTTTGTGCTCCTCAGTGCCTTCGGCACCATATAGATAAATAAGACGAAGTCCCCGAGAAGTCTTCGACGAGGGGCCGAGATTTAAATGTCATATTATTTCGTTTACATTCTTGAATGTTCGGATAAATCTTTGTATGTGGGTTGTACTAATAATCTTGAAAGAAGATTAAAGCAACATAACGATTCAAAATGGGGCGCTCATTATACAAAAATTCGTAGGCCAGTGACTTTAAAATATTCTGAAACATTCCAAACGTTAATTATGGCACGTCGACGTGAGCGTGAAGTCAAAGGTTGGAAGAGGGATAAGAAATGGAATCTTATAATTTGAGATTTATTTTAAAGATCTATTTTTAGCATATGCGTATATAGGGTCCATCGCATTTTTTGTGGGGGTCTATCAAGTTTTCAAAGCGTTAGGATACGTAAGGCAAAATAAAACATTCTCGCCAGAAACTTTAAAAGCTTTGCGAACTATAAAACGCTGTGCAATAACCATTATTTGTTTTATTGTGCCCGCGGTAGCTTATTTGTTTATAGTTCGACCCGAAGATGATATTGCAGGTGGTGTAGCAATGGGTGTTTTTATTACTTTTTTCTCTGTTGTAATTGCGGCCACAGCGGCTAAGTTTGAACGCATTTTGCAAAATAGGTTTAGCAAAGATAGTCATTGTTAATACATTATGTATTTGGAAGTTAAAAATTTTATAAAAAAATTTATAGCTATTTTGACGGGAATAGTTCTTTTAATGACTTTTATTGATTTCCTTCTTAAATGGAAAATATATCCTTATCTGTTTAATTCTATCTCTGTGTTTGTCAGGATGCTTTATAAATTTGCATTTGAATCATTTGTTTTAATTTCCTTGGGTTTTATGGCCTTATGTCTTTGGAAGTTGCATAAAAAATTTATAAGTTCTAAACCTAATGCTCTTGAAAAAGAACTTGGGGATACAAAAAATATTATCGAAACTCAAATAAAAAAAGTTTCAGATTTTAATACTACTCAAATTAAAAATATGGAGGCTAGATTAGATGATCGATTATTTAAAGTCGAGAGGACAATAGTAGATTTTCAAATCGAGAGTTATAGAAATAAAGGCCAAGTTGGAGAAATAGCCGCCATGATAGAAGGTTTAAAAATGGATATAAAGAGGGGGTGGGGTGCTGAAGATACTCTTTTAGAAATAAAGGAGTGTATTAACAAGAATGGGATGCCAAATTATTTTTTTAATGATCTTCACTTGGCACTCAAAGGGGTACCAGAAGGTTTTAAAATATTAGGAGATGAAATTCTTAAATTAGCTCAAGAAAAACTTTTTAATCCCAATAAATAATTAATTTATAAATCTAGCAAGTATAGTCCTTGTTGTTGGTGCTAATAAATAAATGCCTCAAATTAAAAACAAAACCCGATGCCCGTGGGTTAGGGAAAATCCTTTATATATTAAATACCATGACCAAGAATGGGGTGTGCCGGTTTATAAAGACGATAAGATTTTTGAGTTTTTAGTTTTAGAAAGTGCGCAGGCGGGTTTAAGTTGGTTAACAATTTTAAAAAAGAGGCAGAATTACAAAAAAGCTTTTGCTGGCTTTGACCCAGTAAAAGTTGCTAAGTTTAATGCTAAAGATTTTAAGCGTTTAATGGCGGATGCCGGAATCGTTAGAAACAAATTAAAAATTTTAGCGGCTATAAACAATGCTCAAAGGTTTTTAGAGGTTAAAAAAGAATTTGGCACGTTTAGCAAATATATGTGGGGCTTTGTCAGCGGTAAACCGATAAAGCATAAAATTAAAACCTTAAAAGATTATCCTGTTAAAATTAAAGAAGCTGAAGATTGGGCGAAAGATTTAAAACGTAGAGGTTTTAGATTCTTGGGTGCTACAATTTGTTATGCGCATATGCAAGCGGTTGGTATGGTTAACGATCACTCGGTAGATTGTTTTAAAAGTAGAAAATAGAACGTAGAAGGTAGAAATATAGATCAGAAAATAAAAACAGAAATGAAGATTCCAAAACACATAGAAAACATATTAAGCGAACTTGAAAAATCTGGATACCAAGCGTATTTAGTAGGTGGTTGCGTGCGTGATCTTGTCCTGAGCGAAGTTGAAGGATTACCTTTTAAAGCGAAGGATTGGGATATAACCACCAACGCCAAGCCCGAAGAAATTCAAAAAATATTTACAGATAGCGTTTACGAAAACGATTTTGGCACCGTGGGCGTTAAAGTTAGACATTCAGAATCAGATACAGAAGTTGTAGAAGTTACACCATTTAGAAAAGAAGAATCTTATAGCGATAAACGTCATCCAGATAAAGTAATCTTCACTCAAAAAGTGGAAGATGATTTAGCTCGCCGAGATTTTACCGTAAATGCGATGGCGTTAAAAATTACAAATTACAATTCACAAATTACAAACAATTCACAAATTCAAAATTCTAATTTACAGATTATTGATCCGTTTGGAGGCGAGAAAGATATTGAAGCTAAATTGATTCGAGCTGTTGGTAAACCAGAAGATAGGTTTAACGAAGACGCTTTACGTTTGATGCGGGCGGTTCGTTTCGCTGCCCAGCTCGGCTTTTCCGCCCAAGGCGGACCAGTCTCGGGCTGGGATATTGAGTTGGCAACTAAGTCAGCCATCAAGTCTTTGGCCAATAATTTAAAAGCGATTTCTCACGAAAGAATTCGCGATGAGTTGACAAAGCTTATAGCTTCTAGCGATCCAGAAAAAGGAATTATTTTAATGCAGGAATTGGGCTTGTTAAAAATTGTTTTACCAGAGGTTGAGGAAGGTGTGGGGGTCGCCCAAAATAAACACCATATTTATAACGTGTTTGAACACTTGGTAAAATCTTTAGGTTTTGCGGCAAAATATAATTATAATATTTATGTTCGCTTTGCTAGTTTATTGCATGATGTTGGTAAACCCAGAACCAAAGAAGGTGTTGGCGAAGATGCCAGTTTCCACGGCCACGAATTTGTGGGCGCTAAAATGGCGGTTAAAGCTTTAGAGCGTTTAAAGTTTTCTAAAGATTTTATAGAAAAAGTTTATACTCTGGTTCGTTATCATATGTTTTATTACAACGTGGGCGAGGTTACCGAAAAATCGGTTAGAAGGTTAGTGCGGAAAGTTGGGCCAGAAAATATGCAAGAACTTTTAGAGCTTAGGCAATCGGAGCGCAAAGGTTCTGGTGTGCCAAAAGCCGAGCCATATAGGCTTCGCCATTTAAAGTATATGATAGACAAGGTTTCGCGTGATCCTTTAACCGTGGGTATGTTAAAGGTTAATGGTAACGACGTTATGACTGTGCTGGGCATTGAACCAGGGCCGAAAATAGGGCATATTCTTAGTGCTTTGCTGGAAGAAGTTATAGACGATCCCGCCCGAAACGAAAAAGAATATTTAACTGGCCGTATGAAAGAATTAAATAATTTATCTAGCGAAGAATTAATCAAACTAGCCCAAGCAGGGAAAGATAAACTAGAAGAAGAAAAAGAAAAAGAGGACGAGAGTATTAAAGAAAGATATTTTGTAAAATAATCTTTCTCGGGCTGGCGTATGCCGGTAGTACGCACGATTCGGGTTCGTGTAGACTGGGTTCGATTCCCAGCAGCCCGACGGGCCCATAGTTAAGTGGTATAACGGCACATTCGCATTGTGCAGGCGTGAGTTCG
>ERZ1292623.1556-Hain-H51-01um-R1-1556-length-21920-cov-7_pt2 | contig 18861 bp, 15 predicted proteins | sample MGYA00564398_ERZ1292623 | MGnify/ENA primary metagenome ERZ1292623 (study PRJEB36523, sample SAMEA6512633) | groundwater metagenome | collected 2019-01-07 | study: AquaDiva: Metagenomics assemblies of 32 groundwater samples | reverse complement strand
TAATCTCTGAGCAGACATAATGTTTGGATCTCTACTTTTTCTTGAGTCTTCATGTGATTTGGTGTTTATTAAAATAACTTTTTCAGGTTCCTTAATAAGATCTTCTCCATAAAATAGAACTAAATCCGCCCCTTCTTGTTGTCTTCTTTTTATTTGTTTTCCCTCATTAAAGTCAGTTAAATGTCCCCTCAATACTAAGAGTTTAGCCCACCATTGATCATCCAAAAATCTAACTATCTTAGCTGGTTCTTTTAAAGAATTAAATATGCTTGATAGAAAATCATTGGGAGAATAAACAACCCATTTGTTAATAACTAATTGACTTTTCACCCATTCCTCTATAATATCTCCAGCACTGTGACCATAAGCCGATGGATTATTCAATTGAGGAATTATTTGAATTTTAGATTTCAACAGATTACTAAATTGAGATTCTATGGATTTTTTGATCGATAAAGGATCATTCATTTTTATTCTCCTTTAACAACCCCAAATCTTTAAGCAAATTTAATCTTTTTTTATGATCATTTTCTTCAACTTTATCTTGCCCATTTATCTCTTTTCTCTTATACATGTCTTGAAAATAAGCTCTTAAAGCTCTATTCTTTACTATACTTCTTCTTTTAGGCACAGCCATTAAAAACTTAGTAAATTGATGCTTTTAAGTTTTTGGAGTTACTCAATCTCAAAGATAATCCTTATTTTTATCCAAATAGCCTTTATTCCTTAGATAATTTGATAGAAGGAACAACTTTTGAAGAAAAAACAAGACATACCGAAGTTCAACTTTATGGATTTTTACATAAAAGACCTACAACAATATATATTAGCCACCATCACCAATTAGCTTAAGCTTTCAAAGACAGAGGAGTTGGAAATTATATGCAAGTAGAATTTGATGGTGTAAACCAATTGAGAGAAATTGTGCAAAATGAACCTAAGAAGTACTGGGGCTAGCTAAGCTCTTGTTTCCAATTCCTTGGTAAATAATTTGAGGCATTCTTTGAATCACTTTAGAAGAAATCTTCTCCTTTGAAAAGATTGCAGATTTAGAATATTCTAGAACTTCTTCATATACTTCTTCAATTTTATTTACACTGTCTTTTTTCAAGTTAATTTTCAAGCTGACTCCAAAACGTATTAATATTTTATCAAATATTTCTTTAGGTATTCCATGAGTTTCTATATGCAATTCAGCTTCCCATTCTCCTTCATAATTTCTAGTAAAGTCATAATGTGAGAAGGTTATTGCTGACTTTTTACCTATATTTCCGTAAGATTTCTTACAAGCTGTACCCGATGGTTTTGCTAATTTTAAAATTACCTTTGTGTTCATATTATTAACGATTTGATTATCATAATTATTTGAATGCGCGACTACTACATCTATACTTTCAGCTTCGCTCGGGACATAAAACTTTATTTTTTTGCATTTTATAATTTGTGACCTTTTCTTTTCTTCAGATTTTTCATGTGGTCCAGATATGCCTTCAAAATTTAAATAAATTCCATCATTACAATTTCCAACAGACTTTGTATTTACCAAACTAAATGTGGGAATTCCTTCACAGTCTTTTCTTATGCATTGATTTAAAACAATAGCTTTGTAAGTCTCGGAATTCTTCAATTTACCCTTAAACTTATCATAAAGCCTCGCAAAACAAAGAGAAATAAGAGGTGCTGAATAACTAGTTCCTACATCCATTATTAAATTCCCTTTATTATCAATTATTGGAAAGGCTAGAGTTTCATCTAATATATTACTTCTTGACACGTCATCTGGCTTCGAGTCTCCTCCAAAAGAATGAATCTCTGGTTTAAAGAATTCATATTTATCTACTTCTGAATTTTGCACTAGAGGGGATATTCCAAGTCTAGTATGTTTAGAATAAATAATTTCATTTTCTGAAGATTGATTATTTATAGAACCAACCGAAAAGATATTTCTGCACTCTGCAGGACAATACACATTGTGGTTTGTCAAATATCTTGGATAATTGTCCTTTAACATATAACACAAATCTAACGGAATATTTCCTGCTGAATTAACAACTATAACATTCTCTTTTTGAATAAACTTGTCTATTAAATTGACTGTCTCCTCCCTTAATTCTACAGGAATCTCATCGTAATTATAAGACAAATTGAAAATTGGAGTTATTTCTTTGTATTTTCTTACAGCATCCATTATAGCCTCTGCTAAATTAATTTTATTATCTGGCAGGTTTAAGTCGTCTATCTTGTAAGAAATTATATTAGTTTCAGGAGCCATTTTCTTAGGGTTGTCTAATAATTGCTCTCCAAATATGGCTACACTTGCTACACCAGTTCCATGATTTTTATTGTCTTGATTATCAAAAGAAGAATACATGTTTTCTTTCTTTATAACAAAATTTTCTAATACTTCTGATATTCCAGAGTCTATAATACAAATAGGAGTCTTTAAAGTAGGACTTTTGTTTTCTAATAAAATTTCTTTCTTTGATAAAATTATATCTCCAGAGGTCTCTATATTTTGTGGCTTTGGTGCTTCAGTAATTAATTTTACAAAAGGAATTTCTGCTATTTCTTTTATTTTTGCAGTTGAACAAATACATGAAATAAAAAGTGACTCTCTATAAAAATAGATAGATTTCTCTGAATATAGTTTATTCTTTAGTTCTTCTATACAAACCTTTCTTTCTTCATCATCTAACTTTATTAATTGAATAAATATTTGTAAAGCCCTTTTTCTATCAACATCGCTCTTTATTATATTTTGAAGAGACTTCCCAATTTTATTTGAAGATTCTAGTTCATGTATATCTCTAATTACTTTCAAAGTTGATTTGTGAATATTTCCCTTATCTATGTAAGCCTTTAATCTTTCCTTGTTAGAAGAAACTAAAACTCTAAACTCCCCCATTATTGACTTTTGTTCAAGTTTTAACCTTTTGAACAATGATTGAACTTCTGGATTATAGTAAGGTAAATTTAATTCTAATAAAAAATAAGTTTTTTCAATAGATTCTAGTTTTACAGTGTTCAAATCTATTAAATTATTCAACTTGTCTATAAATTTGCTTTTTTCAATCGGTTTGTCAATTGGAGCAGTAGATCCAAAACCAACACCCCTAATTCTGGTAGAATTATCAGCCCTTAAAGTTATATGTGGTAAATCTTTATTCTTTTTATCAAAATCAGGCATTGTAAAACATATATTATAAGCTATTTAACTTTTCTTAATAATCTTACTCAACCTTCTTTAACCCTTCCCAATAAACATCATCACAGGTATAGGGCTTCCTTCTTGTTCAAGTTTACTTATTTCTTCTTTTAGCTTTTTATAGTCATAATTTATGAGTAATTTATATTTATATTTCTCTCTTCTGTTTAACAATTGTCGGAATTCTTGCAAGAATTCTTTTGGAAGCCTGATTAAATTATTTGCTCTTTGACCTACTGAATAAGAAATAATTCCAGATATTATAAGTAATTCTTTTACAGGGCTTAACGCTTTGAAGCTATCTCTTTGTTTTTGGGAGGGTTCGTTCATTTTTCATTTCATCACCTCTTATTATCTTTTTTATTTATCCGTTAAAAATTTAGGAATCTTAAACTTGTTAAACTCTTCAAGTAAACCTTTTCCATAGAGTATTCTCGAGATGCATTCAGCTTCTAGTTTTGCATCGTCAAGACCGTTGTGAGGAGTTCCATTTTTTACGACTACTCCTTCATCAACCTTTATTCTTGTGTCTTTAATACCACAGAATTCTAAGATTTTTGGAAGACATAGTGTGCTTCTTCCATTACTAATTGGCATCTCCCCGTTAAGTTGCAGTATCTTCATTGCAGCAAATACATGCAGATCATAAGTTCTATGCCTAAAAGGGTTAGCTAAACCATATTTTTTTGCTTTAACAGCAATAAAACCATAATCAAAGGGAGTATTATGTGCAGCAAATATCTTTGTTTCTATTTTCGAAACCCATTTAAAGAAGTTTTTTAAGAGTTCCTTCTGTGATTGAAGATTATTATCTCTAAGTTCTGATTCAGTTTTTCCCATAATCAATAATGATTCTTCTTCAACAAAATCTTCAGTATCAATTCTTGCTTCTTGAAAGAAAGTATTTGAAGGATTTTCAAACTCAATTGCTCCAATTTGACAAATACCATTTCTTACTGGATCAAACTTTCCACTAGTTTCAATATCTATAACTATCATGTTGTTTTCTAGAGATTCATTGTTTTAATGGTTTATTTATTTTAGGTCTAGAACAGTATGTACATTGCCTTTGAATAAGAAAGCATCTCCCTTTCTCTTCCCAATCATTTTTCTTGCTAAGGGAGATTCTGGAGTCATAACCATAACTTCTTTCCCATCATTCATTTCAACAGTCTCTCCTCCGCTATTTGGAAGAATAAAGTAATAGTTTAATCCGAATGTATCTGCCGTGTAAACTAAAGAACCAACGTCCACTCTTTCAGGATTACTTGGAAGATGTAATCTTCTTAAAATCAGTGCGTCACGACTTAGCTGTTCTCCTCTAATATTGAGGGCATCTGCAAGATACCCCTGTTCTTCCTTAGTACAATCGTATCTGCTTTGATTTCTTCCAGGAGCATCTATTGCTCCCTGTCTTGCACGCATTGCAGAATCTTGTGCAGTTTTTGTTGTACCATGAACTTTCTCGATAATGTGTTCTAAAACTTCTTGTTTGTCGTACTTTATCATTTATACTAACCTCCTTTTTAGCTGATCAACTATATCTTCTACAGGTTTAGATGTAGTATCTATGTAAATCCAATTATTTCTCTCTGCTATTCTAAGATATGCATCTCTAACATTATTCCTAAGTTTTGAGTCCAAGCATAACTTGTCACTTGGAGACATTGTTTCCTCTGATCTAATCCCCAAACGTGCTAACTGTTCTTGAGCTGAGACATCCAAAAAAATAGTATGGTCTGGCTTTACTAACCTATCAGTAAAATGACTAAATAAACGTTCGAGAAAATCAAGATCTTCTCCATAAAATGTCGAGTGTGGAACAAATGAACTCCAAATGTATCTATCGCAAACTACAGGCCTATTTTTTCTTTCTTCATCAATCTTTTTTGAAGCATCAAAAACAGTCGAAAGATAATAAAAGAGTTTTGTTTCTGGAGGAGTTCCATTATCAACATAAGACCTTACTGGTTTAAAGTCATCTCCAGGAGTCCTAAAGTACGTTGCTCCAGCTACTTCCGCCAGTCTTTTAGCTATGGTGGTCTTTCCAGACCCATCTAAGCCTTCTAACACAATAAATTTTTTCATTATTTTATGCTCCTTGTTTTTTGTATTTAATTTTTCCAATGGCAATATCACAAAGCCATACTCCCTTGCAGAGGTTCTTTTCAGATAACCCTAACTTTTCTAAAAGACCCATACATTCTGCTTTTTTACTATCAATTTCAGATTCTTCTCCTTCAACTTCAATTTCGATAAAGTTATCAATGTCTTTTACTTCATCAAAAGTAATTTTGAATTGACCAAGAACATAGGTTTTTCTTTTCTTATCTATTGTTCCAAGAAGAGGAAATCCAAAATTTTTGAGTATATCTTTGAAGACAACAACATTATCTATTCCTACTTCAAATTCTTTGTTTACTCCATCAGCAATATTGATGTGATGTGCAAATACCGCTTTTTCGTCTCCAGGTTTATATCTTAATCTAATATATTCGTTAATTTTTTTTGTGTCTTTACTTGGATGGTTATAATATTCGTCTATTTGATGTTTTTGTTTTTCTTCAACTGCTCCAAGCTCTAGTAACTTTTTGACGACTGGCTTTTCATCATTACATCTTGCTTTAATTTCTATTTCCATTATACTACTAACCTCCTTTCAGCAAGTTTGCCTCTTTTGAGACTTTGAATATATACAGAGTTTACACTTGGGTTTACTTTTTGTGTTCTAGTCGCATCAGCTATTTCGTGATAGGCCTTAACCATAAGATCTAATCCTCCACGTCCAAGGCTATGGGGAACAGCAACGGGTTGTTTATGGGTATATCTTGCAAAATCATAAGTAAGTACTTCTAATCCCTGTGATTCTCTTTCAAAACTACTTCCTGGATGAGGAGTTATAAAAGATACGTAAGTAATCACATTACTGCCCGAACCTACCCATTTAATAAATTCAACGTTTTCTCTGAGTTGGTCGCGAGTTTCTCCAGGATAACCAAGCATATATACTGGATTTATAATCATTCCATGTTCTTTCATTAATCCAAGGTACTTCTCGATTTGTTCTCTTCTTATTCCTTTATTCATCTTTCCAAGGGTTTCTTCTGCAATAGACTCTATACCACTATGAATTGTATCAACTCCTGCAGATCCCATTTGTTCTAGTATTGCCTCATCAACTCCATCAACTCGTGACTTGACCTTATATCTAACTCCAAAGTTTGCTTCTCGTAGTGTTTGGAATAGCCCACTAGCCCATTTTTTGTTAAGAGTCATTGTTTCATCCTTAAAATGAACTCTATTGAATCCCATTCCAAGTAATTTTTCTATTTCTTCAGAAATATTATCAAAGGATCTTCTCCTATATCTAAAATCCCACATCTCATTAAGAGTACAGAATTTGCAGGACATTGGACACCCTCTTGCAGCATAAATTGGGGCAGGAGACAACTCAGCATATTTACTTGTAGGCAGTAAGTCATATGCAGGGAGTGGAAGTGAATCTAGATCAGTTATAAGGTCTTGTTTTGGAGTGTTAAACACTGTCTCGCCAACTCTAAATGAAATTCCTTTTACATCCCTCAAATCTCCCTTCCCATTAAGCGCTTTTACTAACTGGGTAAAGGATAGTTCTCCTTCTCCTCTTACAATATAGTCTACGTACCCTGTTGCAAGTGTATCGTTTACATTAAATGTTGGATATATCCCACCCATAACTGTTGTTTTACCTAGTTCCTTTGCTTCTCTAAGAATTTCAAATGCATCTGGAGATTCTGCAGTACACGCAGATACTCCTACAATGTCTGCTCTTGTAAGATCATTTGCTAAATTGCGTGGCTTTCCTATTGCAGCCTCAAATCTATAGTCTTTTACTTCAATTTCTGCATCGGTGTTTTGTCTGGTATGAGCTGCTAAATATAAAAGTCCTGTCGGTAAACCAACATCTCCTGCATAGTGTTGTTTTTTTACAGGAAATTGAACTTCTGGTTTTACAAGTAATATTCTTTGTACCATTGGAAATTTAGTAAAAAGGCAGTTTTAAAGGTAACCATAAAACTTATTAATACTTAATTACAATAGTTATTAAATTTAATAATATGATAAAAAACAATTACTCAATATATGAAAAAGATATAACTAGTTATGAAAATATCATAGCTCCTAAGCTATCTGCTGGAAAGAGACCAAATCTCTTATGCTCCTTTACATATATTACTCCAAATTATACAGTTATTCATACAATAAAAGAATTAGCAAAGCTAGAAAAAGAAGGTTATATGATCCATCTAATACTTTGGGATATAAACAGCCTTACTCATAGATACTCGAGAAATCACAACAACCCTAACATTTACGAATTCACTAATGAACGAATTAAGGAAGTGAAAGGCATAGCAAAATCATTTGGAATGAATGAAGAATTCTTTAAAATACATAAATCATCAGAACTTTGGAAAAGACTAATACTCATTTCAAAACCACCATTATTTCAAGAAATGTATGAAATAATGACTGATATTAGAGTCAAAGACTTAGCAATAAATGAAAAAATATCCCATCTAATGCAAATGCCTGCAGATATGTTTGTGGCAAATTATTTTCACGTTCTTTGTCCTGAAGAAATCGATAAGCCTATTGATGTATTCTATTTTAATAGAAATAAAGAAACATTACACAAAAAAGTAAGGGAAGAAATGTTCAGAAAAGGATTAACAAACATGGAAAGACCAGTATTTCTTATAGCGGAAAATCTTCCTTACTTAATTTTTGAGAGTTCTTTACCAGAATGGAATTTGGGAATAGATGAAATAACTTATATTGTGACTGGGAAAAAGCCAACGGTTGAGGAATCCAAAACTTTAGTTTCCCTAATACTATCAGAGGTGATAGGGGAGTTTAAAGTTACAGAAGGGGAAGAAAGAACAGGATTAAGCACTGAAGAATTAATAAAAAAGATTCCAAAAATGAAAAAAAGAGACTTATACATAACTCTTGCAGAAAACTTATACATCTATTTACAAAAAGTTAAATCTGGAGTAGTAGAAAAAACAGATGAATCAGAATTATTACATGTATACAATAAGAAAAAAGCATCAGACCTAGGAAAAATCCTCAAGAGTAAAATATACTTAGAGATAATATTATTAGCTGATGGAACAAAAAATACTACTGAGATAGCAAAGAGATTGAAAAAACAAGTATCTAACATTAGTGTATACATAAACCAACTAAAAAATATGGGATTTGTAAGAATAGTGGATGGAAAAGTAAAAAGATCATTCAAGGGAGTGAACATGAATTTTGAAGTTGGATTAAGAACCGAGTAAGTAAGCCTAGATTGTATGGGCTTTGTTATAAAATCACAAACGAAGTGAGACTAACATTGAGAGTTAAGAGTTAACATATTTTATAGGATTTTGACTTCCTTTTTTCCAATATTCAGAAACAGACTTATTAAGATATTTATCTCTTACATCTTTAGGAGCAACTTTTCCTTGAAACATATATCTACCTTCAACTTCTGACGAATCTAACCATTTTTCAATCAAGAAAACTTCTCTAATAATCCCACGATAAACTGAACAGGCAATTTTAATATTTGAAGTTCTATTAATATTAATTCTCCAAGATTTTCTTGTAGCAGTATAAATTTCATTTTCGGTCATGTCTCTTTTGTAAAGATTATTTATGTTGATTAAAATTGTAGGTTCTTCAATTATGGCATCTTCTGCTTCATATTTAATCTTAATATCTTCTAATTTCATCAAACCTTTATCTTCGGAATTATGTCCCTTTACTAAATTAGTTAGTTTATCTTTTCCCAAAACATCTATGACTGCACTTTCAACTTCAAATGCTTCTTCTGATGTAAGTTCATGTCTTAAAACTACATGTTTTACTTCCAAACCAGATTTTCGAATTTCTCTTATTTTCTTGATTTTTTCTGTTTCGTTAGTTTTATCATCTAATGCTCCTAAAAGATGTTGATTAATTCTATTTCCCTTACCTTTGCCAACATAAAACACTTTATTGTCTCTTGGGTCAATTAAAAGATAAATATAATATCCTAATTTTTCAATTGTTGATTGGGAAAGGTTGTATTTGTTCATAATCTATAATAAAGAAGTCAATTATTTAATAACTTTTGCTCCTTAACCTTTTAAAAAATAAAAATTGTATAATAATTATTTTTTCATGTCAATCATAATTAATAAGCCCTAATTATATGAACTAGTGAGCAGATGAGCTTTTCCGAGTAAAACGAGCTCATCTACTTTGGGCAAAACCATAAGGTATTACAATAAAATAAAAATTTCAGACCTTATTTGAAAAGTACTTGTTTAGCTTTCTGAAGCTCCGAGGATAAAAAATCATCAGTTTTTTCTTTTGTTTAGGCATATAATGAAGAAGAGGCGGATTATTTAAATACAATCTGATATGATTTATAGGATGAAAATCATAAAATTATTTATGTTTTTATTCTTTCTGACATTCTTATCTTCTACAGTTTACGCATTCACTATTCATCCTTCTTTTCAAAGCGATAACGGCCACATAGACTCTGTAATTTCTTATGATTATCTAGAAAATAATAGATTATACACAGAAATATTCGTCCGAGGCAGAGCATTGAACGAGACATTAGCAAATGGAAAGTATCAATTTTTTGACTTATCTTTGGATTCTTTAGAAGGAAATAATCAGAGCAATATATATTTAATTAATTTATCAATTTGCAAAGGATATGCAAGAGTAGATGGAAATTACAAAAATATGAACTTCAACTGTACTGATGGCTTTTACAAACCAATTAATGATATTATCAGAGATAATAGTTTAAAGTTTAGAATAAACCTTTCAGAAGTTTATGAATCTGGGTTTCATATAAAGTTAGTTTATTATCAAGATAATTTTCTCATAGAAAACGGTCGTTATGAGGTTGCTTGGCTAGATACACTTTGCACAGATAATGGGTGTAACAAAGATACTAGAATTGAAAGGTATTTAATTTTACCTTCAGCTAGTTCAGTAATAGAAAATTGGAATAACTTTGAGATTACGGGAAAAGGTGGTAATGGAAATTGGTTGCTAAAGGCAGAAGGTAATGGGGAAGCCATGGTTTGGTTTAGTGATGCCGAAAAAGAGAGGAATAATAGGTTCTGGAGAGATATAGCTCTTATATCTCTGGCTTTGGGAGCAACACTAATTTCTGAATGTATTTTACAAAAAAAGAAAAAAATAAAATTACTGATTGGATCAATTATAACCATAATCCCGATTTACTTCTTAATTATTCAAAAGATCTGAATTAAGTAAGAGATTAGCTTTCTGAAACTAATCTTCGCTGATGAAAAAATGTAAGAAATCAGCTATCTTCGAGCAACTTCAGACGCCTAAGTAGATACTTTGAAAAGCAACATTTAAAAGTTAGAATTCTTTGTAAAAACATGAAAAAGCTACTACTTTTGGTACTATTTTTCACTTTGTTTATTCCACTCATTTCTGCAAACATGATTATTAACATTAATCCTAATAATCCCTCGCAGTCTCTAAATCATGGTCAATCAGTGCAGATTCCATTTAGTATTTCTAATGACAATAATTTTTGTAGGGTATCTTGCACTTGGAGTTTATTAAAAAATGATAATCGGCTGATAAATTCTGGTTCTCAAACCATGTCCGCAGGTTCTTCAATTTCAATACCTCTTACATTCACTGCTCCGACAAAACAACAAGTCAAACAAGATAGTGGAGTTGAAGAATATATTTTGGGCGTGGATTGTGCAGTTGTCACCAATTATTTAGTTTGTCGGACTGACATAGCTCCTACAAAAACTTCAAGGATAACTATAAACTATGATTTAACTTCTGATGAAAAGAACGCTAAAAGTTATCTCCAGAACCTACTTTCTTCTATTCGTGATTCACTAAAAATTTTAGAATCCTCAATTTATACACTAAACTCAAAGTTTAGTACACTCCCAAAAAATGTTTTAATCTCTGATTTGAAGGATCAATTAACTGGATATAACTCGTATTATTCTAATTATAAAGGCAACTATGATTCTACTAATGCATTGTATGGTGCTTTATCTTACATAGAAGCAAAAAATACATTTAATTCTAATCTTCAAAGTTCAATAACTCAACTAAATAATAATCTTAATAGTTTATCAAGTTCTATTGAAGCTAGAATAAAACTTCATAACGAAGTAACAGATAAATTAAATAAATTAAAGGAAGATTCTGCTAAACTTAAATTAAAAGCAAAATTATTTAATCAAGATGTATCTAGCTTATCTTCTCAAGTCGATTCATTAGAAAGTACCTTTGATGCTGGTTCATTTAGCAGTTATTCAGATATTCAAAATAGAGCCTCTTTGTTAAATGATCAAATAGTTTCAGAATCTTCTAAATTAGATCAAAACATTGTAGAAATAATAAAAAAAGGTAATAATTTCGTTTCTTCAGAATCTTCTAAATTTAGTTTATCCGCACAGTATCCTGCAGTAAGCAATGGCGATATTGAAGGGATAAAAAGTCTCTGCTCACAATTATCTTCAATCAAATCTTCATTTGAGCAAGAGAATAATAAAATGAATAATGAATATAATTTTGCCTTAACTGAAATAAATAGTTATAATAGTAAATTAGATAATATAAACTCAAATATAGAGAATATAAATCAACTTAGAGATAGAATAAGCGAAATGGTGAATAAAGATAATATAAAAGATCAGGATTACTCTATTTGTCAAAATGAACTTGTTCAATTTTCTACTTTCAATTATGCTCAATTAATGAATCTTACTTTGGACTCTTCAAGCTCCTGCTTGGCTTTGAACAAAACACTTTCCGATTTAAGAGTTAATAAAGAAAACTCTTTTGTTTTTAAGACTATGCGATTTTTCAGAAACTTATGGCCTTTCGATTCAGTTAAATTTGAAAAGATCAAAAAAATAGAAGAAAAGAAAACTCCATCTACTCCAAAACTTTTAGATTTTGACTCAGATTCTAAGAAATACAGTTCAGATTACTGCAATCTTGATCTCAATTTGTCCGTACAGAAAACAGATTATGTATCTGATGCTGAAGGAGTCAAAATTACTAATTCAAATGTTGGAGGGATAACTGAACATGAAAATCAATGTTGCAGTTTCGATATATGTAGTAAATGTTGTGAAGGAAGTGAATGTAGTGATGATACTGGTTCTTATCCTGTAATCTTTTTACATGGGCATTCATTTAATGATGGAGATTCTCCAGAATATTCTTTAGATGCCTTCACAAATTTACAATTAGCTCTCTTTGGAGACAAATATAGGATTGGGGGAGTGTTTAGACCTTCAGATCAATATTCTAGTATGAATCAAGGGGAATGGGGCAAAGTAAAATTCCCAATAACTGTCAAGGCTACTTATTACTATAATGTTTATAGCTCTGAAGGAAAAATAATTAATGCTCCATCAAATCAGGAATCTATCGATGCTTATGCTCAAAGGCTGAAGACCGTAGTAGATCTTGTTAAATATAGAACTGGAAGAAATAAAGTCAACATAGTTGCTCATTCTATGGGTGGATTGGTTGCTAGGGATTACATTAAAAACTATGGTGGGGATTCTTCAGTAAATAAACTTATTATGGTTGGAACTCCAAACCATGGAATATACGGGCAGGTCGATGATTTCTGTGCCGTATTGGGAGCAAATACCGAATGTGCACAAATGAAAGCAGATAATCAGTTTATATCAAACTTAAATTCTGGAACAGAAACTTACGGAAATGTTGAGTATTATACTATTGCAGGTTCGGGATGTATATTAAGTGGTATTGATGGAGATGGAATCTCAAGAGTTGAAAGCGTTCAATTAAGTGGTGCAACAAATGTTAAAGTAAGCGGTAGGTGTGAAGGCTGGCATAATAGAGATTTCCATAGTAACCTGTTGGATTCAAGTAAATATCCACAGACTTATACTTATGTCAAGCAATTTTTACAGGAATAATTTTTAAAGAATTTCTGAATGTCTAAGATTTATTTGCTAAAAGAGTCAGTACCCCTACACATACATATTAAGTCGACTGACTCTTTTCCTTTTTTTAAGTATTTTGTCGTCTATAAATTATTGTCAAATGGCTTAAAATAAGGGTGCGCAATTTATAGGGATTTTACTACTTTTATAATTTTAGTAAGTCTTGGTTTTACATATCTTGAGCTCACCGCATCTGCCATTTTCAAATATTCTTTAATCTTATTCGGGTCTGTAACAACAAAGAACCAATGATCATAATCTTTGTTAAGCTGGGTTATTCTTTCTTTAAGCGCTTTTTTTCTTGAAAGCATAGAACCAGTTTCTACTTCAATAGCATAATTTCTATCTTTAATGCTAAAAACAATATCTGGCTTAGCAGTGGTAAAGAGTTCTGTTTTAATTCCATGCTTTTCTAAGTATTCAGATATATTATGAATCATAAACAAGTGCGTTAAACTCTCATTATGTCTTGGTTGTAAAAGAAACTCTTCCATTTTATCAGTTAACAAACACTTATACTTCTTGAGCTGATATCCTTCATCTAAAAGATATTTTGCCTCATCTTTACTGAGTTTATTTCTTCTAAAATATCTTCCATTTGGATCTACGGTTATACTTACTTCTTTTTGTTCTTCATCTTTCTTTTTTTCTTTTTTTAAAGAGTTCAGTTCATCTGGATTGGTTGTTATGAGTTTATGTTCTTCTGGTGAAGCAATAACTTTTATCAGTGAATGGTCATCTTCCATCATTAGCAGACCTTCACCAATATTTGCGGTTAAAAGATAGTTTCTTTCTTGCTCGCTTAAATGAAACGTCTTTTGAATATTATCGATTACTGAAGCTTTTTGTTTCATCAAAACAGTATATGCAGAATTAGCAAGTACTGATTTACCAGCTTTTGAATCAAGCAAGCCCTCAACTTCTTGATTAATAAGTAAAAGCCCTAAGTTAAATTTTCTGCAAGTTTTTACAATTTGAAAGATATAACCCGCCTCTTCGCTTCTTGAAAGAAGCATCCAAGCCTCATCAATAAGCAAGATCTTTCGATCTAAATCAGATTTCATTTTCATATAAATATAATCTAGAACTAAGAACATTATCGAAGGTTTAACTTGTGAAGGTAAATTTCCTATATCAAAACACACAAGATTATTATTGAAGTTAAGGTTAGTTTTTCTATTAAAAAAACCGAAAACCCCATTTACATACATTTCAAGTCTACTTGAAAGGCTATTAATCGTTGATTGTTCGAGTTTTGAGGCTTTCTTTTCCATTTCTTTAAAGACTTTCATTAAATCGCCTAATATTGGAGGTTCATTATTCCATGTGTCTGGATTCTTCGTAATGCCACTTTTATTATAGGTTTCATTAAGTGCTTTATCTAAAAACGCTTTCTGGATGTCTGTTAGTTCGCCAATCATGATTTTCATTAAGTCAATTAAGGACAAACGCTTTTCAAAGTAATTGTGGCCCATTAAATCTAGAGGATTAATGATTGTGTCCGAATCTCTAGAAAGATCGATTCTCTGGCCTTTAAAATGCGAAACAAGGCTTTTGTACTCTCCTTGTGGATCAATAACCATTACTTTTGTGCCATTAAGAAGATACCTAGTAATAAGAAGTTTAGAAAAATAAGATTTTCCTCCACCAGACTGTGCTAAAACAATGCCATTAGGGTTTGATAAACTAAAGATATCCCTTATGATGGGGATATTATTACTGTCTATACCTAACCAGACTCCTGACTTATCAAATTTTTGAAATGAGGAAGTAAAAGGAAAAAATGCTGAAAGTGCTGTAGTTGTAATATTTCTCTTAATGCCTAGATAATTTTTAGCCAATGGTTGACAAGACTTTATACCATCAATCATTCTAAAATTTGGTTTTTTAGGGATAATTAGTAAGGAATTTAACTGAGACTCGAGCTTTCTTGTAAGTAAGGTTAGCGCATCTTCATTATTAGCTCTACAGTTAATGTATAAACTAACATCAAATAGTTTCTCGTCTCCCTTTTGTAATCGCTCAAGTGTATTTCTAGTATCTTGATATTTAATTTCCAAACTAGGGCTTAATTGGTTTTTAATTTTAACAGCATACAAATCAGCTCTTTGTTTTTGTAATTCTTTATTTAACCTGACTATCATTTGTTCAATAGGATAGGGATTAATATGGATAGAAAAATCAAAGTTTCCAGAACAACTAACAAGTTTATCTAAGAAACCATTTTCAACAGATCGAGGATATCCATGAGCGTACAGAACTTTCTGATATTTTAGAGGTTTTTCTTGATTATCTTCAATATATTCTTTTAGAAATATTGTTTCTACCAATATTTCTTCATCAATAATTACATCAAAATCTTCTAGTTTTCCAATAATCTCATTTATTATCTCTTGTTCAAACTCATCATTAAGTTCTTTTTGAGTTTTCATCTCATGAATAACCAAATGACTTGGAAAGTTTTCTATTCTATGAGGAAGAATATGCTCTTCATTTAGCTGAAATACCTTACTAAATATTTTTCTTAAAGAATCATCTTCTAGTCGAAAAGATAGTAAATCTAAAGAATGCAATCTTTCTTCACATAGTTTTACTTGAATATTAATATCGCTCGTTTCAGGAATTACTACATAAAAGTTTCTATTCATAGCACTATTATTCTCAACTAAATGTTTCATATGATCTTTATAAGAATCAAAAATTTTACTGTGACTTTCAGATAGTCCGAGGCGTTCTATACTGCTTAAATATTCATTTAAGCTTAGGGTCTCAGTAGTCATCAATATTTGTAATGGAAAATCTATTGAATTAAGAAATTTTTGAAATGCTAGTGCTATTACTTCTTTTTCTTCCTTGTGTTTCATCGCAAAATTAATAGAATTAACCTTTAGTACAGCTATCTTTTTGTTATTATGATGAATAAGGTTGTTTGAAACTGTTCCAAGAGGTAATGCTTGAGATAATTTTTCTTTAGTATTTAAATCATTTAATTTAAACCAGGTATACCAGTTTTTTATAAGAGTTGATAAATTAAAAAACATAAATCCTACCGCTAATGAAACTGGAAATAATGCAAGAATAATTTTCATTGATAAAGGAGCACTTATCTTAAACAATAAAATGAAAATTATTGGGAAAAACAGAAATGCATAGGCTAGTTGTTGGAATGTAAGCCCAAAAACAATCTTTTCTTTATATTCAAGCTGTTGAGGTATTTCGTACATTAAACTACGATCCTTGCAACTTTAGTCACTGGAGTGCTAACCTTTAGTGTTGCTTTAATAATCACGAAGATAACTATGATGAAAGTAAGAACATTGATGAGTGCGAATGTTCCAATCATTACAAGTATTTTCATTTCGGAAAATATGCTTACTTCCAAAAACTTTGATCCAGCAAGCAAAATTAATGCATAAATAAACGGCATTAATATGGCTACAAAAAGATAATTTAGAATTAATTTACCATAATCACTTACACTATCTAAAAAATAAAAAAATAATCCTATTGCAAAAAGAACAACTCCAAAAGATACAAACATGTATCTAAGTACAAGAATAATAAGCATTAGAACTAAAACTAAAAGATATAGAGACATAAATACTAACTCAAGACCTAAGTTGCCCAGACTATTGGCTGTTAATAAAAAGAAATCTGAGGGAATAAAATTAAAGATTGTTATTGTAAGTGCCGAAGAAACTTCTAGAATTAAACCATATAGTAAATAACTTGCCTGCACAAATACAATCATTAAGAATATATCTCGTAAATTACTTTTTGCTTTTTCACGTTGTTCAACAGCATGGCCTGAAACGATAAATTTTATTCCAACAAATACTAAAAATAATCCGTAGAACATTGAAAGAATATAAACAATAATCGTCCACACACCAAGAAATGGACTTGTGCTTACAGGAGAAGTCATTAAGTTTTGAATGCCCGATAGCATAACTTGAATTGGTAAATTAAAAATGTAGAGTAGGTATTCAAAGAACTTTTCAACTAAACAAGTTCCAAGATTAGTAATACTGCACCCAGTCATGATAAGAATCTTATTGCGAGGTAATTCTTTACAATAGCAAATAATATGTAAAAGAGTAAAGAGGCAACGGATATCTCTTTAGCTAGGTCATATTTCTCTCTATCTATTACGTTGATGTATCTTCTTACCTGCACATCATTTAGTTGAGCAAGAACAAGACTGTAGCCTTTAGTTGCATTAAATATTGCATAACCTCTAGCAGTAATTGTCTGGTTAGTGTAAGTAATGTTAACATCAATGTCTGATGGAGAAATGTATACTTTGAATGATTCTCCTTGAAAGTAATTAGTCTTATTAATAATTATACTTAGGTTCCTAGTGGTATACGAGAGGTCACAAGGAGTGCTTATGCCTGAGAAATGATCCATTAATATTAATTCACATGTATGGTCTTTAGGAATTACTAATCTTAATGGGTTGTATTGATTCTCAATAAGGATATTATGGATATTAGTATAGTTTTGTTGTGTTGCAATTATCTGTAACAATCCGATAGAGTTTGGTTGAAGATCATAATGATATGTTGCCTTAGTATATGAAGGACTATTTAGATCAAGATTTAGATACGAATAATTATTGTAGTTTAATTCTACCAATAAACTATTTTGATAAGAATTCTTAACAGTAAATAAATAATTTGTTTGAGGATTATGAATTCTAGCTGGAACATTATCTTGAATGGAGAGATTGTCTACAACTATCTCGCTATAATCAAATACACATTCTTCTAATTCATTCAAAGAATAATGCCTAATTCTGTATTGAATATTAATGTGCAAAACAGCACTAAAAGTTATAGGAGCATTATGAGGATAAGATATAAAATAATTAGTTAGTTCTCCCGATCCCAAGTAATGATTGTTTTCAAGTATCTGTAGTACTGCATTATTGTTTTGCAATTGGTATGTAGTAAGACAATCTCCACTCATGGTGCTAGATGGTAAAACTACATCGTATCCCGATTTTGATAGTACTTTCCCGCTTTGATGAACATATAATGTGTTTTCATCTATAATGGAAGGCATAAGTGAAAATATCTCTACCCATGCGCCTCTAATCGCTCCTTGAGTTTGTTTAGAGGTTCTAATGGGCTCGATTATAGTTAATCCATTATTCCAACCATACACAAAATCATGGTTTGGAATAAGATTATTTCCTTCAAATAATGAAGAGTAGAGCAAATTTTTTTCATAATCTGTTAAATTGCTATTTTTTATTTCTAAGCATAAAGGCTGTAACTCTAAACTTACTAAATTACAAGAAAAGGCGGTCACTGCTGGTAGAATAACAGCGACCGCCAAAAACAAAAAAAGTTTTTTCATGCTAAAAATTCTTAGTCTCCTAGAATGAGCTCTACAATAAAGGGTGCTGCCCATATAACGACTAAACCGATGAACACGTACATTACCATGTTCTTTGCAGTTTCTCGTTTACCTGGATCAGAACCGCTGGAAATGTATGTAATGCCTGCGAAAAGCATTACTAAACCAGCGATTACCGTTGCAGCATACTTCACGAGATTGTATATTGTCTCGAGAGGTCTTAGTATCTCCTCAAACTCTGTTGATTGTGCTGACACAACA
>ERZ1292623.1997-Hain-H51-01um-R1-1997-length-18864-cov-9_pt1 | contig 18864 bp, 18 predicted proteins | sample MGYA00564398_ERZ1292623 | MGnify/ENA primary metagenome ERZ1292623 (study PRJEB36523, sample SAMEA6512633) | groundwater metagenome | collected 2019-01-07 | study: AquaDiva: Metagenomics assemblies of 32 groundwater samples | reverse complement strand
ATACATACACCTGATGGTATTCCAGCAAGTGGTGCCAAGCTATTGAACCTATACGGTCAGTTTGACAAATTATTCTTTTTGGTATATAATGGAAGGACAAGTTTATCTCTCAACTAGCTTTCTTTTTTGAAGGTCAACTTTTATAACAGCTCTGCGCCCAGAAGCGAGAGTATTTACAAACATGTATAGAGGAAATTCTCATAGAAAAAGAACCAGCTTTGGTCAAAGACCGGGCTATTCGGCGCGTGGAAGCACTTCGCGTGGCGGACACAGAAGCGGTGGTGGTTATCGTGGCCAAGCAGGAGGAGGCGGAAGAAGCAGAGGTTTCAGCAAAGGGCAATATATAGATGTCTCCCGCTTCATCAATAAGGCCGTCATCACCGAAGCCACGCCGCATTTCGTACCGGAACACGCTTTCGCCGACTTTAAACTAGAACCTCGCCTCAAGGCCAACATCATAAGCAAGGGATACACGACCCCGACTCCCATACAGGACCGGATTATTCCCCATGTTCTCCGGGGTTCGGATGTGGTCGGCATAGCCAATACCGGCACCGGCAAAACTGCAGCTTTCGTAGTTCCTCTGATAAACAAGGTTCTGCTCAACGATAAAGAAAGCGTAATTATCATGGTTCCAACCCGCGAGCTAGCTACGCAAATAGAAGGGGAAATCCGGGCTTTCGCCAAGGGAATGAAAATATTCAGCGTTTCCTGTGTAGGAGGCTCCCCTATCGGAAGACAGATATCCGGACTGCGTTACCACAACCATTTCGTCATTGGTACTCCAGGACGCCTTAAAGATTTAATAGAACGCAAACATTTGAATCTGGCTAAATTCAACACGGTGGTTTTGGACGAAGCGGACCGCATGCTGGACATGGGGTTCATCAACGATATGAAATTTATGCTTTCCATGATGCCGAAGGAAAGACACACCCTCTTCTTCTCCGCTACTCTTTCCCGCGAAATCCAAGCTCTGGTCAAAGATTTTCTAAGGGACCCGGTATCTATTTCCGTAAAAACTAAAGAAACACCCGAAAGCGTGGACCAAGACATAGTGCGTGTCGGCGGTGGTAACAAGTTGGACATGCTGCACGAACTTTTAATACAAGAGGGTTTTGATAAGGTACTTATTTTCGGCAGAACTAAGCACGGAGTGGAGAAACTATCTAAGGCGCTGATTGAACGCGGGTTTAAAGCCGAATCCATACACGGCGACAAAAACCAGTCCCGCCGTTTCAAAGCGTTGGACCTTTTCAAGAGAGACCATGTGCAGATTTTGGTCGCTACCGACGTGGCCGCCCGCGGACTGGATATTTCCGGCGTCTCTCATGTTATTAACTACGACCTGCCCGCCACTTACGAAGATTATGTGCACCGCATAGGGCGAACCGGACGCGCCAATAAGCAAGGCAAAGCCCTGACTTTTGTAGAGTAAAGTTTTGATATAATCCTTGGGTGATTAGGTTTGGAAAAATTACTTACCTATTGGCGGTCGCCTTTATGCTGACCCTGCCGGTTTTGGTTTTTGCCGACCCAGCGACAGGTAACGAGCCTTGGTCTGCCGCTTTCCTTGAAGCCAACCCTGACGGCAAAGACGGTTACATAATAAAAAATCTGACAAATAAAGATTGGCAGAGCGGTCTGAATATCTGGTGGCGGGCGACTGTACCCTGTGGGACTTTTAGCGGTAGTGGACTTAGCGCGTCCTGGGATCGCGCCGGTTGCGACACAATTGATTACGCAAAAACACCGGCCTCGATTGCCGTCATAATTCAAAATACAAAAGTGAGCGGAAAGGAGTATCCATATCCCGATCACCTAGGCGTTCCGGCTAAAAATCCACCCGAACATCTTATTGTCTATGCGGAATATCCCGAAGAGGGACGCAAACATGGGTACGGGACATCTTTGCTGTACTACGGGTACGATATTTTTCTTAAATATAATTCAGCTAGAGAAGGAACGGTAAATGCAAACCCTCTGCCAAATCTTTGGGGAGCAACCGGGGTGGTAAAGCAACAAGAGGGGCAGGTTCCTGAAAAAAATCTAGTTAGTACCGAACCCGAGCAAGTCCTGGCAAAAAGTGGTGGGGTCCCGTGGGTACCGATCGCATTTGGCGTAGCAGTACTTGGCGGTGCGGCATATTGGATTCGCAGTCGCATGATAGGCGGAGAGTATGGTCGTAGTCCGGATCGTCTTTTAGTGGATGATCTCCAACAGACTAGTGGCGGGACGAAGGAAAAACATATACTTGATGGTCCTGAAAGTATCTTCGATCTCATCGCGCGTCTGAGTCACCAGTTTCTTTACGGCGGGACTGAGAGTGAAAAACGTGATGAAGAAGAAGAGGAGGAAATAGGGCAGGAAGATTTGTTCCACCCCCTCGCTCCTATTGAAAGGGGAAAGGCCCGGGATGAAGCGGAAAAGAAGGAAGCGAAGCGAAACCGCTGTATTGTAGAGTTTGATGCCTTAGAAAAGACCAGAGAGGTACTACAGAAATTAGATAAAGAATACGAGGCGCTTATAAAAACCTTAAAAGACAGCTCCATATTAGGGTCTAGTGATGTAAACTCGGTATACGACCAGGGAACAGAAAAAGCAAAACAAGCTGCAAATGATATTGGAAAATTGCGCAGAGCACGAAAGAAAGCGTCTGAAGAATGGGCAAAAGCATCTGACGAATACGAGAAGTGCATGAGAGACTCTGAACAGTGGGTTGGTTACAAGGGTAAGCTTGGCGACAAAGCCTCGGCAGATTACGCCAAACCTGGAGACACCCCCGAAGAGCCGGAGGTAATGTAAGTGCTCAAATGAACACAGTTATCTGGCTCCTGGTTTTAGTTTCCTTCTCCATCTCTTACTGGATCGGACGGAAGCTTAAAACTTACTGGTCTTTACTTATAGCTCCGGTAGTCGGCCTAATTGTTGCCGGACTGTCTGTGGCCCTATATTTCAATTACGGTAACTTGGAAAGATTCGGGCTCGGCATTATCGCCATATTAGTGGCTCTTATCGTCATAAGTTCGGTCCTGCATTTACTCGGTTCGGTAGTTGGAGCTTGGATTGGCACTTATGTCGGACGTAAAAAATCTGAAGGTAAATAGTATGACTTCTAAAAATATTCTTTTCATACATACGGCTATATTTACTTTATTCGTCCTAGCTTCACTTGGCTCCCCTATTATTGCTACTCGTTACCCAGAATTTTTCTCTCCAAAAAATACGCTGATACTGGCGATATTGGCGGTTTTAATTCTAACCACCTGGTCAATCTTTGGGGGTTGTCCTTTTACGGTTTGGGAAAACCGGTTCAGAGAAAAAGAATCCGCAGGCTCAGCTTATAAAGATCCGTGTTTAAAGCATTACGCAAAAAAGTGGTTCGACATAACACTACATGGACGTTTATCAGACAGTATTATAATTTTCCTCTTACTCCTACCTATCCTGTCGGGACTGCTTCTGTAACAACCTCCCAACTCATCCTTAATCAAGTATGATGGGGGTATGAACTCGGAAAAAACCGGCCAAAACGAGCTTTTGGTCTCCAACCGCAATATTCGCTTTATAGCAGACTACTGCCGGGACCACGCTATACCTGAAAGCGCTTTTCTTTCGGGACTCGGCTACCCGGAGTCCTACCTTAAAGACCCTGACCAGTGGGTATCGCTACCTACTTTTGCAACTATCACAAGGCGTGTGCGCAAAGCTTTCAATGACGACCCGAGCGTCTTTTACGATATCGGTGTAGCGGCCACCGAAGCCGGAGGGCTTGGTATTTTGGAAAGCCTGAAAAGGGTGGTCTTCCGGGTTATAGACGACCCTGGTCTTTTTATCGCCCGTGTGCCGACTTACATGTCATTCTTCAACAAGACCAAGTCCATTAGAGTCCTGGGGAGAGGAACCGGGACAGCCACTCTGCAAATCAAGTTCCGCGAAGATATAGAACCGATTTACGACTTCAACTCGGGACCTCTGGTTATGGGAGTCTTGGCCAGTATTCCGAAAATATGGAACCTACCTCTTGGAAAGGTGGAGGAGAAACTCCTCCAATATGACGTGGTCCAGTTACTGCGGGACGAATTTTCCATTTTGTCGGAAATAAAAGACGGAAAATTGTATGTAGAGGGTGAGGAATACGGAAAAGAGGTGGAGCTTTTGCCAGAAAAAATAGAATCCGGCTCATACTTCCTGGGCAAGTACCGTAAGCTCCGACCCAAGGCGAAAGTGAAAGGTATTTTTATAAGTAAAGAATACCGATACAAAAACTACCGGCTACTTGTACCTGGACAGATTTATAATGCCCCCTATTTCATCCTGAAAACAGAGTGGGAACACGCAAGCCTGATAAAAAGAATGGCAGCTTTGGCGGTATCTTTTATGCCGGAGAGGAGCGGACAACTGCGGGAAATTGAAGAAAAGGCTGTCTATTTTCAAAAATATGCGCGTGAGCTAGAAGACAAAATAATAGACCGCAACAGACTCATTCTGGAAGAAAAAGAAAAAGTGGAGGAGCTGAAAAACCGGGTCAGCCGGATACTGGGCTCGCAATTGCCGCCGGATTTGGTCAACTTAATGGTGGAGGGCAAACTGGCCCCAAGGAAAAACAAGGGCATTGTCTTGTTTGCAGATTTGGTCGGCTTCAGTACACAGGTTACCAAAGCCAAAGACTTTTCTTTATTCTTTGAAAGACTAAACCGCTACTTTGAAGTAGCTAATAACACCATAAGGTCGCGTGGGGGCTGGGTTTATAAGTATCTAGGTGACGGCATCATGGCAGTTTTCGGTGGATACCAAGATAACGAAGATTACGAGACACTGGGCATCCAAGCCATAAAAGCGGCGGAGAAGATGCACACACTGGTCCGGGAAGCCGGTTGGGACATAAGGATAGGCCTGGAATACGGGGAATTTCTCTCCGGAGAAATAGGCCCTAAGGGTGAGCGCATATGGGATTTCCTCGGACCCACGGTAAATTTCGCCTGCCGGCTGGAACAAAACGCGTCCACCAACGAGATACTGATCGGGCCAAACCTGATGAAAATAATCGGGGATAAAATAAAAACGGAAAAACGGCATATAGTTCTGAAAGGTATCGGCAAAAAATCCGTTTACTCTCTACAAAATATCGCATGAAGCTCCGTCATCTGCCTAAAACCATTTTCAGGTTTTTATATACCCTGCATTTCTTTGCGGTCTTTGCCTCAGTCGCCATACTATTTTATCTGTGGGGACTACTTACCCTCGGCCATAAAAACCGCAAAGGATGGTGCTATTTGTCTATGAAAGCGCTCGGAGTAATTTTCTATCTTTCCAATTTGAAAATATCTATATCCGGACTGGAAAATCTTCCAGAAGGTCCGGCGCTTCTCACAGGTAACCACCAGAGCTTTATAGACGGGTTCATTGTGCTGTTTGCGACCCGCATACCTTTTATCGCCATCACTGCTCCCATTAAGCTGGCTGCTTCCGCCGGAAGTTTCTACCTAGTTCTCGGTGCCTGGTTCCGAAGAATGGGTTATTTCGCCATTGCACGCGATGAGTTGGAAGAAGCTTTCTATGATTACTCCGTACCGAGGGGAGCGGTGGTGTGCAAAAGCGTGGATGCTCTCAAACGGGGAGAAACCATTCTTATATTCCCGGAAGGTAAGAGAGAGCCCAAACGCCACCTACTCCCCTTCTACACAGGCGCGGCACGCATAGCCCTAGAGAGTAAGGTGCCTGTTGTATCTGTAATTCTAAAGAATCTGGACCATTTTTTCCCGGTAGGCAGTAAAACTCTAATTCCCTGCAGGATTTCCATAGAAATACAAAAGCCGGTGCTTCTTCATGAAAAATTTGAAGATCCGGTATCCGCCACCAAATATCTGGAAGAAATGATGGAGAGACATCTGCCGAGGAGCTACGACTCCAAGGTGGCAGTCGTACCCAGTTCTAAAAAAAGAGGGGCTTTCTTTGATTTGGATGGCACCCTGACTCGCTTAAATATTTCCAAATTGATGGTTAAGCAGTACCTTTGGAAACACCCGACCCCGACCGCCCTTTCCCGCTTTGGAAAATTCAAATTGGAGGCTCCGTTTATGAGACACCTGGTTTTCTTCCGGGAATACGCAAGACTCCTCTCTGGCTTTTCCCCTAAAGCACTGCAGGAAGGACTGCTGGATTATTTAAAGCAAAATAAAAAAATGGTCTTTTACGAAGAAATGCTAGAACTTCTTAAAAAACACAGAGAGAGAGGTGATGAGGTGTTTGTAATTACAGAAGAACCGGAAGCTTTAATCTCTTCCATCGAAGAGTTCCTCGGCGTTCCTCATTTCGCTACTAAATTGGAAATCAAACACGGAGTTTTCACTGGAAAAATAATGGGGCCGATAAACAAGGATAAGAGGAAGCGTGAAATATTGGAGGAATTGGCCAATAAACACGGGTTGGATTTACCCCAAAGTTTTGCTTACGGCAATTCCTGGCAGGACTTAGACATGCTTAAAGCCGTCGGTCACCCGACGCTCATAAACCCTCCCCGCTCACTCGTAGCGCACGCTAAAAACCTCGGTATCCGAATCGTCCACTAAAAAATCACGGCCATAATATAAACCCCCAAATCGGACACCCGGTGTCCGATTTGGGATGGGCCCTCTACGAAAGTCTGACTTCCGTAGACCCTAATTGGCTGTCGCGGTGTAGGTGAGAGGTGCGCTGTAGGTGCCAGTCTTTTGAGTGGAAGCGACATTCAAGTAGTACTGGACGGTGTTGACATGTTCGGAAGCGCTGTAAGACCCTACTCCAGCATTACCAATCTGGCGGGAAACAGTAGAAGAGGCGATACCGGCCCAGAGGGTGGCGGCGTTATCCACCAAGTAGCTGTCCGCTGTGCCCCACCAGGTAGTGGCAAAAAACGGTACTCCGTTGGTGGAGGAAGCGGACATGACCCGGAAAGCTAAAACATTGTTGGAGTTGACTAGGGAAGAAATTCTGGCTGCATTACCAGCGGAGGTAGTAGCTGCGCCCGGGACCCATTCCGTTTGGTCCGTAATCTGGGTGGTGGTCTCGCCGGAGAGCTGGAGATTTTGGTTAGAGGTGTTCTTGTTATCGCCAGAGAGTATGACATTCCAGCCGTTGGCGTTGTTGGTGGAGAGGTTTAGGGTAGTAGTGGCGGCGCGAGCTGTGCCCGGAGTAATGTTTGCAAACTGATTGGTAGAAACCGAGAAGGACATGCTGCTTTGGACGGTGACGGAGATGGAAGTGGCGGCCGCGTAAATCTGGGTGGTGTAGGCAATGAAAGAGAAAGCGATGATGGAACCAAGCAGGGCTTGGGTGAGAAGGAGAAGTTCGGTGCCCATAAAATTTGAACCCCGGGATTTTCTAATCATGTAGAACATTTTCTCTGCAATTATAAGACTATTATCACTAAATGACTACTTCAGAGAGACGGATATCTTCAGACGCCGGCGGATAAAGCGGAGCAGGACATAAAGTAGCAGAACCACAACAAAGAAGGAGATTACATATCCTATCTGAAAGGCCCAGAAGCCCACAGATTCAGAAGTGAGCTGATCACCTTCGCCGTCGTAAATAGTGGCCTTAGCGATATATTTACCGAATATGAAGGCCGGGTGCCAAGCGAAGTGAAGATCCTTGATACCGGTCGGCAGAACCACCTGTCCCTCAATCGGCACCTCTCCTACCCTTTGGCCGAGCATGTTGGTAATAATAATTTCGCCCTTAGGTTCAAAATGAACCGTACCTGTGTTCTCAAAACGAAGAGTGAAATCTACAGGAGGTTTTTCTACAAAAGCGGGAACAGAAAAGTCTAAAATATGGCCTTTTTGTATGCGATTACCTGGAACAGTTATGAGTACCAACATGCCTATCTGGGTACCGATTTTGAGTTGTTCCCCAGAATCCTTGGCCGTACCTTTAAAGAAGATGGCCCCGAAATGCCCACCTGGGTCCGCGGTCTCTGGCGCATTTATGCTGTATTCTATGCGACGACTCTCGCCCTTGGTAAAAATAAAGGACATTGGCCCAACAACATCTATCCAGTCTTTGACTGTGGTAACCCCGGGGGCTCTTTCAACAAACTGAATAGTCTCCGACCCGGCTAAGGGAATAAAATCTTGAACGCTTATCGTCAGGTTTACATCCTCATCACTTTCGTTAGTTAAATTTATTGACCCCTTGTAAGACTGCCCGGGGTTAAGAGTCTCGGAGACCTTGACCGGTTGTATCTTCAGTCCGACAAACGCCTTGGCGAGCGTAGAAAAAGACAGAGCAACAAAAATCGCTAGAGATAAAAACACCGCTACATAAAAATAAGGACGCCAAGCGATTGTCATGTGAGATATGGTAGCGAGAGCTTGTCAGACTGTCCACTACCGGAATTTTTTAGCCCTAATAATTGCATGGTCACTAATTGGCTGTCGCGGTGTAGGTGAGAGGTGCGCTGTAGGTGCCAGTCTTTTGAGTGGAAGCGACATTCAAGTAGTACTGGACGGTGTTGACATGTTCGGAAGCGCTGTAAGACCCTACTCCAGCATTACCAATCTGGCGGGAAACAGTAGAAGAGGCGATACCGGCCCAGAGGGTGGCGGCGTTATCCACCAAGTAGCTGTCCGCTGTGCCCCACCAGGTAGTGGCAAAAAACGGTACTCCGTTGGTGGAGGAAGCGGACATGACCCGGAAAGCTAAAACATTGTTGGAGTTGACTAGGGAAGAAATTCTGGCTGCATTACCAGCGGAGGTAGTAGCTGCGCCCGGGACCCATTCCGTTTGGTCCGTAATCTGGGTGGTGGTCTCGCCGGAGAGCTGGAGATTTTGGTTAGAGGTGTTCTTGTTATCGCCAGAGAGTATGACATTCCAGCCGTTGGCGTTGTTGGTGGAGAGGTTTAGGGTAGTAGTGGCGGCGCGAGCTGTGCCCGGAGTAATGTTTGCAAACTGATTGGTAGAAACCGAGAAGGACATGCTGCTTTGGACGGTGACGGAGATGGAAGTGGCGGCCGCGTAAATCTGGGTGGTGTAGGCAATGAAAGAGAAAGCGATGATGGAACCAAGCAGGGCTTGGGTGAGAAGGAGAAGTTCGGTGCTGAGAAAGTTCGACTTACGAAATAATAAAAACATAATCAATGACTAGTTTTACTTAGATTAAAAATTACGATTAGAGCCGTCCTAATATCCACACTGCCGAGGGTAATTGTACATCCTATATACATTAGTCACGGAGGTTATCCCCACAAAAAACATAAAATGCTTAGGATAGGCCGTAAATTCAACCTAAACTACTATTTCTCCGGACTTAATTATTGAATCTTATAGCTCTAAAGGACGCCCAAACCATAAAGGACAGAAGATAAGATTTTTGGATAAATAATGTATAATTTCAGCCATAAATGGGTGTACTTTCAGTTATAAAGTTCCTGGGGCGACTGATATCCTATGTCTTTTTATTGCTACTCTTTATAGTAATAGTCAGAACCGCTCTGGAAAGTAGGGTGGTCTCAGCAGGTACAGACATTTACTATCCTAAATTTTGTCTTGGTGGCTGGAGAAGTCCCGCACTGGCAAGCGGTAGGGCGGATGTAAGCGCAGAAGTCGCACCTTCCTACTTCAATGACTCCAATTCGGCATTCCTGGAGGGCCCGGTAGCAGCACAAATTTTCTGTGGATACTTTGAAGTGGCACCGCGGGAGGAGCCCCCTATATCCGCCAAAGTTTCCTTCATTTGGAACATAGATTTTCCAAGAGGAGAGACCCCTATAAAATCAGAAAGTTTTTCCAGCCAAAGCGGGTACCTCATCGCTCCTTCAACTGGTATTAAGGTGGTGGATCCTGTTCTACCAATCGAAACGGAACCCGCCACCACAACACAAAGCGGAGAACCAGCGCCTACAAGCTCTGAAGAAAAAAAACCGGAACCAAAGCCCAGGACTCCGAATCCGGAACCTACGGAACCTGTCCCCACGCCAATTGAAGAAAGTCCCGCCCCGGCTAATACAGAAAGTGTCCCGCCCCTTCCACCGGCAGTAACCCCGCCCCCTCCACCGGCAGAAACCCCGCCCCCTCCACCGGCAGAAACCCCGCCCCCTCTTCCACCATCCGCACCAGAGAGTATGCGTAATGAAAAAATTAAATTCGCCGGCGTACTCCAAGCAGTCAAAAACTTCTTATCCGTCCCAACCGCTAACGCCGCGGAAAAAGAAATTAACCAAAAATCTTCCCCTTTTGATTTCCTGGAAATCACTTATAGCTTGGATGGTGTGCGTTGGATAGCCCTGGAAAGAATCAACCGATATAACTGGTATAAACTTTCTGTTTCCATACCCGTAAAATCTTGGGAGGATTTGGAAAATCTACAAATTATGGTCTCCGCTTTGCCGTCTCTGGAAACTAAACCGAATATATATCTGGAAGCCATAGAACTGGAAGTAGAAAGTAATTTGACCGTTAGAGAGTCCACGGCAGATAGCGTGAAAGCTTTAACGGAAGCCGCTTCCAAACTAGCCGATATTCTGGATATCAGCCGGGATTCGGCGCTAGCGGCCGTAACCGAAGCTCTTTCCACTAGTGTTTCTTACTCCTCGACCGAAGACGCTCCAACTCCCGAAAACCGCGTCCCAGAATCAACCCCAGCAATAGAAGAACCCGCTCTCCCTCCGCCGCCGCACAAAGAAAAGCGTCTCAAGTACGAATACGCGGGAGATTCTATAGCGGCTAAACGCGTTCTGCCTTGGTATCCAGAAGACCTTAAGGAGGAGCTGGCGGATTCCAAAGGTAAACTTTCTACCCCCAATGTAACTTTGGGTAAGGACGGTCTATCCCTTCGGGTAAAAGGAAGTTGCACCCTGCCCTACTTCGTCGTCCTGACTTACCGAGACCCGGATGACTATATTTTGCGCCCGGCCAGGTTTACTTCCAATTACGCCGGGCCTTGCGTAGACGGCAATTTCAATTACGACATGGAACACCTACCTCTAGACACAGTGTCCGGTACCTACTATTTGTTGGTAGCCGGCCAAGGAGAAGAAGGTCCTTGGATACCGAGCTCCTACATTCTTCCGATTAAAATAGGTGCGACAGAAGTGACAGTGGACAAAGACGGAAAAGCCGTGCTAACCGAAAACAACCCATGAATATAACCGCCCGCCAGATGGAGGGATCCAGCGCCGTCGCAGTTTCTAAATCCGCGATTATTTTACCGGAGCCGGGCATGGTTTTCGCTTTGTTCCCCAAAGAAGGCGGCGGAGCCAGATACTTTGACAACCCAGCCATGTCTGTCCGCGCCTTTCATTTTCCAGAAGCCAAGCTGAGACTTATTTTTGAATCCCAAAGAGTCCGGCTGGAGGATACCGGCAATCGCCAACCGGCAGAGTCGCAACTCGGAGAGACATTATGCGCCACTATCAAAACCCTGTTCCCTCAAACCCGGAATAATTTCAACCGCCACGGATTTAATTACGATATTAACTTCCGTTACGACAATGTCATACCCCAAAACAATATTATCGGAACATTTCTACCACCCAAGCTCCAAGGAGCGGTGACTCATTTCGGCTGGCAATTTACTATCGGTAAAAATAAAGGCCGACGGCGGGAGACTTATTTCTGCAAAGTCGTCTCCCCCATTGAAATGCAGGTGTTGGCCAACATAGAGATAGATGAAGAGTTAGGAGAGGAAAAAACAGCCGGGGAAAGATTCCGAAAATGCTATACTGAAGCGGCAGACACAATCGCGGCCATAACTTTTGATTGACCTTTGTTTAAACGAGTCAAAAGAAGAACCCGCGCCCTGCACCTTTAAACAAATCCGCCGGTAATATGTCCATTACCCCAGAAGGTGTTCGCTTCAAGAAAAAACGGCGCCACGCGCTGATGCTCCTTGGCGTGGTCGCGACGGAAGCGGTGCTCTCCGCCTTTCTGACCATGTCCTTGGTAGCGCACCTCCTGTGGCCGGACACGGCAAGAAGCGCGGTTGGCGTGGCGTCCGTCATTTCCTACGAAGGCCGTTTGACCGACGCTAGTGGTAACCCCCTTGGTGGCACCGGGCAACCATACTGTTTTAGATTTTCCATATACGATGCGGAAACAGCCGGCACCAAGCTCTGGCCAGCCGGCACTCCGGGAACCACCAAAGCCACTACCACAGACGGGGTTTTCTCCGCCCTGATTGGAGTCGCAGACGCCCTGACTTATAACTTCTACGACAGCGACACCACTTATCTGAATGTGGATGTAAACACCACCATAGATACCTGCGCGGGCACCTGGGAGTCCCTGTCTCCAAGACAAAGAATCGCCGCCACTGGTTACGCTTTCGCCTCCCAAAATGTTTATAGCTCGCTTCTGCGCACCGATAACAGTAACAACCGCGTGCAAGTAGGCACCGGCACCGGCGGCGCCTCTCCTAAATTTTTGGGGCTGGATGTACAAAACACTTCTCAATCTGTCGGGGCCACCTGTACCACCTCCGGCACCGTTTGGTATAACTCTGCCGTCACTCAAGCTTTAATATGTGAAAACGGTTTCATTAGAGCCGTAGGTAATGCCACTACTACGGTAGCTACCACCGTCAATGCCGTATCTCCTGGGGCAACCAGCGGCACGGTGGTTTTTTCCAACTCTAACGGCGTCACCTTTGGCATCAACGGCAACACCATCACCGCCTCCGTCGCCGCCGGCGGAGGCGGTGGGGCTACTATCTCCGCTTGGCCGACATCTCCAAACGAGATATATGGTTGGGTCAATACCGCCACTCTTCACAGCGGTGCTTCCGCCGGCACCGGTGGTTCCACCCAGTGGACGGCCTCCGCCCGACTTATGCCAATAAATCTGCCTGCCCAGCTAAATATAGACAGGATTGAAATGATTATGTCGCCCTCCGCGACTTCCGCCGGCACCGGCTCCGCGACCATAGGGCAGCTCCTTGGTTTCTACACCCTAAACGCCAACACCGCGCTTTCTCTCGTCAGTAGTTTCGTCTGGACCATGGCCATGTCCCAGAACTCCATCACCGCCCGTTCCCACCGTTTCGGCTGGGGCAGCAATTCCGCCGCCAACTCCACTTCCTATGGGGGCAACAGTTCGGCCAGCTTCTCCGGCCTCCGAATGGTACAATTTTTGGAATCCAGCGCATCCATGCCGGCCGGGCAGTATTACCTGGCACACATACTGACCCAGAGAACTTCCAGTGTGAATGTATACCGAATAGCCAGTATCCCCATTTTCAGCGCTTCCCAAACCTCGCTCGCTTCTAACCTAGGACGAAGCAATCTGTCCGGAAGACCGGGTGACTGGCGCGGCATTTTCTCGACGACAAGCAACGGGAGCGCTATATCTAACCTGGCCATGCCAGCTTCCATCCATACTTCTGTAATCACCCAAACCGGGGGCACCTCCCAATGGCTTAGGCCTTTTGTCTCCATGTTGCGCAGAGTCACATAAAAATAAAACTTTATGAATCCCCAAATACTCTCTTACGACGCCGGTAGACACAACGCGGAATTAGCCAAATCTTCTTCCCGCATCATCCAGGGCGGTTCTTGGAAAAAACAGAGGGTGGTCATGATCATACCGGCAGCCGATTCCATTCCAACCAAAGTCTACCTCTCGCATGTGAACTTAATATTTCCGCCGAACCAAGCGGTGGTGCGCTTTGCGGCACTCGGCATGGAAGTGGGAGATGCTTATTCCAAAACCATAGAAATGGTTCTAGCCCATCCGGAATTATCTAAATGGGAATATATTCTGACTATAGAGCATGACAATATTCCGCCTCCGGACGGAGTCATCAAGCTGGTAGAAGACATGGAACAACATCCGGAATTCGCCTGCATCGGAGGGCTTTATTGGACTAAAGGAGAGGGTGGAGTACCCCAGATTTGGGGAGACCCCAAGGACACAGAAATAAATTTCCGACCCCAGCCACCGATTCCGGGGCAGTTGGTAGAATGTTGTGGAACCGGCATGGGCTTCAATCTTTGGAGAATGTCTATGTTTAAAGACCCGAAATTGCGTCGACCTTGGTTTAAAACCATAGCCGGCGTAGAGGGGGTCGGTACCCAGGATCTTTATTTCTGGGGAGACGCCAAGAAACACGGCTACCGCTCTGCAGTTGATTGCGGGGTTTTAGTCGGGCACTACGACGCCGGTTCAGACGTAATTTGGTGACCAATCGACATATGACAAAATTTGCGAAAATTATTCTTCTATTTCTCCTAGCGGTCGTCGCAGGCGGAATATATTTTTGGTACGAACCTATAAGCCGGTTCGGAGAAAGAAACACAACTCCCGACTACATGAGTAAAGACGAGAAGTACCCTCTAATCAATAGGTCCGTCATCGATAAAGCCGGTAAACATTTCATCATAAACTTCAAACCCTTACGAAAGGGACTGGAAGAAATAAGTCAAAAATACAACCATAAGACCTATGTATACTTCTCCTATTTAAACAACGCCTCTTGGGTGGGTTTAAACGAGCGAGAATACTTTACGGCGGCCTCAACTCTTAAAGTACCCATCGCCATGACCCTTCTCAAAGCGGTAGAAGATAAAAAACTTAAGCTCTCGGATACCTACACGCTTCAGGAGCTGGACTTAAACGATGGATTCGGAGAGTTGTATAAAATCGGAGCGGACAAAGAATTCTCGGTAGCGGAGCTCATGGAAATAATGCTTATAAAGTCGGACAACACCGCGCTCAACGGGGTCTTGGAAGTGTTCCGGAGCATCGGCATAGAGCACCCACTTGAAAGTGTGTATGAGTTTCTGGGCTGGGAGTTTACCCAGAAGATACCGGAATTGGGGGAAACTCCGGATTACTCCAAAATAAACCTCAAAACCCTCTCCAACATGTTCATCTCCCTCTACGACGCCAAGTATCTAAGCATAGAACACTCCAGTCTTATACTTGGACCCCTATCGAAAACAGACTTCAACGAAAGGATTATAGCTGGAGTGCCGAGCGGTATAAATGTCAGCCATAAAATAGGTACCGAGGCAGAGGAAAACGCCTACTCGGACTGCGGTATAGTTTACGCACCGAACCGACACTACATCCTGTGTCTCGGTTCGGTCGGCGCAGAAGAGGAATCTGCGAACCAGTTCATGTCGGAAATATCCAGAACTGTATATAATTATGTAATCAGCAACTAAGCCAACCCCAAATCGGACATCCGATGTCCGATTTGGGGTTGGCTCCGCTCAATCAGTGCTCAATGGTTAAGCTGTCGCCAGTAGGCAATTGACCACTTATGAGACTGATTATCTCTCGTTCATAATTCGCGGGCGAACCTAGTATTCCGCCAATTTCGTTTCGGTTAATAACCGAAGGAAAATTTTTTATACCCAGGTAGTCAAGGTGACTACTCCAGCGATAATTACGCAAATGTAAAAGAGCTTTCTTGGTATTACGAACTCCGCCTCGGCGCCATTCCGGCATACTGAAATCCAGAGGGTTTAGATGTATATAGTATGGAATATACATGAAATGTGCGTCCCGTTTGATTAAGATCTTCTTATGCTTACCCTGCCAGAGAGCGCCGGAGCGTTGATGTCGTTCGTTAAAATATTTTGTATATCCCATGTTGAATTTCTGCATAAACTTTGAAATCCCACCTTCAGAGGCTTCGGATAAAAGAAAGTGATAATGATTGTCCATCAGGCAGAAAGCATGAATGTACACCAATAACGACCTTACACGGGATTTTTCTCCCCGACGCTCTCGCTTAGAAATATGTTCAACAATATTTGCGTCATTGAAAACAAATAAGTCGTGCACGAACCTGACACGATCCTTTTCATCGACCACGATATTTCGCTTCTCAACTCCCCGATTGAGTATGTGCCAAATCTCCATGACCCCATCCTACCACAAAATCGGACATCGGATGTCCGATTTTGTGGTATTGGGTTTATAAATAAGCCCTGATGGCCTTATAATTACTGGATGAAACTAGACCTTGCTTGTGGACAGAATAAAAAACCCGGATTCACCGGAGTGGACTTAGTTCCCGGCCCGGGGGTGGATGTTGTCTGGGATTTAGAGAAGTATCCTTGGGAACCATTTAAAGACTCCTCCGTAAAAGAAGTTTATGTTTCTCACTACGCGGAACACACCAAAGACCTGATGAAATTTATGGACGAAGTATGGAGAATTTGCGAGCACGGAGCTAAGGTAACCATCCTCGGTCCCTACTATACTTCCATCCGAGCTTGGCAGGACCCAACCCATACCCGAGTTCTATCCGAAGCCACTTGGGCATATTTTCAGAAGGAATGGAGAGAAGCCAATAAGCTAGAGCACTACCCTATTAAATGCGACTTTGCAGTAACCAACATGCTTCTGTATTTCAACGAACCCTGGACTCAAAAAACTGAGGAAGCTCGGCGATTTGCCGGACAACATTACTGGAACGCGGTCTCCGACATCTTGGTAGAATTGCAGGTGCAGAAGTAGTCTCTAAAATAAAAATGGTCAGAGACAACACGATTATAATAAAAGAAAAGGAGTCGAGGCCGAAAAAAGAAACCTCTAAGGTAAATCTAAGGCGGTTTCAACGGATTATTTTTCTGTCCGTCATTTTACTGACATCCGTCGGGCTATTTTTCGCCTTGAATATGAAGCCAGATATTCCCCCAGTGGTTCCTAATCTACTAGAAGTAGAAAAAAACGAACAAATAACCAACTCCAAATTGCCCCCGCCGGGAAGTTTCCAGTCTTTCACTTATATTAAAGGTACGGAGAAACTTCCAGTTGAAGGTGTGTGTAAGGATGCGTTTTATGTCGTCCTGATTTATCCTAAATCTATTGACTACCGAGTGAGCGCTTTGGATGCCAAATATAATACTGCTACGCCTTGTCCCAAAACCGGACGATTTAATACAACTATCAATGTTTCCTCTCCTCCTTTTGAAGAAAACGGACACTACTATCTAATAAGGGGGGACCAGGGGAAAAAGGGCTCGTGGTACAATCCGTATTGAAATTTTTAATTTTATGATTAAGAGAATGTTCAGAAATTTTTCTTTAGTGTTTCTCGCAGCGCTTTGTCTGTTTATTTACGGACCGGGACTATTTTTTTCCTTAAACCTGCGTATTGCGCAATATACCGGAGCACCGTACGCGCTTTACCTGGATAACGGCGCGGTCGTATACGGCCACCTGAAAAGTTTTGATAGAAATAATATTGTCGTAAAAAACGCAATTTCTTTCCAAGCTATAACCGTAGGCGAGCAAACCACCAACAATCTGACTTCTCAAGCTGATAACTCTCTGACTAAGCCGGGGAACTTCTTGGCCATCAATCGTAGCCACATTCTATATATAGAAAAAATCGGTAAAGAAGCCAAAATCTTAGAAGCTTTAGAGAAGAACTGATGAATTATAGGCGGTATTTAGCGGGAGCTATTTTTCTACCCAGTCTACTGGCTTATAACGCCTCTTCCACCAGTTTTTTCGTCCGCCAAAACATACAAGAATTTTCCGGCGGAAGCGCCACTTCTTCTTTCAGCACTTCCGCTTCTTTTAAATCCGTCTCCGCCGGAGCCCAAACTGCTCTCGGCACTTCTACTAGCAGTACTTTTCGGGGACTGGCCGGCATCCTCCGATCCCTCATGAATGGCGTTGTCCCCTCCTACGACCAGATCCACTACCACTTCCGGAATGATGACGGCTCAGAGACTACCGCTACTTCCGGCACGAACGGTAACCAAGACACCGCCACTTCTTCCGTCCCCAAACTTGAAACAAAGCGCCTACGCCTGATGGTTTCCAACGAAGGAGCCACTCTTTACGGCCTTACTGCCCAGCAATTTCGCTTGGAATACGCCAGCAAATCCGGCACCTGCGCCGCTTCCAGCGGATGGACGGATGTGGGCGCGGTTGGTGGAGACTTTGACATGAGTAACAGCGCCAACCTGACAGAGGCCGCAGACACCACCAATATTGCGGTTTCAACCGGCGGGGTCTCGGACGAAAATGCGAACTTTATCGGGAGCGGGGGTGTGCGCGATACTACGAGCCAGACCGGCGCCACTTTCTTGAGTAGTTATAATTTTATGGAAATGGAATATGCCATCGCCGCGCAGGCTGCCGCCACGGACGGCGCTACTTACTGTTTCCGGCTAACTAATGCCGGCTCCACCTCCAAGTTTGTATACACGCAGTATCCAGAGCTAACCATCTCCGGCTCTTCTTTGAGCTTTGGTATAGACTCCAGCACAACCAACCTGGGAAGTGTCGTGCCCGGAACCGGAATTGCAGCCGGAACTTCAGTCTTGACCACTACTTCTTCAAACCCGACTGGCTTCTACATCACGGCCGTACGAGACGACTCGGACAGCACTATGGACATGGATTCTGATGCCACCACTAACATTCCCGATAAAACCAACTGGTCAGCACCGGCAGCCACAACCACGACCGGCAACTCTACCGCTTCTACGACCGAGGCTCAAACCTTCCAGTTCCGCGTGCGCTCCGCCGGTACGGCTGTTCCGAACTACGCATCCACTTGGTGGGGCACAGACGACACTACCGCCAACGCTCTTTTCGCCGGCTTCCCTGCAAGCGCCCAAAAAATAGTCATCCGCTCTACTGCCTCGCCTTCCGCGAGCGATAGCGTGGTTCTCTACAACCTCTCTACTCCAGTAAGCCAGAAGAACGGGGATTATTCCGGAGGCGTGACCTATACCGCAACAGTGAATCCTTAAAGAAAATAGTAATCCGCCTACCTACGGAAGTCTGACTTCCGTAGGTAGGTCACTCGGACCAGGGAAATTTAAATATATTTAGACCAGGCGAAGCGCCCAGTAAAGATTTAGTGTTTTTACTGGTCGGCGAAGTTTGTTTAACGCCCGGGGTGGTGGTTTG
>ERZ1292623.1995-Hain-H51-01um-R1-1995-length-18870-cov-5_pt1 | contig 18870 bp, 14 predicted proteins | sample MGYA00564398_ERZ1292623 | MGnify/ENA primary metagenome ERZ1292623 (study PRJEB36523, sample SAMEA6512633) | groundwater metagenome | collected 2019-01-07 | study: AquaDiva: Metagenomics assemblies of 32 groundwater samples | reverse complement strand
AGAGAATTGCTGAGTACGATTGCATAAGCTGTCAAAGCCGCAATCACTTTCGTGATTTTAGATTTCTTAAGCATTTGATTAATATTTGTAAGATTCAATTTTTAGCGTAATGCGTTCCGCCTATTGATAAAGGTAGTAATGATGCGAAACGCATTACTCGCACAGATATAACTAATTTTTTTCGACAATACTTAATGTGTAGTGCAAGAACAGCCTGCACTACGGAACAAAACAAAACTAATCCTACCTGTCCTGAATCGACGCGGACAAATCGGAGTAGTTGGCGAGAGGGTAGACTGCGTGACTGAATTTTCTGCCATAGTCGGGAAAAGGTAAACACAGTAGAGAAACAATTTTTGATCGCTATGCGATTGTCAACGATCGAGTGCAGGCTCCCATTCTACAGAACCATCAATCTAGTTAATCATTCAAGAGTCAGTGCAAGAGATTTCCTAAAAATTAAGAAAAGCCGACACAATAATTCCCTGAATGGTATCTAGAACTAGGTTTTCAGTTTCCAGAAACACAGATACAGAAAAACCGGGATATGCCTGTAAGCTTCCGATTCTTCTTGCTCTCTATTATAGCCATTCCTGAAATAACCTGCAAAATAAGCCCTGTTGATAACTTGATAGGCCGCCCTACAGGGGGCCCCCAAGACAGTGCTAGATACTAGGGTTTTAAGGTAGAAAAGTCAACATTTTTCGCTAAAAAGACCTAGAATAGGAAGATTTTTGTTTCTCCTCCACTTATAAGCCCACTATTAGGCAATTGCATACATACTCCAGCGTCGTTCCCCTTCCTTCTTCACAACACCTTCGGACACAAGAGAGATGAGTTCTCTTTGTATTGTTTTTTCACTGCAGTCCTTTATTATGATGGAAATGTCCTTTATACTGACCTGTTTTTTTATCTTTATAATATCGAGTATTTGATTCCTTCTTTTGTCTTTCTTTACGGACAAAATATCAGATTCGGGCTGTTTTTTTATAGAATTAATCTCCAGAATTTTCTTTTTTAGAAATACATTAACGCCGGCGTTGGACATATTACCTTGTCCTTTATATGTCGAGTCCTTCAAAAGGCCAGTGTCCAGTGCTTGTGGAGCAATAGTAGGAACAGAAACCGAAAAAAAATCTTCCGATATGGACGAGGGCTCGGAATAGTGATTTCCTGAAGAGATAATATACTCAATCAAACCAGAAATTTCCCTTTCCATAACCGAATAATTCATAGAAGACAGCTGTTTTGAGCGCTCTCCAAGAGCAAGTAAAGAAAGGAGGTCGAATAACGTAGTCTTTATTTTTCTCATTACTTCATCCTTACCGTTTGAAGAGTTGTCCTTTACAGCCAGAGATGCATTGAGAAGGGTAAGCGCAGTTTGTCTTATACTTTTCTTTAAAGGCTCATCATCGGACATAAGACTGGTAATAAGATAGAGAGCAGTTGAAATTTTTTCTGTCTTTTTAAAAATAAAAAGAGAGCGGCTATCTTTAAAAAAGGAAGTAAAATAGTCCTTTTTTTGAGATCCTTCTTCTTTGGTATTATCGGACAAAGTGATGTTTTTATCTATACTCATTTTTGTCTTTTATTCCGCCGAATGTCTTTTAAAAGACATTTACTATGTCCTTTATTGTACACCTTAAAAAAACACGTGTAAAGCTCTGTCTCAATCTAAAAGACATAGATAGACAGAAAAACGCCTTTGTATGGCTCTGTTTAGATTCTTTATAGGTGAGTAATGATATATAAACAATTGTGATAACATAGAGGGAAATGGCAAAAAGAGAAAAGAAAGAAAAAGATAGAGATGATGCACGAAAAAAGAATCTAAAGGAAGGAACGATGCGGGGAGTTGGATCTGTCGCTTTTTTCGCCCTCTTTATATTCCTTATATTGTCCTCGTTTTCAAAGGGAGGACCAGCTGGAAAAATCTTGTATGACGCTCTGTCCTTCCTTGTCGGGGTGGGGTATTTTCTTATTCCCCTACTGTGTCTCATCATGAGCATTGCCTTCATCCGAAACATCAAAAGCAATTTTGCAGTAGCTCAGATTATTGGCGCTCTGCTGTTTCTCCTTTCGGGATTGGGGATTGTCACTATTATTTTTCCGGGGAACGGAGGGGTAATCGGAAATTTTATTTTCTCTTCTTTTGATGCGGTGTTCGGGGTGTACGCAACAGTTATATTTCTCTTAGCGGTTCTTATCATCTCTCTTTTAGTACTATTTGATGCCGCACTCACTCTTGAAACGATTTTATTCTGGAGAAAGAAAGATTTAGAGGAGGAAGAGGACGTGCGAGAAAAGACCCCTGCGCTGTCAAAAGAGGAAGAGAGGAAAGTTGATGCGGTAGAGAAAAAAGAAGAAGCGTCGGGAGACAAACTAAAAATAAAAGAAAGGGAAGAAAAAGAAAAGAAAAATTCACTGGATGAGGAGTTTCCGGTTTCCTTTACTCCGTTTGGAGGAAAAACATATGTGCCCCCTCCCCTTTCTTTATTTGAAAAGGACCGCGGAAAACCTGGTGTGGGAGACATTAAAGCGAATGCCAACATCATCAAGCGCACATTGCAGAACTTCGGCATCCAAGTTGAGATGGATGAAATTTCAATCGGCCCATCAGTTACTCGCTACGCGCTCAAGCCCGCTGAAGGAATGAAACTCTCACGTATTGTGGCACTTCAAAACGACCTTGCTTTGGCTCTTGCGGCACATCCCCTGCGCATTGAAGCGCCCATTCCAGGAAAGTCTCTTGTTGGTATTGAGATACCAAACAGCACGAAAACAATTGTGGGACTGGGGAGCATGCTTGAAAACGAAGAATATATTTCTTCCGGAAAACCTCTTTTTATCACCTTGGGAAAAAGTGTTACAGGGAAGAGCTACTTCGCAAACCTGGCGAAGATGCCCCATTTGCTTATTGCCGGAGCAACCGGTTCTGGAAAATCAGTCACCATACATACGCTCCTCAACTCTCTCTTGTTTAGAAACTCTCCTGAAAATCTTAAATTCATCATGATTGACCCGAAGCGCGTGGAACTCACGCTCTACAACGGCATCCCCCATTTGCTCACTCCGGTGGTGACAGACCCTAAAAAGGCAATTCTTTCCCTTAAGTGGGCAGCACGGGAAATGGATAGACGCTATGACATTTTAGAAACTGAATCCGTGCGCGATATAGAGTCGTACCATAAAAATATTCTTGAGCCGGAGCTTCAAAAGCAAAAAGGTAAAAAAATTGAGGAACCGGGGAAATTGCCTGAAATTATGCCCTATATCGTCATTGTTATCGATGAGCTTGCCGATATTATGCAAACGTATCCTAGAGAGCTTGAAGCGGCGGTAGTTCGTCTGGCGCAGATGAGCAGAGCAGTCGGTATTCACCTTATCCTCTCGACACAGAGGCCCTCAGTCAACGTTATTACCGGACTCATTAAAGCCAACATCTCCACGCGTATGGCGCTCCAAGTCGCCTCCCAAATAGATTCTCGAACAATTCTCGACACAGGTGGAGCTGAGAAGCTTCTTGGTGCCGGAGACATGCTCTACCTTTCGGGAGACATGTCAAAACCGGTGCGTATCCAATCCGGATTTATTTCGGAAACCGAGGTCAAAGAGGTAGTGAAATTTCTCAAACATGAATACCAGGATGAAGCGGTGCACGAAATTGATCTTACCGGAGAGCAAAGTAAAAATGCTATTTTTTCAGACACCTTAGACCTCGGTGGAAAAGACGACCTCTACGAAGAAGCGCGCCGCGTCGTCATTGAAACAAAGAAAGCTTCAACATCATACCTTCAGCGAAAATTAGGTATTGGATACGCACGGGCGGCCCGCCTCATAGACACACTTGAGGAGCACGGCGTTATTGGTCCGGGAGAGGGAGCGAAACCACGTGAGGTTATAGGAGTCGGAGTACCTAGTGAAGAACAAGCATGAGAGCGGTAACAGGAGCTTTTTTTCTAAAGATACTTTTTATTGTCCTTGGAGTGGGTATCGTACTCCTGTATACCCTCTACCAGTCACGCAGTCTCATTGAGGGGCCCCAGATAGTGATTCTCTCCCCTCGCGATGGTTCTTCTGTCGCAGAGAGAGTGGTGGAAGTGAGGGGTAACACATCTCGCGTTGCTCGAATTTTCTTTAATGACTCGCCGATTTTCGTCGATGATAAAGGCAATTTTAAGGAACTGTTTGCGCTCTCGAAAGGCTATAATATAGTAAAGGTCTCGGCGACGGACAAGTTCGGCAGAGTGAAAGAAAAAACATTGCGTCTCATACTTAACAGCGATATATGAAAAAAACACCAAAAATACCGAAAAAGTGGGGGGTAGGAATAGAAGAAACGCTTAAAAGCATTCAGACGAAATTCGGAGAGGAAGCCATCATGACTCTTGGAGAAAAACCGCGGGTTGACATTGATGCTATTCCCACCGGCTCTCTGGGACTTGATGCTGCGTTGGGTGTTGGCGGTATGCCTCGAGGGAGAATTATTGAAATCTTTGGACCAGAATCCTCCGGCAAAACAACACTTGCCCTTCATGTTGTCGCTGAAGCCCAGAAAAAAGGAGGCGAGAAAGGCGGTGTATGCGCCTATATTGACGCAGAACATGCCATGGACCCTGAATATGCAAAACGTATTGGAGTAAAAATAGACGAGCTTCTTATTTCCCAGCCGGATACTGGAGAGCAAGCGCTTGAAATCGTGGAGAGTTTGGTGAGGTCAGGGAAAATTGATGTCATTGTTATTGATTCTGTTGCGGCTCTCACCCCTAAAGACGAAATTGAGGGAGAGATGGGTGCATACCATGTCGGCAAGCAAGCGAGACTTATGTCTCAAGCGCTTCGCAAATTAACAGCTATTGTTGCTCGTAGCAAAACAGTCATCATTTTTATCAATCAAATCAGAATGCAGATAGGGGTTATGTTCGGAAATCCTGAAACAACTCCTGGAGGCAAAGCGCTTAAGTTTTATACGTCGATTCGTCTTGATGTGAGGCGCATTGCTCAAATAAAAAAAGGAGACGAAGTGATGGGGTCGCGCATCCGGGCAAAAGTGGTCAAGAACAAAGTCGCCGCGCCCTTCAAACAAACTGAATTTGACTTGATGTACAACGAAGGAATCTCTCACGAAGGTGAGATAATAGCCCTTGGTGAGAAAATGGGGTTGATTTCTAAAACAGCCGGAGGATACAGTTATGGTGAGGTAAAGCTAGGTCGTGGATATGACGCGACCCGAACATTCCTTAAGGAAAATAAAAAAATCTCCGGGGAAATTCTCAAAGAGATTAGAAAAAAACTTTCTGAAGCAGTGTAGCAAGTTGACGCATATAGGAGCCCAAGGTAGGCTTAACCCCTTGTTGATTTTTACGTAATTATGCTTTCCTATAACGAAATCGGTGTTCGAAAATGTATTGTTCTTGAAGGAGAACCATATGAAGTGGTTGATTCCCATATTTTTCGCATGCAACAGCGAAAACCCCAAAATAAGACGAAGCTCAAAAATCTTCTTTCAGGACGCGTGGTTGAAATGACATTCCACCAGTCGGATAAAGCCGAGGAAGCAGAAATTGATTATAAGGAGATAAAGTATCTATACAGCAATAAAGGAGAGCACTGGTTCTGCGAGATTGCCGACCCAAGCGCGCGCTTTACCCTACCTGTCGCCCTTGTCGGAGAAAAAGTTATGTTTCTCAAACAGAATTCAGTTGTTGAAGTGATGCTCTTTAACGAAAAAATAATTGGGATGCATTTGCCTGCAAAAGTAGACCTTAAGGTTACTGAAGCAGCTCCTGCAGTCAAGGGGGATACCGCTCAAGGAGCACAGAAGCAGGTAACAGTAGAAACAGGCGCAACTCTCAACGTTCCCCTATTCATTAAAGAGGGCGATATTTTAAGGATTAATACCGAGACGGGAGAATACGTGGAGCGCATGTAAGGCGCTCGCAATTTCTTTTCCAGAGTACGGATATTTTTGTGCTCAAAAATTCCTCGAGTTCGCGCCGTCGCGCTTACTAGTCTCTGAAAAAGAAATTGCTCGCTTTAAAAGTTCAGAAGCAAGGTTTTTTAAAAGTATGTTTTCGCTCTAAATGGCAGAAAAGGGGAAATCCGCCCGAAGGCGGTTTTTTATTATTGAAAATTCTTGTTTGGATTTCCGAACACTTTGAGTGAGTAATTTTCTTTTTCAGAGACTGGCGAGCACAATATTTGCATTTGTATTTACTCTAGAGCGAACAGGTATTTTAGGAAACCTTGCGGAACCTGACGAGGTGAGCAGAGAATCCGCTAGCAAGCGGATATCGTGTTTCCTAAAATATCTGTGAGCGACTTTTACTGTGATACGTAGGGGAGAAAAGCCATGAAGCGCGCACGCTTAACCGCCGTGGCCAATTTGCGCTGGCTTTTGGCAGCAACACCTGTTTTATTGCGCGACAAGAGACGGCCATGAGGGTTGAGAAATTTCTTGAGGATATCTACATCCTTGTAATCAATATAGGTTATGTTGTTTTGAGAAAAAAAGCACTGTTTCATCCCGTTAGAAATTTATTATTTGTTACGCTCTGGTTAAGGATATACTACTGATTTGATTAACTTTGTCTAGTGTCCCCTGTTAAATTACGTCCGCCTAAGGCGGACTATTTCTAACGGGATTTCATGATCGTTAAAATGGAATGTCGTCTGGATTAATTTCTTCCTGTGGATACTCGATGCCACTTGCTTCCGTTGTGCCCGAGTCGGCAGGAGAAGCGTCCTTCTTGAAATTGCCTCCAGTGCTTGATGGAACGCCACTGCTTCGCGGGCCAAACTGCACGCGCTCCGCCACAATTTCTGTTCGGTATTTTTTTGTGCCGTCGGCGGCATCCCAACTTCGGGTCTGAATGCGGCCTTCAACGAGAACCGAGCTGCCCTTTTTCAGGTACTGCGCGACTGTTTCGGCTTGGCGTCCGAATATAACCACGTTGTGGAATTCGGTGCTTTCCTGCTTCGCGCCATCTTTGTCTTTCCACACTCGATTCGTTGCAACGCCCATAGAAGTTACTTTAACTCCTGAAGGAAGAGATTTCATCTCCGGGTCCCGAGTAAGGTTTCCTATGAGAATCGCTTTGTTAAGATACATCCCGTTAGAGATAGGAAATCCTTGGATTTCCGTTGGTTAAGTTAATAATGACTTGCAACCCCCCGTAGAGCTCTGTGCGCATCTGTGTGTAAAGGCCATTCATATTGCTGTAATCTCTAACGGGATACATAAAGGAACTATACCTTCTTTGTTTTTCCCTGTCTATGCAACCGTATCCGCGACAAGTTTTTCAATACTCTTCTCTATTTCTTCTTCTGAAATACCAGCCTTGCTTCCGTCAACTTTTCTCACTACTGGAGCCTTGAGAGAAACAAGCGTGTTCTCTCGTACGGTTTCGACGAGAAGTAGTCGGGCAACCTGAGGATTTATTTTGAGCTTCCCTTCAAGTGCCGTTATGCTCCCTTGAGGAAATTCAAACTTTACCCATCCGAAATATGCCTGGGTAAGGTGCTCTCGCGAGCCGTGAGGAGAGGTTATTGAGTATGCAAGAGGTCGAATTGCAGGAAGCTCTTCTGAAATAAAAACTCCGCCGTCTGATTCAATAAGGGATTTAATAGACTGAGCCTCTTGCCCAGCGCCCTGCTCACCCAAAGAAGCGGGGAGGAGATATCCCGCTTCGTAAATTCTAATTTGATCCATAATTTTCTCTGTCATTCGGAATAAACAGAGCCTATCATAGGCCTTTTACTTGCGCAAGATTGAAGATAGTAATAGCGTTTGAAACAAGGGTTTCTTTTACTCTCCCTACAGACAGTTTTTTTATCTGCACTATACGCTCTACAGTAAATGAAACGAAAGAGGGCTCATTTCTTTTACCACGGAAAGGGACAGGAGCTACAAAGGGGCAATCTGTTTCAGAGAGTATTGAAGTAAGAGGCACAAAAGAGACTACCTCATCATAATCGATTGTGAACGTGAGAACGCCTGTGAAAGAGAGAGTGAAACCCATATTGAGAAATTTCCGTGCGACGGACACATCCCCCGCGAAAAAGTGCACGTTGCCGCGTACTTTGTCACCAAATTTTTTTTGAGAGGAGTGTAATATTGAAAGTACTTCTTCATAGGCATTGCGACAGTGAATCATAAGGGGTTTGTCGTGTCTCACTGCAAATTCGATTTGTTGTTCAAAAAGGTCGCTTTGCCGTTTTTTCTCCTCCGCTGTGTCAGGAGTGCGGAAAAAGTCCAGGCCGCACTCACCTATGCCCACCACCTTGAGGGACTTTGTGAGCAATTCGTAAGAAGCAGAGTCAAACAACTCACTGCGATTATCAGCTGGATGCTGTCCAATGGTTGCAAAGACTCCTTCGGTACTTTGAGCGAGAGCGACTGCTTGTCGCGAGCTCTCAAGGTCAGTCCCTACAGTAATCGCCCATGTGCCAGATTTTTTCATGCGAGAAAGAACATCCGCTCGATCAGTATCGAACTCTTTTGAGTGAATATGTGCGTGAACATCTACAAAATTAGGATTCATCTTTTCTTGGAAAAAGAGGGGTTGCAGGAGGTATATTTTTTTCTATTAACTCTTTTATTTTTTGAGCGGTATCTGGTAAAAAAGGTTGGAGTAGAAATGCTATAGTCGCAAGACGCGAGAGACACCCGTTCAAAAAAACTTTTGTTTTTGCTTCGTCGGTTTTAATAGTTTTGAATGGTTCGTTTTTTTGGATATCACGATCAAGTTCTGCAATTTCGTGCCATATAACTTCCGCAGCTTTATTGATTTCGTAGCGGTCAAGAAAAGAAGTGTAGTGTTCTGGAAAAGTACTTGGCCACGGCGTCTTAAACAAAACATCATATCGCGACGTCATGGAAAGCAGCCGACTCACAAGATTGCCTAACCCGTTGGCGAGATTGCCATTGTAGGACTCTCTGAATTTCTCCAGAGTAAAATCGCTGTCTTCAAAAGGATGCATATCACGAGCAATGTAGAAACGCAGCGCGTCCGCGCCGTATATCTTTATGAGGTCAACAGGGTTCACCACATTACCGACGCTTTTACTCATTTTCTCCCCCGCGGTTAAAATGAACCCATCAATCACTATTTGACGAGAAGGGGGAAGCCCTGTGGAAAGAAGCATTGCTTGCCATATCGCCGCCTGCTGACGCAGGTTATCTTTCCCGCAATATTGCACTACTCCCCCACTCTCAACCCAGAAACGTTTAAAAGAGGAACTATCGGGCCAACCGATTGAAGATATATAGTTTACGAGCGCGTCAAACCACACGTACATAACTTGGGATGGGTCGCCAGGAACGGCAATTCCCCAGGGCATTTTCTCTTTGAGACGGGAGATGCTGAAATCCTCTAAGCCGCGTTTCACAAACGATTTTATTTCATTAAGTCTTCCTGGGGGTACAACAAGTTCGGGTTTTGTTTGGTAAAGCGAGAGAAGTCCGTTTTCAAAGGCACTAAATTTAAAAAAATAATTTTCTTCTTCAAAAGACACGAGTTCACTGTTGGGATGGTCGGGACAACGGCCATTAATAATATCTTTTTGTGTAATAAACATTTCATCACTTACGCAGTAAAGCCCTTTGTATGTTTTCTTGTATATAAAACCGCGCTCCGAGCACATCTTCCAGAATTTCTGCACGGCGGTTATATGTAGAGGGTCGGTGGTACGAGTAAAGTGGTCATAGGAAATGGAGAGCGATTCGGCGAGACTCTTAAAGCGTTCAGCATATTCATCAACGTATTCTTTCGGGTCTCTCCCCGCTTCAACTGCTTTTGTGTAGACTTTCTGACCGTGCTCGTCGGTACCAACATTGAAAAACACATCACGCCCCGAAAGACGCTTGAAGCGAGCGATAATGTCGGCACGAACCATTTCTGTCGCATGCCCGATATGCGGCTCGGCATTCACATAGGGAAGCGCCGTAGTTATATAAAACGGGATTTTACTTTCTTTCATAGCTCCTTGCCTTCTTGCGGAATATTCCCCTTTTGAACGTCAGTGAGAAATTCCATCATAATCGCGGCGAGAGGAACAGAGAGAAGCATACCGAGGAAGCCTGCAAGTTGAGCCCCGGCGACAAGGGCAAGAATAACGACAGTTGAAGGAACGCCTACAACTTTTTTGACAACAAGCGGATAGATAAGGTGATTTTCAAATTGCTGGATAATGACGTAAAGTCCAAGAACGAGGAGCGCAAGAGACACTCCCCCTCCTGAAAAACCGATGACAATGGCGGGGATAGCAGAGAGAATTGGTCCAAAAATAGGAATAATTTCAAAGATACCAGCGAGAAGTGCCAATAATAAAGCGTTTTCTACTCCGAGGAGGGTAAGTCCGAGATAGACCAATATAGCAACAAGAATGACGAGAATGAGCTGTCCTTGCATCCAGAGACCAATTTTATGCTCCGCTCGATGCCACAAGTTAATCACGTACCCGCGCTGATGAATGGGTGAAATAAGGGTCAAAAATACAGGAATACCATTTTCTTGAACCGCAAGGTAGAAAGAGAGCACAATAATGAGAAGGAAGCTAAGTAATCCTCCGGAGACAATACTTACCGTTGCAAACAATCCGCCTGAAATATTTGAAATGAGAAGATTTATTTGGTAAGCAACTTCTTGGAGCGAGAAGCTTGTTGAAAGTTGCTGTACCGCAGGATTGCTCGATAAGAAACTTGAGACTGAAGAGTCGCCGCTAGAAGTAGCCACGTACTCGGACAAAGTGCTCAAGAGTCCGGACGTTTCATTGAGAACAGGAACAAAAAGCGCGTAAAATGAAAAAACAAAAAGGCTCGCAAATGCAATATATATAATAAGTACGGCAACCAGTCGCGGAATCCGAAAGGAGATAAACCACCTGGCCATAGGCTCCACTGCGGAAGCAAACACAACAGCGGTAAGCACCACAAAGAGCAGCCCTCGAAGTTGGAATAAAATAAAGAAGAAAAACGGAATAAGGACGAGCTTCACAACGCTCGCGCTGCTTATGTTAAAAACCCCGTCCCGAGTCATAGTGCTATGATAGCACTGGCTCTTGGTTTAGAGAAGTGAGAGTGTTTTTTCAAGAGCGGTACTGTCAGCGCCAGACCCGATAAGAGCTAAATTAACCTGCTGGGGAATGAAAATTGTCTGGGAAAGTGCCAAGAGATTCTTTGAGTTGACCGCGGAGATATCGGACACAAGTGTGTCGGGTGACTCAATATCTTTGCGCATGACCGCCTGGTAGCCGTAAAATTCCGCTATATCGTCGGAGGATTCCAAATCAAGATACATGGTGCCAGTAAGATAATCTTTCGCTTTTTGAAGCTCTTTAGCGTCAATCTCCGCTTTGCGGAGTATTTTTAGTTCAGAAATAAGCTCGGCAACCACTTCGTTAAGACGGTTACCAGGAACACCGGTGGCAACAGAGAGGTAGCCATGGTCGGTAAAGAATTCTGCTTCCGCGCGCGCGTAATAGGCAACACCCATTTTTTCGCGCAATTTTTGAAATAAACGACTGCTCATTCCCCCGCCAAGCACTGCGCTTAAGAGCTTAAGAGCAGGAGTATGGGAAGAAGACAAGGGGTAGGTTCTGACACCGAGCATAAGATGCGTTTGGTCTGTTTTTTTCTCTTCTATGAGTACAGCCGGTTTTTCTTGTGACTCTTTAACGCTTTCTTTGCCAACTTTTTTTGCGCTTGAGGAGGAAGAGAAAATTTTTGAAGCTTGAGTAATCAGTTCTCCCTCATCAAAACCTCCCGCAATAACAACTGTTGTCGTTTGCGGAATATAGTGGTTGCTGCGATAGCGGATAAAATCTTCCCGTGAAAAACGTTTAATATTTTCCTTGGGACCTGCAATCGGCCACCCTGCCGGCTGATTGCCGTAGAGAAGTTTCGGGAAAAGGTCGTAAATCTGGCGCTGTGGCATATCAAGATACATATTGATTTCCTCTGTAACCACTCCTCGCTCCTTGTCTATCTCTTTTTGGTCAAATACGGGATTAAGATAAATATCCGAAATAATATCGAGGAGTTTTAACACGTGTGTTTTTTCTGCCTTCGCGTAATAACCGGTAAATTCATGAGAAGTAAATGCATTTGAACGGGCGCCCAGTGCATCGAGCTCATGAGTGATTGAGAGCGCTGTGGGACGCTTAACGGTACCCTTAAAGCACATGTGTTCAAGGAAGTGCGAAAGCCCGTTTATTTCTTTCGTTTCGTATTTAGAACCCGCTTCAACCATGACAAGCACGGTTGCCGTAGGAGAATCCTTAAGCGGGATAGTAATAATACGGAGTCCTGAAGGAAGTGTGGTGAGAGTATGTTTCATAAGCGTCGTGTAAGCGATTGTAACACAAGGAGAGCTTGAAAGAGAAATTATTTTTTAATGCTGCCGGAGAGAGCGGAAACTGCCACACGTTCTTGCTTACCGCTGTCGCGATTGCGAAGCGTCACCGTGTCATCTTCAAGCGTTTGGAAATCAATGGTAATGCAGTATGGCGTTCCGATTTCATCCTGCCTGCGATAACGCTTGCCGATATTGCCATTATCATCGAACATGATTTGCGGAATATCTTTTTTAAGAGTTGCAAAGAGGTCTTTCGCTTTTTTTACGAGTTCAGGCTTGTTTTTAAGAAGCGGGAATACAGCGGCTTTTACAGGTGCCATATCGTAGGTAAAGGCAAGAAATACCCTCTTTTCACCTGAAAGTTCGTCCTCGCAATACGCGGAGGAGAGAAGGGCGAGCACAGTTCTATCGATACCAAATGTCGGCTCTATAACATGAGGAATGAAACGCTCTTTGGTTTCTTCGTCGTAAAAACGCAAATCGGCTCCACTGCCATTGCTGTGGTTGGCGAGGTCAAAATCAGTGCGGTAGGCTAAACCGTAGAGCTCGTTTTTTCCGAAGGGGTAGTCAAATTCAAAATCAATCGTGCGTTTTGAGTAATGAGCGAGATTCTCCTGTGCCACTTCTTTTTCGTGAAGAGATTTTTTTGGCAAGCCTATGCCTTCGCACCATGAAAGCATTTCTTTTCGCCAATTTTCAAAGTGCTCTTTCCACTCCCCTTCACGGATAAAGTATTCAATTTCCATCTGCTCAAACTCGCGCGCTCGAAAAAGAAAATCGCGCGGAGAAATTTCATTGCGGAATGCTTTTCCTATTTGTGCCAACCCAAACGGAAGGTCGGGGTGGAAGGTATCAATAATATTCTTAAAGTTAGTGAACATTCCTTGAGCGGTTTCGGGACGCAAGTATGTCTCTCCCGCGGTTTCGTCCGCCCCGATTCGGGTCTTAAACATCATGTTGAATTGGCGGGGGGAACTTAATGTGCCTTTTTTGCAGTTCGGACACTTATTCCCTGAGGCAACGCCGGCAGGCAATTGGTCGGCGCGAAAACGCACTTTGCATTCAGAGCATTCAACTAATGGGTCGGCAAACCCCTGCGCATGCCCGCTTGCTTTCCACACTTCGCTACTCATCAAAAGCGCGCTGTCAATTTCATACATATCGGAGCGGCCAAATACAAAACGTTTGCGCCACGCGTTTTTTATATTTTCCTTAAGGGTAACTCCTAGAGGCCCGTAATCCCACGTTCCAGAAAGTCCGCCGTAAATCTCCGAGCCCTGATAAATAAAGCCCCGGCGTTTTGAGAGTGAAACTATTTTTTCCATTATTCCTTCCATGTTTGTGTCTATAACCTTACTTGATTCTCTGGAATACTCAACTACTGCCCCACGCGATCGTGCCCAATCGGCGCGCCCGGATCGGTGGTCAGGCGAATGGTGAGGGGAATATCGGTATCCTGGAGCACCGCACGAGTAAACTGATCGGTGCCGGAAAGAGTGACATTGTTGATGACCATGGGTGCCGAACCGACCTGGCCTACGCTTGGAATGAAACTGACCTGGAAAGAGATTTCCCTTTTCGGACGGCTGGTACCTGCTCCGGCTTCCACGTCGCCTAAGTTCCAAATAATTTCACGATTCTGGGCATCAAAGAAAAGTTTTTCCGTCGCGGGAAGCGAATTGCCTGGCCATGCGATATAGGGAGGCAGCGATGCACGGACGCTCCCCCCAAGAACCGTGTTTGAGGTGTTGGTAACGGTCCATACAATTGTGTATGTCGTTTCTTTGTCAGCAAGAGGTGGAAGAGGGCCTTTGTTTTTAAATGCCCCGGTTGTGTAGAGGATGCGGGAATTGAGGGAGAGGCGCGATGATACTTTAATAGTGCGTGTTGCACTAGACACAACTTTCTCTGCTACCCCTCCTTCGGAGAAACGAGTGCCGGTGAAGGTAGTGGTAAGTGTCAATTCGGAATTGCGCGGCAACACCACCTCGCCTCCCAGCAGACGGAATTCAAAGGACACTTCGCCACCCGTCCGTGGATTAATTTCGCCTAAAGTGGGGGTGCTGTTCTTATCCCATATAATTGTATTATCAAGCGATCGATAAAAACCACCCCCATTTGGAAACACGGACGTTCGGTCAAGAGAAGACCCCGATAGGGCGACAGCAAGAGAGCCGTTGGTGACATTAACCGGAAGCGTATTGGACCAATTTATACGAGCAGAAATTTCTCCTCCGGAAGGCGAAACAATTTCTGCGGCATTGCTATTATTGAGCACCACCCCTATGTCAACAAAAGGTTTTTTAATAAATACCGATTGAAAATCGCTTAAAAAGGCGACGCCGATTTCTTTTTCATTTTTTCCGCTCACTGTCCCCGCTTCAAAGCGGAATGTTCTTTCTTCTTCGTTTTGTCCTTGCATCACACCCACAACTGTAATCGTCCTTTTTTCTCCAGGAGAGAGGTCTCCCACATTCCAAATGTGGCTATCATAGGCAGGCGCAGGCGTTGCGGATACAAACTGGAAACCGAATGGATATTCAATAGAAAACAAAAGATTGTTAACCGGAGCGCTTGAATTGGATGTTATATCGAAAGAAAGTTCAAATTCCTGGTTCGCATTAACTTCTGCGGGGGAAGACACCGCGAGGCTTACTGGCGCGAGGCTTATGGAGAGGTCATAGAATTTCTCTTTTACAAATACTGCGTTTGAACCAGGAACTTTGTAGTGGAGAGAAAAAGAAATTCTTTTTACCTGATCTTTTTCACCAAAAAGCACTGCCCGGATGGTTTTTTTCATTACCTCTCCTGAAGGAATAGTGCCTATATCAAAGCGGTCTCTGGTAAGGTCTTGCTCAAGGTTCTCCGGCATACGGGTTCCTGGCGGGTATTCAATGAGAAGATCGACACTTTCAAGAGGAGTGTTGTTTTTATTATGAACAACAACATCAAGAAAAATATTTTCTCCCCCTGCGACTGATACGGGGCCAACAACAGCAATGTCTACGTTTCGAGAAGAAACAACTCCGCCGCCGCTGTAAAACACATATAGAGCCGTGAGAACTGAAAGAAAGAAAAAAGCAACTGCGCCCCAAAAGACCATTACCAATACGGGCAGTCTTTTTTTAGGTAAAACAGTGTTCTCTGTGGGAGCAGGTTGCCTCCATTCTTCATTTACAGAGGGAGCGGGTGAAGGAGAAATAGATGAACGCTCATATGGAGAGGAGGGGGTGAACTTGCGGGAGTAGAGGTTTTTCTTCAGGCGCTCGATTTTTTCCGGATCGGGGCTTGGCATGGGGGAAATTATACCACGCGAGAGGCAAGCCCACTGTGGCCGAGGGACTCATTGATGGCGCGCAGAGCTTCTTTTTCATGGATACGAAAAGAAGAAAGAAGAGACGGCGACCATTCTGCAGTACGGCTGAATAAGTCGAGTTTTGTACTTGAAGGAATATATCCGAGATTCTCCAATATTCGTAGGACGAGGACTTGTTCAAAAGAATTAATATCTGAAGAAGTGGGTAATTGTTCTGCTGAAAAGCGAAGAGCCTCTTCTACAAGCGAGAATAATCCATTATTTTCTTCTTCACCCGCAACAAGCGAGGAGAGTAAAGAAAACACTCTCATCCATAAAGACGTGAGTATTGGGTAAGTTTGGAAAGCGGTATAAAAATTTTTTTCCTCTTGGGCGTGGGTCAATCGCCAACCATTTTTCCCTTTCACAAATGAAGCCTCAATGAGGGCAAGTGGCTGAAGGTGTGCGCGCAGTTTGGAGTTTTGTTCTCGCGCTCCTTGAGAGAGTGCGGGGATAAGCCCCAGATTTTCGGTTAAAAGAAAGCAAAGGAGGCTCCCCTCGCCAAATGCGCGGGTGGAAAGAGTTATTGCTTTACTATGATGAAGGAGATGCGACATTTAACTTTGTCTTATATGGTAAGAGAAAGAGCGCTCTCCCCCTTCAAAGCGCGTCGGAAGCGAGGAATCCGAGAAAGAAATATCGCCAATACCAGCCACTCTCTTAATTTCTTCTTGAGAGCGCTCAATGAATGCTTTTTGCGACAATTCCACAATAAGCGAAATTCTGTCTTTGGGGTGGAGACTGAGACGCTTACGCTCTTCTTGCAAGGCTCTGATGAAATCTCGCACCAATCCTTCCTCTTTAAGCCCTTCGTTTAGCGTGGTGTTGAGAGATACTTTTTCGGCAAGTGTTGTATCAAACATAATCTTTTTAACATTTACTTCGTCACGGATAAGTGAAAGCAGGTCTTCTTTCCCCTTAAGACTTGTGTCGGAAGTTGAAAGGCTTGCGAGCGGTTGGCGAACTTTGAGACTCGCTTTTGCCCGAGCTTCAAGAGCAAGGGATACAATATCGCGCACTTTAACCATTGAATCAATGAGCTTGTCATCTTTTTTTCCTGTCTTAGGCCAGTCCTCAAGGTGAACACTTTCTTTCCCCATATCACCCTTCACTTTTTGATACAAATCCTCCGCGATAAACGGTATAAACGGAGCAATCGCTTTTGAAAATTCTTGAAGTACGAATCGTGTTGTTGCGAGAGCGTGTTTTTTGTCTTCATCTTCCCTTTTAAATCGGTCTCGGGAACGGCGAATATACCAGACAGACAAATCATCAACAAAAGAAAGTGCTGGGCGGGAGGCAGAATCCAGAGTGTAAGCAGAAAGTCCTTTTGTTATCTCTTTAATTGTTTCCGATAAGCGGGAGAGTATCCATCGGTCAAGGACATTGGGGCTCGAAGATGAAGCAACTTCTTCTTGAGTATAGAGTTCATAAAATGAGTAGACGTTAAGAAGTCGCAAAATAAGTTTTTTAACTGTTTCGTCTAACCCTTTTTCCGAGAACGTAAAATCCTCGCCGTGCACCACTGGAGAAGAGAGCATGTAATAACGCATTGCATCCGCGCCGAAACGGTTGAGAATATCCCGAACATCCGGATAATTCTTAAGGCGTTTGGACATTTTCTGACCGTCTTCCGCAAGCATTATACCGTTCACAATTACCCGTTTATACGGAGTCTTTTTAAACAGAGCGGTAGAGAGCATGAGAAGCGAGTAAAACCATCCACGAGTTTGGTCTACTCCTTCGGCAATAAAATCCGCTGGAAAACGTTTGTTTTTAGCGGGGTCAAAATATGTTTTATCAAACGGATAATGATGCGAAGCATAGGGCATGGAGCCCGATTCGTACCAAGTGTCAAAAAGGTCAGGAATTCTTTTCATTTCTCCTCCGCACGTGCAGGAAAAAGTAATTTCATCAATGTAAGGTCGGTGGAAATCAAGTTCGCCGTCGGAGCGATGCGGGAGCCGAGAGAAAGAAAATTCTTTTATCTCGCCAGTTTTTACGAACGCAACAACACCCTCTTTAAGGTCAAGTGTCTGTTCGCGATTAAATCCCTGGGAGGAGGCGTAAAGAAGCCATGTAGGATATTCGTGGGTAATGATGAGAATTTTTTTTCCGCTATACTTTTGGTCAATATCATAGAGAAAATCAGTAACACGAATTTGAGTATCGGTAAGATTTTCTCCACCAGCGGGACGTTTATCAAACTTTTCCGGAAGAGAACCGGCACTAAAATACTCCGTGACAGGTTTACCATCAAATTCGCCTGCCTGTATCTCCTGTAGTCTGTCGTCGACAATTATTTTTCCTCCTGTTGCCTGTGCAACAATTTCCGCAGTTTCTTTGGTCCGTAAAAGAGGCGAGCAGAATATGAAATCAACACCTTTTTTGGACAGTACTTGAGCCGACTTCTGCGCTTGCTGTTTCCCCTCTTCAGTTAAGTGATAGGAGGCAGTTTTGTTATCGCTGTTTGCAATACGCTTAACATTATTCTCCGCCTGACCATGGCGCATGAGCATATATGTATTGGTACTTTTTGTTTTTTGTTTAAGTTCTTCAAGCGACCCGATAACAGTCTTTGTTTCGCATTTGTTGCAAGTCCATACGGGGATGGGTGCGCCCCAGTAGCGCGAGCGCGATATAGCCCAATCCCGAGCGCTTTCAAGCCATTTTCCGAAACGTCCATCGCGAATTTCCTCGGGAATCCAGGTAACTTTCTTGTTTTCCTTTATGAAAAGGTCTTTGTATTTTGTGACAGCGACAAACCACGAAGTTGAGGCGTAATTGAGAAGCGGAGTATCACAACGCCAGCAATGTGGATACGGGTGAGTGATTTTTTCCTTGGCAAAAAAGTTTCCGTGCTCTTGAAGATAACGGATTATAGCGATGTCAGCACTTAAGCGTGTTTTTTCATCTTCGCTTTTAGGCTTTACTGACTGCCCCGCAAAGTCTGTCGCTTCTTTCTTGAATACTCCGCTTCGGTCAACGTGTTGAATAAATGGTAGTTTTTCTTTTTGGGAGAGTGCGAGGTCGTCTTCTCCGAATCCTGGGGCGATGTGCACTACTCCCGTACCATCTTCCGTTGTTACGAAGTCAGCATCATAGACTTTCCAACCATTTTCTTTATTTTCAAGCTTGGTGTTGGTGTAATGGTTGAAA
>ERZ1292623.1994-Hain-H51-01um-R1-1994-length-18880-cov-13_pt1 | contig 18880 bp, 23 predicted proteins | sample MGYA00564398_ERZ1292623 | MGnify/ENA primary metagenome ERZ1292623 (study PRJEB36523, sample SAMEA6512633) | groundwater metagenome | collected 2019-01-07 | study: AquaDiva: Metagenomics assemblies of 32 groundwater samples | reverse complement strand
CGCCACGCGGCCGCGCGGAGCAACACTTTCAAATCGCGAAGTTTCTATTGGCGGAGGGGATGGGACTCGAACCCATGAGACCCTTGCGGGTCATAGATTTCCAATCTATTGTAATAGCCACTATACGACCCCTCCAGATTTTTATCTTATAACTATCATCCAAAATAGCACAGAAACAATGATTCTGTAAACCCCAAATAAAATAAATGTATGGTTTTTTATAAATCTCAAAAGCCATTTTATTGCGATCATTGCAACAGCAAATGAAACAATAAATCCAATAGCTAAAATATGAAATTCACTAAACGAAAAAGAGCCAGCTGATTTATATAAATCATAAGCTGTGGCAGCTGCCATTGTGGGTACCGCTAATAGAAAAGAAAACTCAACAATTGCTTGCCTCTTAATCCCCATTAGTAGTCCGCCTATAATTGTGGCTCCTGCTCTCGAAACTCCGGGAATTATTGCCAAAGCTTGCACTACTCCTATAAAAAATGACTTTTTGTAACTAATCTCCTCTGTTATTTGTGTTTCTTCGTGTTCTTTTTTGTGTTTTTCTGTGTACTTATGCCAAAACTCAAACAAAATCAAAAAAACTCCACCTAAAAACAAAGCCCATAAAACAATTAAACTGTTTGAAAGTAAAAACTGCTTTAATATTTTATAAAACAAAAAACCCAAAATAGCTGTAGGTAAAAAAGCAACTAGCACCTTTTTATAAATATCTTTATTGTAAATTACCCTCTGCCAATAGAGAACAACTACTGCCAAAATTGCACCAAATTGGATCGCTATTTCAAAGCTCTTTGTAAAATCGGCGTCTTCAATTCCAAATAATTTGTTAGTTAAAATTAAATGCCCGGTGGAAGAAATAGGCAAAAATTCCGTCACTCCTTCAATAACCCCTAAAATTATTGATTGAATTATTGTCATGCTTTTATCGCAGCTGCGTAATTAAAACCATAAAAATAATTATTCATATTCTCATCACTTGAACCATACTCATTATTAAAATAAAAATAATCAGCTAGAACCTCGCGTAATCTACAAATTTCTTTTAAAGATTTTTTATTTTTGGGGTCCTCAATAGTTAAATCTAGCAATTCTAATCCCCTCTCAAAAGCTGCTTTGCTCATTGTTATGTCTTTTTTACGCCAACTAATAGCTCTACCAATTTCAGCTCCAATATTGGCCATCTGCTCAAAAAATGGCAACTTTTGCCATTTCTCTTTTGTAAGATTTTGATGCAAAGTAGTCATTTTTGAACTAAAGTATTGATAATTGTAACTATTTTACTCTTTATTGCAGTATCTTCGACTCCTCTTGTTCTGTTGCCTAGCCCAGGCTTTAAATTAATCATTGAATCAAATTCAATAAAATCTCCATTCTCTTTTCCTGGGTAAAAATTTATTCCCCAAAGATTTTTTGGTTCTGAATTCTCTTGTTCAATTAAAAATTCCATTAAATCTGAATGGAGTGGAGCATCCACCGACATGATTCCCTTTTCAATGTCCACAACTGCCTTTACCAAATTGCCAAACATATTCTTTGCCATTTCTTCTAATTCCGAAATTTCAATTTTATCTTTTATAATTTTCATACTGCAATATTCTTAAAAAATTGCTCAAAGATTTCTTCAATATCTGATAAATTCTTATATTTTTCGACCTGCATATTTTTATTGCCACTAATCATTGATGACAAACTTTTTCCCTCTTGTTCTCTATAGAGGCATAGAATAGGTTTTTGGTTTTCTGATTTTCCAAGCTCATAACCAACGCCCAAACTTGGAGTAGTAACTTCAGCAATGACTATATCTGAATTGTTCAACCAGTCCATATCACGATTATAAATATACTCATTGGTGTGATCTTCGCCCAGATGAGATAGTGTGGCGTTGCCAACATGTTCTGTTAAAACTTCCCCATACTTTCTAAGCCGGTTTATTATCTGTAGATAAAGTTCTTTATCATCGCGTCCGCCACGAATTGATCCAGCAAAATAAATTTTCATACCTGTATATCCCTTAACGCTTTTATTCTTTCTTGGACTGGCGGGTGGGTTTGGAATAGTCTTACAAACCAGTTGTGGCTTTGCCTTTCATTAAATGGAGAATCAATAAAAAGATGGGCTGTGGCGTTGTGGGCAGCTCTTCTCATAGGTGTCATATCAGCATCAATTTTTTCTAAAGCACTGGCAAGCCCTTCTGGGTAGCGGGTTAATAATGCACCGTCGGCATCAGCTAAAAATTCCCTCTTTCTGGAAATTGCCAATCTTATCAAAGTGGCAGCAACTGGAGCTAAAATAGCAGCAACAATACCCAAAATCATCAAAAGTGCTCCTACGTTTCCATTCCTTGAATCACGCCTGCCACCACTAAAAAAGCTTATCCTCAAAAAGAGATCAGCAAGCAATGCCACTGTGCCTGCAAACACTACAATAACTGTGCTTAACAAAATATCCCTATTTCCAATGTGAGATAATTCGTGAGCAATAACTCCTTCTAATTCTGTTTTGTTAAGCCTTTCCAATAATCCTTGAGTAATAGCAACTACTGCATGATTTTTATTTCTTCCAGTGGCAAAAGCGTTAAGCTGTCTTTCATTAATAATGTAAATTTTAGGCATTGGCAGACCAGCGGTAATACATAAATTTTCTACAATTCTGTAAAGCTCTGGATTTTCTTTCATTGTTACAGGAGTGGCGTGGCTCATCGCCAGTACAATTTTATCAGAAAACCAATAGCTTGTAATACTCATTGCAATACTTAAAAATACAGCGAAGTATAAAATGGCACTGCTGCCTAGCAAATAGCTGAAAAGCCAACCGACTGCAATGATAAAAAGCAAAAAAATGGTTATTAAAAACCACGTTTTGCGGGTATTTAAATCAGCGTGTTTATATATGCTCGGCATAGTGTTGTAATGTTCGATCTGTTCTAATTGTTAGAATTGTTATTTTTTAGTTAAGAATTTATCTAGTGAAATTAACTTAAAATATAATTCTTGGACCATATCTTGAACCTTGTTGTATTCTGACTGAGTAATATATTTTTGATTGAAAGATATTTCAATACAAGTCATCGTTTCCATAAGAGATCCTAAAGCAACTCTAACGAAATATGCAAAATCTTTTTTTGTTCTTTTAACACTGCCTTCTGAAATATTTAATGGTACGGAAATTGATGCTCTCCTTAACTGAGATGTTAAGCCAAATAATTCCTCCTTTGGGAATTTCTTAGTAAGTATATAAATCTCATCCACCAGACTCATTCCCAATTTCCATACTTCAAGACGATAAAAACCATATTCTATTCTTTTACCCATGTAAAAATTTAGACAAGCGAAGTGATCGAACAAATAGAACAGTTTAATCAATTAGAACTTCACTGATACTGGTTCACGTTCTACCTCACTGGCTGTTTCAAAAAGCTCCATTTGTTTGAATCCAAACAAGCCTGTAACTGTATTTGCTGGAAAGCTTTCTATTTTAATATTGAGATCCCTTACATTAGTATTGTAAAACCTTCTAGCAGCTTGAATTTTATCTTCTGTGTCGGTTAACTCTCTTTGCAACTCTAAAAAATTAACCGAGGCTTTCAATTCCGGGTAATTTTCAGAAACAGCAAACAGGCTTTTTAAGGTTGCCGATAGCATGTTTTCTGCTTCTGCTTTTTTACTTATCCCCTGAGCCCCTATAGCATCAGCACGCGCTTTTGTCACTTTTTCAAACAATTCTCTTTCGTGTGTTGCATAGCCTTTAACAGTTTCTACTAAGTTAGGAATTAAGTCATACCTTCTTTTTAACTGCACATCAATATCAGACCATGCTTCCTTTGCCCTGTTTTTTAGGGCAACCAAGCTATTAAAAACTACAACAATCCATAAAACTATAACGACAATGATTGCTAAAATAGCAATTGTTGATATGTCCATATTTTAAAATTTCTAATTATTCTAATTGTTCTAATTATTCTAATCAATAAATAATGACGAAATACTCAATGCCTAAGTTTCCTAGAAATTAGACATTCGAAATTTATATTTGATTAGGTTAATTAGGTTAATTAGAAATTAGGTTAATTTTTATTTGGGCAGGTCTTCCTCAATAATTTTATTTAAATGGGGGTGCTGCGCCATGAATTTGTAATTCAGTAATTTTAAAACCATCAAAAAATCAGAAAGTTCCTCCCTTAGTTTTTGAGGTCCCGTAAACACTTCCCATAATTGTTGGGTCAGATTCTTTGTATAGTGGTGTAAAATTTCATAGTCTGCTTTGCTTTTTAAATACACCACTATCTGTTTGAATTCTCCTCTGTCAAGCCATATTCCCTGGCAATTTTTACAAAAATCAATTTTTACTTTTGAATTATCGTAGTTTATTTGCACAAATGGAATTCTGCAGACAGGACACTTGCGGTTAACTAAAAGTACTTCAAACTTTTCCTTGTGTCGCCAAACATCAAAATCAACCCAGTTTAACTGCTGGTCTTTATCGTCTTTTGCGTAAGTGAGTTCATCTTTGTCAAACCAAATTCCCATACATTCTGGGCAGTAGTCAACCCCAACGTTATGAAATAACATTTTCTCTAATTCCCTATGATTATTTGGACATTCCATATTTCTATTCTATCAAAAATTAAACTCAATGCAAGAAAGAATCAAAAGCGGCGCTTTGCGCCGCTTCTCAAAAATTATAAAAATCATTTTCTTAAAATTGCTCCAAGCATATTCTCTATTTCTTTTACTCTTTCTTCTAGTTTTTCGAATTCATCCCTGTAAATAGTGTGGGCAATTTGATGTTTTCTGATAACTTTAACCTCATTTTCCAAAACAGAAAACTGTTCTTTTGTTACAGTATTTTCAAAGCCCTTTTGAATCATTTTTGCCAAATTTTCAATTGTAATATTTTTCTTTGCCATGGTAACTTAATTATATTGATAAAGAAAACTGTGTCAACTCAAAAGCGGCACAAGAAAAAAGCCCATTTCCATTAGGGCTCTTGTTCAAACAGCGATTTTGACTTTTCAGTAATAACTGGGGAGTCAAATCTTGGCGGGTCAACAACATATTTGTTGATTCTTGACCGTCTCTTCATGACGTTCAATCTTATTTTTCCGAGGGTAGTGTCAATAACCACCAGCTCAACATTATTTGGCCTCTCCCAGTCTGATTCTGAAAGTTGAAGCATGAACTGTTCAGCTTTTTGAGCAGTGGTAAAAACAGGCAATATTTCACCTCCAAAAGACAAGGGACTCATGCGAAGCGTTTCGACAATAATAGAAACTTGCATCAAAAACTCCCTTTTGCAATTGACAACCTTGAACTGTGATAGGGCTAGTTTAGGTATATCATTTTCAAAAAAAATAACAAGAAAAAAGCGGAGTGGTTAGCTTCGCTCTGGGGTCTCTGTGAATGAAACCTTTGTTGTTAAAGTACTTAATGATTTACTTCTGCCCGAGAAAGAGAGACATCCTTGGCAGCGTACCGAATATTATACGGTCCCCATCTTCTGAAATCCCTTTCAGTCATCTCGTCGAGAGTTTTGTCTCTCTTGATGAGGGGGATGCCCAGCATCTTTATTTCATCTGGGAATTCCCGCTTATCTCGCGGTATATCATTACTGTACCACGAGGGCTTACCGTAATAAGCCACGAAGGGCTCACCGCCTTCACGGTAGTAGACACAGTACTCAACCATAGTTTTCCTCCTTTCAAGAAATGTTATGTGTGTCTCACTTTCACCTTACCACAAACGAGGGTTGAGAATCCAGTCCACAGTCAGTTTAACCCATTTTTCAGTAAGCTGTTTTGCCCTGCGTTTGACATTGTCTTCCACAAGCAAAACAAAGTACTGGGGCTCATCATTCCAGATTTCCTTCAGTCCAGAAACAAGCTTTGAAACATCAAGGAGGCTTTTACCGGTGAGTTTTCCTTCTGCTTCAGAGTAGAGATAAATCGCTTTCTTGCCAACAGGATCAAACTTAACCTCAAAGATTAGTGCTGGCATATCCATGTTACCAACACTGCTAAGGTGTCTTTGGTAAGAAATCGTTTTGTCAAAATCGAGTGGCAGGTTTTGGCGAGCCTTCTCCGCCACTTCCTCCTGAAGAGCGTGGTAGTACGGCCTGGTTTTCCAGAGGTTCAGAATGTTTTCTTTCTGGCGGTAGAAAACAGCTCCCTGGACCAGCTTTGTGTACTTGTCTTCTGTTTGGACGCTTCTCAAAATGTTCCAAAGCCAGATGTCATCTTTGAGCGCAAATTCTTCCACATTCTGGTGATTGAAGTGTTCCTTGGCAATAAGCTTTGTTTCCAAAGTTTTCCCCACCAAAAACATCACCAGCATCTTCACGGCAATCACCCTGTGGTGAAAGTGAACCCACTCGTAAATTCGGTACCTATCAAGCAGGAGGGCTTCCATTGAGGTTAATGCTTTTTCAGAATAAGCAATCAACCAGCCGATTCCATCTTGCTCAATAAATACCGAGTCACACAACCTCCTTGTGTCGTAGTGCCCATACTCGCCTCCTGCCAAGAGCCCATCTCTTTGTGTAAAATCAATGCGGTCAGCGTCAATATCTGAATCAACGACTGACTTTGCCACAAATAATGGATCCGTTGGCAAGAAATCCTTTTCAGTCATAAGCCGAAAAAGAGCATTATCCAGACCGCCGGTAATTTCTACGTCTTGGACAACTTTTTTTGCGATTACGGCTCCCAATCCTTCGTGCAGTTTTTCAAATCCTTTGACTCCAGTCCACTCTTCTACTGCTCTCTTGTAGTTTGCCACACTTCCTGACCAGCTTTCCATTGAATACTCAAAGAGATGGCTTAAGGGAAAGTGGCCGATGTCGTGCAAAAGGGCGTAGAAGCGGCACAGTTTCACAAAATCCTTTTTTGACTTAATGCCGGTTTCTCTTTTTAGCTCCTTAAAGTAATCTCCCCACTTCGGGCTTTTAGTGAGAGTTTCAGCCATCATACCTGCCACTCTGCACACCCCGAGAGTGTGCTCAAACCTTGAAGTGTTCATTGAGGGGTAGACATAGAAGGCGACATCATTTTGCCTGATATGCCTTAACCTCTGGAAAAACGGATGGTTGATAACCAGCATTTCTTCTCTGGTAAAGAGAATAGTGCCATGCACCAAATCACGCATGCGAAGGACGTAGTCTAACATCGTAACCTCGATTTTTAGTTGTTAAAGAAACCATCTTCTTATACTAAATTCCACGAAATAAGTCAACTCAAAAGCGGCGCACTCCCGCCGCCCTTAGAAATTAGGAATTAGAAATTAGAAATTTCGTTTAGTATTCTCCGTCCATCCCAGGCATTCCCCCCATTCCCCCCATTCCTTTTTCTTTTTTTTCCGGTAAATCTCCAACTACTGCTTCTGTAGTCAGTAACATTGAAGCTGCTGATACTGCGTTTTCCAAAGCTGTTCTGACTACTTTAGTAGGGTCAACTACTCCATTTCCAATTAAGTTCTGGTACTCCATCTTATCTGCGTTAAATCCAAAGTCACCTTCTCCTTCCTTCACTTTTTGCACCACCACGGCACCGTCAATTCCAGCATTTTGTGAAATCTGCCTAAGAGGTTCTTCTATTGCCCTTCTCAAAATTGCAACACCTGTTGACTCATCCCCTAGCTCAACTGAAATATTGAATGCAGCTGCTCTTAATAGTGCAACTCCTCCGCCAGGCACTATACCCTCTTCAACTGCAGCTCTTGTGGCATGTAAAGCGTCTTCTAATTTGTGCTGTTTTACTTTTTGTTCAACTTCTGTAGCAGCGCCAACTTTTATTACTCCAACTCCGCCAGAAAGTTTTGCTAGTCTTTCTTGTAATTTTTCTTTGTCAAAATCAGAGTTTGAAACTTCTTTCTCTTTTTTAATTTGAGAAATTCTCTTTTCAATTTCTTCTTTGGCGCCTTTTCCTTCAACAATTGTGGTGTTTTCTTTTGTTGAGATTATTTTTCTGGCTTTTCCCAGCATTTCTAGTTCCACATTTTCTAGCTTCATTCCTTTTTCTTCTGAAACAACTTGACCTCCGGTTACCACTGCAATATCTTCAAGCATTTCCTCTTTTCTGTCTCCAAAACCTGGAGATTTTACCGCCAAAGCTGAAAATATGCCCCTTAGTTTGTTGACAATTAGGGTTGCCAAAGCATCTCCTTCAACATCATCTGCAATAATCACCAACTCTTTTTTACCTGTTTTTACTACTTTTTCTAAAATAGGTAAAAGCTCTTGAAGCGCTCCAATCTTTTTATCAGTAATTAAAATATAGGGATCCTCTAAAACAGCTTCCATTTTTTCTGAATTTGTAACCATGTAGTGACTAATATATCCCTTGTCAAACTGCAAACCTTTTACAATTTCTCTTGAAAGACCGAATGTTTTTGATTCTTCAACTGTTACCACTCCGTCTTTACCGACTTCTTCCATAACCTCTGCAATTAAATCTCCCATCTCTTTGTCCTGAGCTGATATAGTGGCAACTTGCGAAATTTCTTCTTTGGTGCTTATTTTTTTGGACATATCCTTTAGAGCAGAAACAATTGCGTCTTTTCCTTTAACAATCCCTTTTCTTAGAGCTAAGGGGTTGGCTCCTGCAGCCACATTTTTTAACCCTTCTGTGGCAATAGCTTGGCAAAGTAAAACTGCCGTAGTGGTGCCGTCGCCCGCTGTATCATTAGTTTTTGAGGCAACTTCTTTTATAATTTCAGCCCCAATGTTTTCCATTGTGTCTTCTAGTTCAATATCTTTAGCGATAGTAACACCGTCGTTGGTAATAGTTGGACCTCCAAATCCAGAACCCAAAACAACATTTCTGCCTTTTGGCCCTAATGTTATTTTTACGGCATCTGCAACCTTGTCTAATCCGCGCTTTAGAACTTTACGCGCATCTTCTTTAAAAATTATTCGTTTGCTCATAATTTTGATTTAAGATTTAATATTTATGATTTAAGAATTTTATTGAAAATTGATAATTGAAAATTGAAAATTCAGCGATTATTCTATAATCGCGAGTATGTCTTCCTCCCTTGCTATCAAATATTCTTTATCTTCAACCTTTATTTCATTTGGACCGTATTTTGTAAACAAAACCTTTTGCCCGGGTATTACAGAAACTGGAATTATTTTTCCATCTTCTGTTTTTTTACCAGGACCAACAGCAACAACAATTCCTTCCTCGGGTTTTTCTTTGCTAGCAGTTTCTGGTAATAAAATACCGAATTTTGTTTTTTCCTCTTCTTTAACCGGCTCTATTAAAATATGATCTGATAGTGGTTTGATAGTCATTATCGTAAGAATCTAGAATTTAGTATTTAGAAGTTAGAATAGAATTTAGAATACAGAATATAGGATAATTTCCCATAGATTCAACATTCTTTATTCCATTCCAGATTCTAACTACAAGCTACAAGATTCAAATAGTTTAGATACTACAATTTAAGAAATTTTGCACAGCTTGTCAAGTGGTTTTATAAAAAAATACCTCAGGCAAGTTGACCCGAGGTTGTTTTGCAGATCTATGCGACCTTGAGAAGCTTAATGAGCTTCGTCAGTTTTGTTGCAAGATCTATGACCTGCTCATCTCTTATGTTGCGCATTCTGTGGTACATCGGAACTTCATAGTCATCAATTAGCTTATAAAGTTCCTGGACCTCAATTGTCACAAAATAAAGAGTGGTTGCCATTTCACCTGCAGTTTGCGACAATTCCTGTTTTGACAAATACTCCCTGGCCTCTTTTGACAAATGCAAAAAACGACGAGCAGCCATACGCAATCTGTTGCTATATGCAGCTGGAATGTCCTGGCTATGGGCAAGATACGCTAATCTTATCGCAGGAACTTCTTTAAGCAGGCGCTTTAAGTAACAAGCCAAGGCAAGAATGTCCATAAAAGGCAGCAAAATCATCATTGCCATACTCCTCTAAACAAAGAATAAAACACCACAACCGCTTTATATCAAATAAAATTTACTATTTCAATTGTTTTAAATACTCGCCAGTATAGCTTTTCAAAAAAATCCCCGTGGACCCATCTTTATTGGGTGCACAGGGATTGAAAATCTTTATCTTCACACAGGCCAGTCCATATCTGATGAGTATTATTCATCGTATGTCGAAACGTAGCCAGGCTGCTTAGACCGCTCTAATTCCTCTTCATACGCCTTGAGAACAGCCTTTTGGATGATATCGCGGCAAGCGGAATTGATGGGATGAGCGATATCAGCGTACAGCTTAGCCCGCCCGTTGGCGTCGCAAATGGCACGGTTTTCATCAATCCGCACCCCACATTGGTTACAGAACTTAGCGCGCAAGTAGTTCTTGTACCCACAGCAAGGGCAACTATCAGTTAGCTTACGGCTAGGCATTGAGATGAATGACCCTTTGCTTCCTTCAATAATCTTCAAGTCACGCACAACAAATGCGTCGTCAAATGTGACCGAACAGAAAGCCAGCAGGCGTTTTCCATTAGACTCCATGAACTTGATACGAACCTCGGTAATCTCCACGGTGCATCTCCTTAGGCTCTAGCCCAACAAAGGTTGAGAAACAGAGAACTGACTTCTATTATAGTAATTTATTAAGTAAAGTCAATTTTTTTCAGGTATTTTCCTGTGTAGCTTTTTGTGTTTTTTGAAACTTCTTCTGGGGTGCCTTCCGTGACAATCCCTCCCCCTTTTTCACCGCCTTCTGGGCCCAGATCTATTACAAAATCCACACAACGAATCAGGTCCAAATTATGCTCTACTAATAGGACTGTATTGCCCTTTTCAACAAGGTTTCTCAAAACAGAAACCAGTTTTTTAATATCTTCAAAGTGAAGCCCTGTTGTCGGCTCGTCTAAAATATATAAAGTTTTTCCGGTGTCTCTCCTCGAAAGTTCTGTTGCCAGCTTTATTCTTTGTGCTTCTCCGCCAGACAAAGAAGTAGCTGCTTGGCCAAGCTCAATATAAGAAAGCCCAACTTCTTTCAATGTTCTCATTTTTTCATAAATACCGGGTATATTTTTAAAAAATTCGGCAGCCTCCTCAACTGTTAAATGCAAAATATCTGAAATGTTTTTATCTTTGTACGAAATTTCCAAAACTTCTTTATTGTATCTTTTGCCTTGGCATTCCTCACATTCAACGTAAATATCCGGCAAAAAATACATTTCTACCTTTTTGACCCCCTGCCCCTCACATGCCTCGCAGCGACCACCCTTAACATTAAAAGAAAATCTGCCAGCTAAATAACCGCGGACTCTGGCTTCTTTTGTTTTTGTGAAAATATCTCTTATATAAGAAAAAGCTCCGGTATAAGTTGCCGGATTTGACCTTGGCGTCCTGCCAATAGGAGATTGATCAACTAAAACAACTTTATTTAAGTTTTCCGTTCCTAAAACTTCTTTGTGAACGCCCGGCTCTTCTTTTGCCCTGTAGAACTTTTTTAGCAAGGCACGAGCTAAAATATCTGATACTAGAGAAGATTTACCAGAACCCGAAACCCCTGTTACACAAATAAATTTACCCAAGGGTATTTTAACATTAATATTTTTTAAATTGTGCTCTCTTGCCCCTTTTACGATTAAATATTTTTGATTTTCTTTTATACTAATACTTTGACGGCCGTCAGTCTTTTGGTATACCAATTTTCTCCCCGACAAGTAGTTTCCAGTCAAAGTGTGGGACTTCAAAAGTTTCTGTGGCGTTCCTTCAAAAACAACTTTGCCTCCGTGCTTTCCGGCGCCAGGGCCAATGTCTACAATCCAGTCAGCTGCCAGTATTGTCTGCGGGTCGTGTTCTACAACCACAACTGTATTGCCCAAATCCCTTAGCTTAATTAGAGTCTCAATTAGCCTATGCTGGTCCCTTGCATGCAAACCAATTGACGGCTCGTCTAAAATATACAAAACTCCTGAAAGCTTTGACCCAATTTGTGTAGCCAGTCTTATTCTTTGTTCTTCTCCTCCAGACAAAGTTGAAGCTTTTCGGTCTAAGTTTAAGTAATCTAACCCAACATCAAGCAAAAATTGCGCCCTTTCAATAATTTCTTTTATTATTGGCTGACTTATCTTTAGATCATTAGGTGTTAGATGTTGGATGTTAGATTTTTTTGAAATATTTTCAAAAAAAAATTTTAACTTATCAATTGACAAATCAACGATTTCATCAATTGATTCATCGGTAACAGTAACGGCTAAAACTTCGGGTTTTAATCTTTTTCCCAAGCACTTTTCGCATTGTTTTTGTACCATATACTGTTCAATTTCTTGCCGAGCCCAATCAGAGTCTGTTGAATGATATCTTCTTTCAAGGTTTCCCACTACTCCTTCAAATTCTTTGTCTCCATATAAAATAATATCCATGATTTTTTGAGACAGATTTTTTACCGGTTCATTCAATGAAAAGTTATATTTTTGTGAAAGTCCAGAAAGTTTCCAGTAATAGTACCCCTGCCTACCCACTTTATGTGAAGCAGTAGCCCAGGGCCAAATTGCTCCTTGGGCAATAGTTAAATTTTTATTTGGAATTACAAGCTCCGGAGAAACTTCTAACTTCTCTCCAAGGCCAGTACAATCTTTACAAGCTCCATAAGGATTATTGAAAGAAAATAATCTTGGCTCTAATTCCGGTAAAGAAATTCCGCAATCCTCACATGCAAAGTGCTCCGAGAATGTTATGTCTGTTGTAATGTTAGATCGCTTCGCTTGTTCTAATGGTTGATTTTCTTTTCTTTTAACACTTCTAGCATTTAGAACATGTCTAACATTTACAACAACGATTCCCTTTCCTAATTTTAAAGCGATTTCTAGCGAATCAACTAATCTTGATCTATCCAATTCTCTATTTAATATCAATCTATCAACCACTGCATCAATGTTGTGCTTTTTATTTTTATCTAAGAAGCTTTGTCCCGACTTTGTCGAGGATCCTCGATCACTTTGTGATCGGGACACTGCCTCTTCTATTAAATAAATATCTTTGTCAATCCTGGCCCTGACAAAACCACTTCTTTGTATTTCTTGTAAAACTGCCTGGTGTTCTCCTTTTTTTAACTTAATAACAGGTCCCAAAATCAAAATCTCAGAATTTTTAGGAAGTTTTAGAACTTGATCAACAATTTGATCTACCGTTTGCCTTGAAATTAGTTTTCCGCAGTTAGGACAATGAGGCTTTCCAATTCTGGCAAAGAGGAGTCTGAGATAATCATAAATTTCTGTAATAGTTCCAACAGTTGACCTTGGATTGTGCATGGCTTTTCTCTGGTCAATGGCAATAGCCGGACTTATCCCTTCTATCTTATCAACATCTGGTTTGTCCATAACGCCTAAAAACTGCCGAGCATAAGCAGATAGTGATTCAACGTACCTTCTCTGCCCTTCAGCATACAAAGTATCAAAAGCCAAGGAAGACTTCCCTGATCCAGAAAGTCCCGTAATGACAATTAATTTATTCTTGGGCAAATCTAAATCTATATTTTTCAAATTGTGAACTCTAGCACCTCTTATTTTGATAAAATCACCTTTCATATTTTTTGAGATTACCTGCCCCGTAGTGAACACGAAGCATTCTACTACTGGGGTGTACTCTCGCCCCTCTAATTTTTATAAAATCGTTTGACATATGAGTCTGCTATTATACTTAAAAGTCCGCTTCAAATCAAGGCTGCATTCCTAACCTTGTATGTATTCCCGTGCGAAAGCAGGCCGTGGGAAACAGGGGAAATGGGGTCAGGCCTGAGGGGAAATGGGGTCAGGCCTGGGTCTGACCCCATCACTTTAGAAAAAGAAAAAAGCCCTTGCCAACACATGGTCAGCAAGGGCCAAATAGTTCAAAGGACTCTTTTCAGAATCCAAGAACCAAAGTACTATTTCTGCGAGCAGTCGCGGAAGAGGAAGAAACAGACGTGGTCGCCACAGACACTCTCGAAGAAGCCGAGGCTGAAGTAGAAGTCACCGTCCGAGTAGGCGTGGATGCACGGCACACGGCGGCGGCCGTTAGTGACCTGCCAGAGCCGATCTTTCTCATCGAACGAGGAGTACCACTTGCCTTTGGGCAAGTCAGTGCGCATCTTTTGGTCATCAAAGACCAGGCTGGCACCTTGAGCACCCAAATAGATGCCCCTATGGACAGCCAAAAATGCCATGCGTTCTTCTGATGTCGTTTCTCCTCTAAAGACCTGACGGACAACGTCCACCTGGAATTTTTCACCGGGTTTGAGAATCCGGCTTGGGTTAGCGAAGTTTTGGTCGTTGATATCACTGTCGTAGTAATAGAACGACTTTCTCTTTCCACCCTGGTGCCTCTTATAGAAATCGGCCAACCTTGTCTTATGGATGTAGCTTGCCGGCACCGTCAGAATTCCGAGATTCTTGAAGATCTCGAACTTTTGGGACGAGACAGGGAAATCCGAGGATGTGCCACTCATCGTGGGTGTTCCTTCCTTAAAAGTACAAGGGAATAACTTGAAATAAGCTATTTACCCATAAATTGGTGGTAGCATACTAGAGTAATACTGTCAATAGTTGAGGGTTGTGTTATAATTATGTTGTAAGATCATGAAAAATATACAATATATTACTAAGAAAAAATTTGAAGAACTACCGAAAACTGCGGGGGTGTATTTATTCTACGAAAAATCAAATATCAAAAATCAAAAATCAAAAATAATATACATCGGAAAGGCAATAAATATAAAAGAAAGGGTGAAAAATCATTTTCATGGCAAAACGTGGTGGGAACGAACCCTCCTTCGTCAAGACTTCGGAGGGCGAATCGGTTTCATAGAAACCGATTCGGAAATTGAAGCGTTGATTTTAGAAGCTCAATTAATTAAAAAGCATCTGCCAAAGTTTAATGTAGTTTGGCGGGACGATAAAAACTACTTTTACGTTGCCATTGGCAACTATCGCGGAACTACGCGGAAACTTACCCGCCTGCGCCAACCTGTCTGCGTGCGGATACGCACAGGCAGGAGCTATGGCGGGCAGGCGCAGAATGACGCGAAAAAATCACCGTATGTTTATATAACCCACCAACCATATAAAATTAAAAATCAAATATCAAAAATTAAAAATAAATCTAAAACTAATAATTCAAAATTCAATATTCAACATATCGGACCATTCGTAGATGGAAATGCGCTTAAAAAGACGTTAAAGTTTTTGAGAAGGGTGTTCCCATACTACACAACTTCTAGCCACCCAAAAAATAAGTGCGCTTGGTGCCATTTGGACTTGTGTCCAGGGCCTGAATTATTTGAAAATCCACCTTCGCCAAAGGTTTCGGCGGGCCTTCGGGAATACAAAAAAAATATTAAAAAATTGTCTTTGATTTTAAAAGGAAAGAGGAAAAATGTTTTAAATTCATTGAAAAAAGAAATGAAGATACTCTCGCACTCTCGAGAATATGAGAAGGCTGCAAAAATCCGCAATCAAATTTTGGCGTTAGGAAAAGTAATGGCTCACACGCATATAATAGAAAGTCAAATCTCAAATGTCAAAACTCAAAACTGGAATGATACACAAAAAACTTTACAAAAAATTTTAGGAATAAAAAAAGCAATACAGAGAATTGAATGCTATGATGTTTCAAATATCCAGGGGAAAAGCGCAACCGGGTCAATGGTGGTTTTTATAAACGGAAAACCAGAGAAAAACCAATACAAAAAATTTAGCATCCGCGTTACGGATGCCGGCGATCCTAATCTACAAATACATCCGAATGTAACAAATAAAAAACGAAAACAACCGTATGAATTACTGGAAGAAAAGCCAAACGATATAGCTATGCTACAACAAGTTTTGGCAAGACGGTTTTTGCATCCAGAATGGGAATACCCGGAGATAATTTTGATTGACGGAGGAAAAGCACAGCTTAATGCTGCCATAAAAGTGAAAAACGAAAGTCGTGTGTTTTTAAAAGCTTTTAAAAATACACGACTTATTGAAAAGATGAAAATAATTTCTATTGCAAAGGGGCGACAGGAGTTGTTTATTGAACCTGCCCGCAGTGCTACAGGCGTTGCAGGCGGGGGAAAAATGAATCAACCAATCTCTTTGAAAAATCTGCCACAGGAAGTATATAATCTAATAAAACACTTGGACGATGAAGCCCATCGATTTGCTATTACTTATCATAAAAAATTACGCAAGGCAGCCATACTACCGGTCCATGAGTAAATTTGACAATACTGCTAATGCATAATAGTATAAAAGCGGTTCTCCAAATCCAAGGTTCTTTGACAGGAGCAAATATCATGATAACGACAGAACAAGAGGAAAAAGCCCTGGATGGAGTGTTTCACGACAAGAGGTCTCTGAGACTCACATTGGAGGCTCTTGATGAGGTACTCTGCAGCTTCCGAATACGGGATGAGAGGAGGAGGCAGAAGATTCTTAATTTCATTAGGGAAAATGTTTCTGTAGAAGATCTGCCGGAAGTTGACGTGAAGCCTCAATTCTGAGGAAGCTAACGTATTTACTCTGGCACGAAGCAAGGCACACAACCGTGTGCCTCTTTTTTTATGGTCTATTGTATTTTTAGCTATTTTGTGGTAGGAATAACCCAGTTTCTTTGACAGTCAAAACTGATTAACCAACCCTTTTTAGGAGGCATTTCCATGGCTGAGCAAACGTTTCAATTTGGCGAGCAGTGGCATGGCAGATGTTTTGTTTGTGGAGAGGTCTACAAAAATTACCACACAGGTGATCGCGTTTGCGAAAAGTGCACGGAGCGCTACAGGAAAAACCATTTCTTTAGGGATGTGCATGACCTTTCTTCTTGCTTTGTGACAATTCTGCCTGAGACAGAGAGCATTATGGGAGAGGACATGCACAAAGGTTTTGATGATTTGTTTCTTGCCTCTGGGCAAGGAAATGCTAACCCAAGGGAGTTACTGGAAAAGGTATTTACCTACAAGTTGCTGCTCCCCTGCGGTCAGCCGTCTCTATTTGAGATGAAGCATCTGGCTCAATTTGCAGGGATCGGCAACACTTGGGTGCTTGATTTATCTCCTTACATCTGGTCAGGAACGCTCAAGGATTTGCGCTCCTGGGCCGTGATGTCTCTGGCAGTTGAGCACAAGATCAAAAACTTGGCCCTGTGGACCGCCGGCAATGCTGGTTACAGCTTAGCCAAGATGGTTCATCGCTGGAACGCCACGGTAAGCGAGGTAGAAAGGAAGACCGTCTACTCGTTGGTTGACTCTTCCGCTCCGCCGGAGATGGTGGTAAACCTGCGTTCGTTGCAATGCCGAGTTGCTCCTGTCTCCACAGGAAGCGGAACGATTCTCTCCCGCGAACAGCTTTATCATGTGGTTGCTTCAATGGCAGAAGAAGAGAAAGAAAGCTATTGGCAAGTGACCGACGGCTGGGATGGCGTGGGTATCTTCATATACTCGCTTCTTGCCAGGCAATGCTTTTATCTCTTAAAGCATGAACTTGAGCAGAGGAACATCACGCCTTCCAATATCTACATTCTTCTGCCGCTTGGCACAGGTAACTTGCTTCTTGGATTTGTCCGTGGCATGGAACAAGTCAATCAAGCAGAACGGGCCAAAGTTGTGGCTGCTGTGCCCTTTGGTGACCACATGATGATGCCTTTCTTGCCTCCTGGTCCCAAGGTAAATGACAGGCCAAAGATGCGTAGGGACCAGCCCGAAGCTCCCAAGCTAACTGGTTTCTACTCGCCTCTTTCGCCGTGTCTGTGGCACCTTGCTCAAGATCGGGACTTCAGCCATGCTGGCGCGGTAGATTTCATTGAAGTAGATCGCGCTTCCCAGATTGAAGCTGCCGCCCGCATTCTCGGCTCTGCCCAAACGCCAACAGTTGCTTCAGAGCCGTCAGCTCTTATTGCTTTTGGCGCTTTAAAGCAGCTGGCTCAGAGAGTTCGCGACTATGGATTGACATCTGAGAGCTGCGTTGCTCTTGTGGTGAATTCCGGGTTTGGAATCATGGGCATGGAAGAGCAAAAGTTCTTCACGGAAAGTATTTTTGCTTTTCGTTGAAACTGTAAAGGCGCATTGCCCAATGCGCCTTGTTTTTTTAAAAAATTCTGGTATACTAAGATAAATGATGAAGTTGATTTCTCAAATACTTGCTGCTGTATTGGGTCTTTGGTTAGCTGTATTATTTGTGCCAGAAGTAGGAATTGAATTACTCCCGGATTCCAGCTTCTTTGGTATTGGATTAACATCAGTTTGGCAGATTTTTTTGTTTTTGGGGATTGTTTTAGGGCTCTTAAACTTTTTTATAAAGCCAGTACTAGATTTAATAACCCTTCCTTTAAGAATAATAACTCTTGGACTTTTTAGCCTTGCCATAAATATGGCTATGATTTGGGTGGTCGATGTTATTTTTAAAGAATTATCAGCGCCATTAATTTGGCCTCTTTTATGGACTACATTCATTATATGGGGGCTAAGCACATTGTTATCGATATTTGTTAAAGAAAAAGAATAAAAAGTAGCGACGCCAATCTACCTGTCTGCGTGCTTTACGCACAGGCAGGCGAATGACACTCGAATTTACAAATAAACTATTAGTAGATTAGTGTGCGATTAGTAATTAGTGTCGCTGATGAAATGAACACTTATCTACTCTACGCTCAAATTGCAATTTCAATTATTTTGATAATTTTAATAGCTGTTCAGCAAAGAGGAACTGCTTTAGGAAGCGCTTTTGGCGGAGGAGGAGAGTTTTACTCTGTAAGGAGAGGAATACAAAAAAAATTATTCTATGCTACAATAGTGGCAGCCGCACTTTTTATAATCTTAGGTATTCTAGCTTTATATTTCTAAAGAGTGCAGGATTCGAACTATCATCAATTGAGCGTCGGGTCTCTGGCTTTTGCAAAGCAAAACCATGACCTAGCGAATTTTGAGGAAG
>ERZ1292623.1992-Hain-H51-01um-R1-1992-length-18889-cov-6_pt1 | contig 18889 bp, 48 predicted proteins | sample MGYA00564398_ERZ1292623 | MGnify/ENA primary metagenome ERZ1292623 (study PRJEB36523, sample SAMEA6512633) | groundwater metagenome | collected 2019-01-07 | study: AquaDiva: Metagenomics assemblies of 32 groundwater samples | reverse complement strand
CCTGGGGCCGCCAAAACCCGCTACCCGGTTTGGAGGGCTGATGCTGCGGTTCCTGATCTTTGTCCTGGCCTCGGTCGTGTTCAAACGAGAGGTTTGCCGAGGCTGCAATGGCGTTGGACGAGTTTGGGTTCAGGTTTGCGAGGATGGGGAGCCGATTGAAAACCACTGCATCTGCCGTGGATGGGGATTCAGACTCAGGAAGGAGTCCAAGTGAGCAAACCTAAAACCCCCAAAACCTCCAAGCGCTGCCGCTGCCACACATGCAAGCGGGTCCGGGTTTGCCGAGGATTTCCCTGCGACGCGCCCGTCTCGTGGTCCTGCGAGGCTTGCTGCCAGGCCTACCTGGAGCAGAACCTGCAAACCAACAGCTTTTGCTTGAGGTTCTACGGTAGCATCCCAAGTCGCCCCTAACCGGAGAGTTCAAATGCTGGGGTTCTATCAAGCCTGCCGTACTACATTCGAGCTGATGGAGCCTGACCGGGACTACCTGATTGAGGAAAATATCTGGGCCGAGGTCGTTGCCCAGTATCAGAAAACCTACTCTTCTTCCTACAATCCACTCCGATCCGACTACCCGTTGCGGAAAACCGGCACAAATCTGAAAATAGCAGGCAAACAGGTTTGGGCTTTCTCGCCTAGCACCGCTAGCAGTTCCGCCCTCACCCTCGCCCTCGCCTTCTCCTTCTCCCTCTCCCTCGCCCTCGCCCTCGCCCACGCCTTCGCCTTCGCCTTCACCCTCGCCTTCGCCGCAGGAAATCTAGAAGGATTGCCCAAACCCAATCCAGAATCAGCACAAAATCTCCAGCACATCTGGAGCGAAGTGAAACCAGCTGATTTTGGATTGGCTGCCGAACAAGGCCGGATCTGGCTGGAGGCTCGCCAGGAAAAAGCCGGAACATTTCAAGTAGCCATCGGCGGCATCAGTGAAGATGGTCTGGCCCGGATTGCTGACATTTTGAGAGCCGAAGCAAAGTAAAGGAGCCCAATGAGCCTGCAAGTTCTGAAAGATACACGTGAAACCACTCGCACGATCAAGCTGTCCCTGGCGATCGAGGAGTTCGTTCAAGCTCTGATCGGCCTGGGGTTTGAGCCGGGCGATCGAGTCCGGATCGAAAACCAGTACGATGGCAGAAATCTGGAGTTTCTGCTCCCGCCTCCGAATGAATGCTCGGACGAGTTGGTCGTGAGCGTCATCCGCCAAACCAAAGAGGTTCAGGATTTGGCCCCGATGGCCAAAGCTGATGCAATGGCGGGGTCAATGATGAAAGAGGCGGCCAAGAAGGAGTAGCCGTGCGTATTCTCATCCTCGATGACATGCAAGTCCGGCACGATGGTTTCCAGATCATCCTCAAAGGCCACGAGCTTTTCCATGCTCTGACCTTTGAAGAGGCCCAGACGATCATGAGCGTGCAGGCCGCCCAGGGTACGCCGGTCGAAATGTGCTGCTTGGATCGGGATCTGAACGCGGCCAAAGGAGCCAGCAGTTTCAGCAACCCAGCTACGGGTGCGACCGAGTACTACACTGGAGAGCACTTCGCTTACTGGTTAGGCCGCCAGGATTTCTGCCCGAAAAAGATCCTCATTCATTCTTGGAACGAAACCGGCGCAGCCAAGATGAAAAGCAGTCTGGAAAAGGTAGCTGGGATCGAAATCCAGATCAAACCCTACAAACCTCCTCCTGGACTGTAAACCGAATGACCGACAAAGCCGCCTTCCTCAACAGCGGGCTGTGCAAGCCTTTCTAACAGAACCACCGAGGCTCCCCAATGATCCCCGCACCTGTCCAGCTCTTGCCCCTCCCATCGAAACCCAACACCCGACTCCGGCTGCTGTCGCCGCCGCGCTCGATAAGAGCTTGGGTTGGCCATACTCAATGGCTCCTTCCCACGAGCTGTTGAAAATCCTGGATTCGATTGAAGCAAGCGGAGTCCTGCCTGCTGGCGGATCCGGGATCGAATCGCCCGACTGGCACCAGACTAGCCGCTCAATCGTCCTCTGCGTGCGTCAGCAGCACCCACCCAACCAACTGATCCGATTCGTCCTCCGCTGCTACTTTGCAGCAGGTGATGAGGCGGGCAAGCAGGGATTCGAAACCGCAATCTCCTTCGGCCACATGGGATTGGAAATCTCGGAAGAGCAGGCCGTTCAGATTCTCCGCATCCTCCTGACAAGAGGGGCCGAATGAGAAAGGGGCCGGGTTTGTTGGGCGGTCGTGCTACGTAGGTTAGAGAAACCAGCAAGTTAGTGGAACGAGAAGGAGTCAAATGCAACCAGGAACAAAAGTCAAGCTCGTGAAACCAGATCCGGACCACACCGGAGTCTGCTGTGCGATCCCGCCAGTCGGAATCGTGGGCTGGGTTTCGACAGCTGAAGCCCCGCCAGCGAAATCTTGTGTGAATTTCCAAGCGACCGACTTGGGCTACGAGACCGATGATGAGGACGGAGATCTGATCAGCTTGTTCATTCGCACCGAGTGCTTGGAAGAGATCTCGCTGGATGAAGCCGATCTGCTCGCCCTGCACAACCGATGCGACAACCACAGGGAAGATTTTGAGGAAGTTGAAACCTGCGGCTGCTTCTACTGTCAGCAAACCTTCGCCCCGGATCAAATCAGGGAGTGGATCGACGGAGATCAGACGGCTCTGTGCCCCAAGTGCGGGATCGATTCGGTCCTGGCCGGGCCGCAGACGGCCGAAACCCTGGCGGCCATGCACGTGCGTTGGTTCGGTCGGGCCGGCTACGCGAAGAAATAGGGAGCAAGTTTGAACTGGTTTGGAACCGTGGCAGAGTTTCGGGCTCACCCAGACCGGACCCTGCCCATACATCAGAGAGTTTGCGTGGTCCTCGACGAGTTTGAGTCGGCCGGGATTGTGGTGCAGGATCAGGTCAGATGGTTCTCAGCCGCTGGTCGCCTGGCTTTCGCCACCGAACACGCCCATTTCGAGGTTTTAGATTGGGGCGGGGAGACCAAAATCCGCATGAACTTCCGGGACTGGCCCTCCATTTCCGATGCCGTTCAGATCCACCGCATTCTCGAAACCTCCAACAAGAAAGGATGAGGTCGGCGGCGCTGTTGCTTCATTCTCCGCGCCGATCGACAGTGGCGCTGGCAAAGGCCTTGAGAACCAAGTAAAAGGAGCGGAATAGCTATCAATAGTTTTTCAACTATTGATGGAAAAATTCGCGAAAACCTGCCCCAAATGCGGCAAAGAGCAGACGTATTCAAACAAGTACAATCTGCGATCTGCTGTGAAGGCGGAACGACTCTGCCCAACATGCGCCAATAAAATTGTTGGAGAAAATCAGCGTGGAGCCCGAAATCCATTTTGGGGCAAATCTCATCCGCCAGATCTACTGCAAAGTATAGCGGCTTCGCGAGATACCTCCTACACAAAAGATCCCGCATTTCTCAAAAAAATGTCGGAGGTATCATCTGGCGCAAAAAATCCCATGTTCGGCCGCTCGTTTTACAGCGTTTGGGTTGAAAAATACGGGCAAGACGAGGCCGACAAACGTTTAGCAGAAACCAAAAAAAAGTGTTCGGAGAACACCTCCGGATCCAAAAATCCAATGTTCGGGCGTCCAGCCCCACAGGGGTCAGGTAATGGATGGTCTGGGTGGATGAAAGGAAAATTTTTTAGGAGCTTGGGCGAATTGAATTTTATGATTGAAAATGAAAAATGGGAGACGGGCGAAACAATACGAATCCCGTATGTTGACCACGAAGGAAGTACTCGAACCTATAGCCCGGATTTTGTAGTTGGCTCGACAGTGGTAGAGTGCAAACCTCTAAAACTTCAAACGTCTCCAAGCGTTTTAGCTAAAGCTGCTGCCGCCGAAGAATGGTGCGCCGAACGCGGCCTAACCTATAAAATCATAGATCCGGGTAAACCCACTATCGACCGGATAGAGACTTTGGTTGCGTCCGGAGAGCTGATTTTTCTTGAAAGATATAAGGAAAAACTAAATGAATGGATCTCCAAAAATCACCCTAATGAGGGGTTTTGTAGGATCGGGCAAGACCACCAAGGCGCTCAAACTGGCTTTGGCTGAGTTGGAAGCGGGTCGGGCTGCCCTCATCTGCTCAACCGACCACCAGTTTGTCAAGGATGGCGTCTATCAGTTCGATCCCACCTACCTGCCCATGGCCCACAAGAACAACCAGACTCGGGTTGAAGCGGCCATGAAAGCGGAAATCGATCGCATTTACGTCGACAACACGAACCTGCAGCTCTGGGAGATGAGCCCGTACGTCAAGCTGGCAGCCCGTTTCGACTACCAGGTGGAAATCTGCGAGGTCGTCGACGAGCGGGCGACTGCTGCTGTCTTGGCTGCCCGGAACCTGCACGGAGTGCCCGAAGCTGCGATCGTCAAGATGGCCGAGAGGTGGGAGGCGCACGGCAACTATCTGGGTGAGGCTGGGGATTTGAAGCAGATCCTGGCGGCCAAACCGCCCTGGGAGAGATGATGGATGGCCAAGCCGATGTTTGTCAGGTTTTCGCAGCAAGCAGCGCACTCGGTCAACCCGCACCTGGATCCAATCTACCTGGTAGCCAATCAGATCCTGGATCGGCTCGAAGCAGCCGGGATTGAATGGGTTTTTAGAGACGGGAACCAGCTCGCATGGGAAATGTGCGCGGGAGTGTGGAACTTCGTTTTGATTCCCGTCAACCCCTGTTCTGACGCGGAACTAGAAATCCGCGTTTGTTTCTCGGTAAAAACCGGCGAGATCAAAAAGGTTTCTTTCAGCTTTGGCGACTTGTGTGTTTCTGAAGCCCAGCTGGTCCAAATCATCCACATTCTTCTTCAACCTCAAACTGCCGAGTAGAGAATGGCTGATCTTTTCAAGCACGCTCTGAACTGCCAGGCTGGTCCTGGCGGACTGAAGTGTTCGTGTTGCAGTCCAGGAGCGGGGATAACGGCAAGCAAACGTCGCACCGTTCAGAGGAAGAAGATGCGGCGCCGAGCCAGACGTCGAGTCAAAGCACAAACCTCCAAAGAAATCAAAGACACTCAAGATTGAGGCTCCAATGACCGTTCTTCTGATCATCTGGTTGGCTCCCTTTCTGGCAACAAGTTTGGCCCTGACCCTTGGTTCGATGGTCGCGGCAGTTTCTGGTTGGTTGGAAAACTAATGACCACCTACCCCACCTTCACCGATACCATCCCTGCCTTCCATGCCCGCCTGCTTGCCGCCAAACGTGCGCTCGAAGCCGCCGGGTACGGATGTGGGCATCTGGAAGACGATCCAGGAATGGCCTGGTTCCGCAAACCCTTGGATCCCCTCGGCTTCAGCGCCCGGATCTGGGTGCGCAGCCTGCCCGGCCTGGCGCGGGTGGGCCGCTATGTGCTCGTCGAGCAGGGCTACGGGGCCCAGTACAGCGGCTGGCTGGGAGGCGCTGATCAATGGCGGCACCAAGGCTGGCTGCGGCTGGCCAACGACTACCCGGCCTGCCCGCAAATCCCTGGCAAAATCGCACTCATCCTGGAACAAGCTGGCCTTGGCGTGCTCGTGCGCCCCACTGTCCGTGAATGGATGAACGATTGGGTGGGTGAGGAGCTGTCGGCCATCCATGATGCGGTACGAACCACAGATCAGTGGCAGACTTTGGGCGAACTGCTCGGATAGGAGGCCGGATGTCCGCACAAAACCCCGATCCTCTCGATCCCCCAAAACCTTTTCCCAAAGCCCATCCGCTTACGTTCTACCTCACCGAAGAGATGGTCGGGCTGTCCGGGTTTTTGAAAGAGGTTCTCTCGGGCGTAAGTGCCGCTGATCTGCTGGATACTGCCAAGGCGATCGAGGAATCCAACATTTCGCATCTGCCGCCACCACCTACAGGGGTGATACCAAAGACTCCTAAACCAAAGACTCTAACCAGTTGGGATCCGGTAAGTGGGCTTCCAAGAGCCGAGCTAGAATCTCGGTGGGAGATCCCGATTTACGGCCATTTGCAAGCGAAGTTCGGTTCCCACCAGCATTGTCTGCGGGCCCCAGATTGGATGCAACTTCTGGATCCAGTCTACATTTTGGAAGGACTGCGACTGATGCAGGCAAACCTGACAGAAGAACGAATGCGCTTCAAGGACCGGGCAGAGTTTGAGGCAGTCCAGTTGCGCCTGGAAGAACTTATCCGTATGTACTCGAACTTTGGCCCAGCCGGTTGAAAGGAACCAAATGAAACCACCTCTCCGTTCTCGCTTCTTCAACAACCCACTGTTCAAGCATCCGCTGTTCGCCCTGCTCCTCGCCGCCTTCTGCCTGGCAGTCTTCGCATTGTTGGGCAGATAGTTTGTTCAAACCAGCGGCCGGGCCACCGCTGGGGTTCGCCTCCACGGCCCAGAAAAAAGGTACAAATGACCACGACAGTCGCAGTTGCAGCCCCGATCGAAACCCCAACGCAGCGAATCACTGCCATGCCCCTGCCTGACCAGCCCATCGATGTCGATCAGGTTGGCCAGAGCTTCATCGAACAAGCTCTGGCACGATTCGGGGGCAACCAGTCGAAGGCGGCCCGGTTCCTGGGCATCAGCCGCTATGCCCTGCGCTACCGGGTCGGCAAGTAGTCCGAGCAGTTCAGAAAAATCTTGGATTTAGGATCAGCCAGCTAACCCTGGCTCGTCCCAAACCCCAGATGTCCGTCAACCCAAGGAGCCCCTATGACCCTGTTGAACAAAATCCGCGCCCTTCAAATCCCCGAAATGCGGATGGAGGCGGTGCTGAAAAAGGACATTTTGGTTCCAACCGAAACCCCCGACGATGCGACCGCACTCAACACCCGGACAATCAAAGCCGGAACCCGGGTGCGGGTCTGGGCCAGTAGCAGGTTTGGCGGGGTCGGGATAAGCGACAATCTGGCCGATTCTTGCTCTGGTTCTGATACCTGGATCGGATGCGAGGCCAATCCGGGCCCGGTCGAGGACTGGTTGGAGCAGGTCTGGGTCAGGTTGGATTAGCTCCAAGGAGGATCAAATGACAGTAGCACCAGGTTTGGCAGTTCACATTTATCGCGACCGCGTGATTGAGGTCGAGCACAGTTTGAAACAACTGGAGACCCTGCTCACACCCCGCTCCACGATCATCTTCGACGGCACAGGAAAAAAGGAAGTTCTGGTGCCACCAAAGAAAGACCACGAGCGGCCAATCCTAGCTCGGATGCAAACCTCGAGGCAACTCCAGGTCACTGAAGACGGAAGAGTTTGGATCCTCGAGAGCAAGAACAACACCGACCCCTACTGGATCAAGCTGATCCCGGTTTGGGTCAACGGGAAGTTCACAGGCAAAGTCCTGGATCAGAAAAGCAGAGACGTCAAAGTCTTGGTTGTGGGGGCCTGATGCGAGCTTCAAAAAAGCAAGTGATTCGATGGCTGATTGTTGGAGCCATCAGCGGCTTGGGCGGCACCCTGATCTGCACCTACCTCTGGGTCTACCTGTTGGAGCCGCTGGTCAAGTAGTTGGCGGCGGCACCCACAAAACCGGCCTCAACACTGACCTGGCTGCCTTCATGGGCACCCTTGTATTCCGCTCGTGTGTCATCGGAGTTGAGGCCGGTTTTGTGGGTGCTGCGATGAAAGGAGCAGTGATGAAGAAGAAACCGCGCGTTCGTCCGGTTCGGATCTCTGGTTTGAAAACCAAGTTCGTGATCTCGATGCGAGGCGACAGAGAGAGTGAGGGCGAAGTCGTTGATTACGGCCGAGCCCGTTTGAAAAAGGTTCGTAAGAAGTCCCGAGCTCGGGCCAAACCAAAGGAGGTGACAGATGATCATCAGGTGGATTGAGCAGCCGGTGCAGCGGGAGGTGTCGGCCTACGCAAGTCAACACGGTCGTCGCCGCACCCTCTGGCTGTTGTTTTTGCCGATCTTCTCGATCGTGCGGTGGCAGTAAGTTGGACAGAGTTCGACAAAGTGGAGGCCAAATGAGCCAACAGTTCGACGTAGAAGCCCTGATCGCTCTCCTCAATCCAACAACAATCCGTGCTCTGTACGCAAAACACAATCTTCGGCCGTCCCAGTTCAATCAGCACGTCTACAGTGGGCGATGTTGTGGGGCTGGTATCGCCCTGGTTGAGCTGCTGGGGCGCCAAGAAGATCGAAAAACCTTGAATGATCTGGTACCGGACGAACCTCGGCTGCGGGCATTCAAGGCTGGGTTTGATGCAGGGCTGGCTGATCATCCATCGGATCGAGACCATCGGCTGAAGGCTTTTCTCCAGATGTATCCGGACCTCAACAGCAACTGGTTCGAGACTGGTTTCGATACCGGTCAAGCTTGCAAGGAGTAGAGATGAAAACCCTCATCTTTTTCCTGGCCGCCTGCCTGGTTTCCTGCGCTCCCTCTCGTACGATCGGCATTGAGGAGCCGGCGGCACCGTGGCTGGCCCAAGCGGTCGATCGGGCCATCTTTTTCTGGGTTCAAAAGCCTCGTCAAATCAGCTTCATCCTGGTCGAAAACTGGCAAGAGGCAGATACTGTCATCCGAATGTCTGACGAGATGCCCGAGCATGCAGCTGGCTTCTACAGTATGGGCCGGATTGGCATCCGGCCCAGAGTTGAAGAGTGGGCAACTATCGATCAGATCTGCATCGTCAGCCACGAACTTGGGCATAGTCGGGGCCTTGATCACGTTGAAGATGACGACAGTTTGATGAGCCCAGTAACATCTGGATTCAGAGAAGACTGCTCCTGGTCTGCCTTTGATCAGCGAGAGTTTTGCCAAACCAACGATTGCGGGTGAAGAATGAAAATCTCCGGCATCAAAAACCCATCCGTCAAACCCGCAGTCGAAGTCGGCGATCGGCTCCTGTATGTTGGCTACACGAAAACCCTGCAAGCCATTGTGGTTGAAACGGGCGATTCAAACTCGTGCCAGATTCGCTGGTACAAACGGCATCTGCCAATCGAAGGGCCAAATCTGCAAGAAGATTTCTTGGAACCTGGCAAGCAAGAAGTTTTCTTTGACGAGTTCACCGATGACATCAGGCAGTTTGGGTTTTTCAACTTGAGCAGAGGAGAGATGGAAAATGTGCACCACGATCCGGAATGAAAAAGAGTTGCTGGAGTTTTTGGACCGCCGATTCCCCGCGCCAGGCAGAGCAGGCCCTACCTTCAAAACCATTTCCGAGCAGTCAGGCCTGCTTGAGATTGTGTTCCACGGAGGTGAGAGCTGCCCCACGCTTGAATACGACGGTATCAAATGGCTGCAATCGAATGTGGGCAAGATCACAAGCATCACCGGCCGCGGAGATCGAGTGGTGGTCACCATTCAGACCACCTGGCTGCTGGACAATGAGGTGGCGCGGAAGCGAGAAGAGATCGAGCTGCTCCTTTTGCGCAAACGCCAGGTTGAAGTGGCTGCATCCGAGGTTGTCTGATGAAACTCAACGAGATCGTGGAGGCCATTCGTTTCGTCAAATCTTGCCCGGATGATGCCAGACTGGCCGGCTTTCAACACTCCCCTGATGGTGGAGAGTGGATCATTGGAGGTGCAGTGGGCAGGTTCGGCAGCTCACTCAACGGCCTGACGCTGATCTGCGTCGGCACCATCTGTAGCGGCAAAGAAGAGTTGCTTGTGATGTTGGAAGAGCAGCTCAAGCAGGCGAAGATCGAACAAGCTCGGGCCCAAGCAAAAACGTTGGCTCACTTCCCTGAACTGGTCGCCTGCAAGTTCGAGAGCGGGCCGCCTAACATCTGGTCCGGGTATCTGAAAAACGATCTTCACTGGTCAGATGGAGGTCGCATTGGAGCCGGCGCCCAAGTGGAGCTGGCAGAGTTTGGTGAGAGTTGGGAAAGCGGCGGCGAACGCAAGCATTGCTACCGAATCACAGTTCTGCCATAGGGGGACAGGATGAAACTCACACTCCGGTACAGCCTGCCGTGCATCCTGATTGCGACGGCCCTGATTTTACTGATGACAGTAGCCCGAACTGATCTGGAAGAGAATGCCTGCCTGTTGCTGGCCGGCTGGTTTCTGGGTGTCAGCTCGACAATGAGGAAGTAATGGGGCTCACCAAGGACCAGTTCTACGAAACCTTCCCTCGCTATCCCAACTGGGAAGTCCAAGCCGACCTGCAATGGGCCAGACTGGAGGCTGCGGCTGCCTGGTTTGACCAGCCGATTCCAACGGGTGCGGCTCTGGTTTGGCCCATTGAACGAGCACCGGCAGAGTTTCGGCAATGTTTTTCTGAAGAGATACCCGGCTGGTGGTTTCTGGCTGTGATCCACAAAAGTATGGCCAACTACCCGTGGGTTCACGCCGCTTCGAGGAAGTGGGCCTGGTTGCCCAATGATTGGTCCTTGGTCATCTGGGGTTCGTCATAAGGGGGTCTGATGCCACGCCTGAGAAAAGTTGAGATCGAGGAAGAGATGGCCGAAGAACGGCGGACTTTGGACGAAATCCGCTATGGCACCAGTGATCCAAGGCGACTGGCCAAGGCGAAAGAAGCGGAAGCCAAGGAAACAACAGAGATTTTGCGTACGATTCAGGAGCTTCGCGACCAAGAAGATGATGATGAGCAGATGATGTTGGCGATCGAGGCAGAGACAGGTTGGGAAGACGACCCAGCCTTTGATCTCGATGACCACGACAGCAGTGGTTTCGAAGACGACTACTAACCAGGGAGGCCAGATGCCCGCGTTCGTTCACCAAAGCAAAACCCTCTACCGAGCACCGCAAGCCACGATCAGTTTCGACGATCAGGAATGGGAGAAGTGGGCGGCTCGCAACCCGGGGTTTTTCAAACTCGAAGGGCCGGCACCAATCCAGAACAGGTTGGGGCCGCACCAGCCGGCTCGCACCAGCAAGCCGATGAGCCAAAATGCCCTGACTTGTCTGGCAACTCTTGATAAGGTTCGGTCCAAGACCGTCAGCCAGATCGCGAAGCTGGCCCAAGCTACACCCAGAGCCGTCAGGAGTGCATTGGACAGACTGGTGCGGGAAGGGCTGGTTGTCCAGGCTGAAATCCAAGGACGACAGAGGGGCCACGAGAAGTGGATGTACAGGAAAGCGTGAGATGCAATGAGCGATTCAAACACCTGGTCCAGACCCACACCACGTGCCCAACCCCACCAAACCCCCTGCAACCACCTGTCTCACGGACGGTTGTGCAAAGGAGTGAAAGGCCACGATGGCTCGATCCACACCCTGTGGAAAGAAACCGGCAATCAACCACCCTTGGCAGTTTGGTCAGCAATGGTGAACTGGTTTGACAGTGATGGCCGGCCAGAAGAGCAGTGGCGAAAAGAGGCAGCCGACGCCGCCGAAGCAAGCAAGCGAGCAGCCGAAGCAGCTGGTGGCCGCTCGCAAGACCTCGCAGACGCTTTCGCATTTCTGATTGGTCAGACCGATCAGCGCCACTCGTTCGCTGCAGCCATCAGCTACTCGTTGCTTCATTTGGATGAAGCCGGCCAGACCAGCACCCTGGTTCGCATGATGGGCTGGGATGCGGGCACAGTTCAGCAACGAGCAGCCAAAGAAATCTGCCGGGTTTTTCGGCAAGCGAAAGCGATCGGACATCGCTTTGACAAGGAAGGGGTTTTCAAATGACAATCCCGACTCGCTACACTGAAGCTGACAAAAATCGGGTCGCTGCTTGGTTTCTTGCCAACCCGGATGCTCGCCCACGAGTCTGCGCTGAAGCCTTCCAGTTCAACGTGGCTTTTGCCAAACGGATTCGGTGCGAACTTGTCGAGGCAGGGCAACTACTTTTGCTGCCCCCGGGCCCCACCAAAACTACGGCTGCAGAACGGGCTCGGATTGCCGATGGGATTGGCAAGGCAAAGAAACGGGATGTTGAAGCGGCCCTGCGTCAAAGGCTCAAAGACAGCCAGCATCGGATCTCAATCTTTGAAGATCGGCTGGCAGATCTGGATCGGGCCAACAAGGAGCTTGCACAAATGTTGGTGATCGCCGAGAAAAAGATCGAAATCCTCGGGAGGCAAAGATGACCTGGCGCACATACTTCGGGGTCTGGTGCAGCACCTGCGCGTTTTGTTGCTTGGTTCTGTCCAGGTGTGGATAGGAGGGTCGGATGGTTTTTGAACGCATTTGGAATGAAGCCGGTTTCAAACTCGGTCTGCCCGGGGTTTTTGGCAACCCCGGCCGCTGGTTCGAGCAGAGTCTGTCTGTTGGTTCACACCAGATCAACTATCGGGTGAGCGAAGACACGTTCAAGGATGGGCTGGTGCGTATGGCGGTGGTTTCAGGAGGTGGTTTGGCCGAACCTATCTGCCTGGAACTGGACACGCATTTGAGGCCAGAGTTGGCGATCAAGCAAGCGATGGAAATCTTCAAAGAATCTCTGTACGAGGTTTGTTAGGAGAAACTGGGCAAAATGAGTTTCCTAATCTTTTTCGGCCTGGTATGGACAGTTGGTTGGATTGCAGATAGATACGAACAACTGGAGTCTGAAGATGCAAACAATGAAAAAGTACGTAGTGTTGGCAAACCCCGAGTACGGAACAGAAGCTCTCATCCTGTTCCCGACACCCTCAAGCACTCCCAGATGCGGCCTCTCGGAAAAATCGTGGCAGCCGGATTCGTGATGCGAGCAGGCCACACAAGTTCGGGCTATCAAACTTACGGCTCAAGTGAGAGTCTAGGCATTGCCAGCCGCCCAGATGACCAGAAGTTGTTGGACACCCTGCTGGGATCGAAGGAGTAAGCGTGCATCAATACAATCTGACTGTCAAGACCGTCTGGGGCGACGACACCAAAGACAATGTCGACCTGGTGGACATCCAAGACTTCACAACCAGGCTGGCCCTGGACGGCCTGCTGTTCTGCATTCGAACAGTCCGTACTCGCGGCCCAATGCGAGACCGGCATCTGGAGCTGGTGCTTGGTTTTGTTGAGCTGGCTGGCCTGGAAAAGGCCCAGAAAATCTTGGCCAAGTTGGAACGGCTGCCCAAGTACAGCAAAGAGAAGGCGAAGAAAGCCAAGAGCAGCGAATGAGATTCTTCCTGCTTTACTTTTTGCCGGCTTGGCTGCTGGCGATCCTGTCGGCAAAGTTCCCGGTCAAAGAATCTTCGCCCGATCCCACCTACCCCTGCAGATGGTGCGGGAGTTCCAAATGAGTGGACGAGCCAGTACGATCTTGCATAGCGGGTTCGCCGTGGCTATGGTGGCAACTCTACTGATGATCTGGTGGTTGCGATAATGGTGCGAACTCGAACCTTCCCCGTCCACATCTACCACGATCGCATCGTAGCTGCCGAGACTGATCAGGAAGCCAAGAAAATCTGGGGACAAATCCGCGCCCTTCGTGAACGCGGCCAGTTGAGGATTTACGCGAGCATCAAACTCGTCGATGATCCTGAACGGCCCGGAATGCTGAAGAAGACGCCAACCGTGGTGTGCGTATCTGGCCCACGACCGCCGCTGCTCGCCAAGCTGGCCACCGATCGTCAGCTTCGTACTGACCCGACTACCAATCGAGTGCAGATCATCGAGTTCCGCCCGGATGAAAATCCAAGATGGCTGGAGTTGCAAGCGCCAATCTGGGTGAGCGGACAGCCGCGAGTCTTTGACAGCAGCGGCAAACTGGTTCGGATCGAACTCTAACTTGAAAGCGTTTTTCGTTCAACGCTCCGCTTTCAAGCGTCTACTGCCGTGCGTAGCATCTTTACTCATTTCCAGCCTGGCCCGGCCCCACCAGAACGGCAGTACGGGGGCCATCTACTTCAAGGAGTTCGTATGAAAATCAAAACCCTCTCCCCCAAACTTCAACGGGTTTTTCGTGCAGCTTTTCCTGATTACACCGGCCGTAGGTGGAGCATCCGGGCCAGAGAAAAAGTCAGCGCGCTCAGTTATTGGGAAGGCGGGTCGCGCAAGTGGTACTGCTGGGTGAACCTGAGCAGCCAGTACGCAACTCCGGTTCCCGAAACCAACCCAATGGTTCGCCCGATGCCAGAGCCGGTGCAGATCCAGCCTGGAATGGTTCTGGTGGAGAACTGCAGATCGGGTGGCGTGAATGTGGGCCTGACGATCTACTGCCACGCGGATGATTGGGAAGGTTTGCAGGCTGGCTGTACGCTGGCGAGCTTCTGATGACCTGTCATTTTCGAAACCCGCACCCGCTGATCGGTAAGACGGCCCAGCTGACGATTGCTTCTCCGTGGTCCGTCGCACAGAAGTCCCGATTCCATCGTCCGTCGTGTTCCGCCACGGTCTGGCCCGCAACTTTGTTGGAAATCGTGGCTTTGCAAGAGATGCTGCAGTGGACACCACCAACGGGTTCAGTGTCGGCACGAGCTATGGTTTGGAGTGAGTGGTACCACCTAAACCGCCTCAAAATGCCTGCTGGCTACGGAATCAAAACCAATCTCAGCGTCCGGGTGCTTGACGAGCGGCACCAAAAAGAAGTGGTTTTTCACCACAGTTTCGGACACTCAACCAATAGTTCGTGGGCGGCACAGTACGGCATCAGGACCTACTTCCTTCTGTGGACTCCTTTCATGTTTGGCACCTCTGATGGCTGATCATTTCCGCAATCCGCATCCATTGGCCGGGCAAGTCGGTGCGCTTACGATCAAGAAGGTTTACCTTTGTCCTACAGTTCGGAATGTCCGCCCCTTCTCCATCAGCAGTCCAGGTACACTCGTGCGGCTACGAGCAGAACTTGTCGAGGATGCGCTGACTGGATTGCAGCCTTTGCCGGTACTGATGGCGGAAGTCTTCGACGAAGATACTGGCGGCGTCCGCGAGTTCAAGCACACAGTCGGCAAAAAATGGAACTGGATTCCAGACACGGCAATCGGGATGTGGGAAGAAACTGGCAACCCAAGCTGGGTGAGCGGCTACCTGTACTGGGAACCCTTCAAACACAAGGTAGAAAATGACTGAAGAAATCTCCGAACAAGAAAAGTTCAACGTCCCAAACATTCCACCGCGCTGCCGCCAGATCACCCTTGAAATCGGAACACAAGCAGTCCTGATCGACAAGTTGTATGGGCCATCATCGGCCTGCCTGCTTCGCATTCAATGGAGGAGTGGAGATTGGGTGATTGAGCGCCATCACGAGTATCTGAAACCGGATGATCCGCGTGAGCACTGGGAAGAAATGGCCCGATTCGATGCGCAGGAGAGCCACCACTTCGATGAACCGGTCAAGAAGAAGTCGGCCAAAAAACCCAAGAAGCCCAAATGACTGATCCAACTCCGACAATCTCGCTTCGGTCAAGACTGGAGGCGCTTGAAAAAGCTGCCGCACCAAGATCAAGCGATCTATGTCAGATTCTCTGGAACTCAATCACTTGGGTAGAACGTTTGCACGGCGGCCCGACCCGTTCCCGCGCCACTGGCGGAGGCGATCTTGGGGGTCTGATCGAGGGCTTCTCTGATCAAGGCAGAGCTGCAGTTGCAAAGATTCTGCTGGCTGAAGCTGAAGATTGGGTGCGGCTAGACGACCAAAGGCGCAATGATCCCGAGGGTCTTACTGTCACTGTCTTTGATGAGAAGACGCCCTTTCATGGCTTCCCAGGTAAAGTTGTGAAAGCCCACTTCGAGAAAACCGGCATCAAAAACCTCGAGATCCGGGACGAAGTAGGAGGCAAAACCTTCATCTTTGAGAAAGTCCAGGAACAGTACCTGGATCTTGGCAAGCATCACATGTTCACGAATGACGGCTGCCTTTACAAGTGCCAGACCAACACCCGCCTGATGATCACCAGTCTGTGGAAATGGGTGCCGAGAGAAGAAAAAGAACCCGAAGCCACCTACGGATGAGCAATGAACCCGATCAGCTTTGCCAAACTCGTGCATGAAGATTTCATCACTCACGATCGGGATCTTGCCAGTCAAGGCTTTTGGGCTCTGGCCATCCACAGGTTCGGCAATCTTCGTATGGGGATCCGCCCACGGCTACTTCGACTTCCGTTCAGCGTAGCCTACCGCTTCCTGAATAAATGCGTGCAGATCTTCTGTGGCATCAAGCTAGACTACACGGTAGAGGTCGGCCGCCGCGTCAAGATCGAGCATTTTGGTGGGATGATTCTGGGCGCAAAAAGCATCGGCGACGGCTGCATCATCCGCCAGAACACCACAATGGGCATCAAGAGCCTGTCTGATCTACAAGGCAAGCCGACGATCGGCAATCGGGTCAGCATTGGAGCGGGCGCGGTTCTGGTCGGGCCGATCGTGGTGGGTGATGATGTGCAGATTGGGGCAAATGCAGTGGTGAGCAGGAACGTGCCGCCGGGTTGGGTGGCGACAGGGAATCCGGCATTTATTCGACCGAGGTGAAAGATGCCAGGAATCTTCATTGTAGCCGGCCGTGTGGATTTTCTGCACGAATACGAGCACGATAGTTGGGTGCTACCATTCTGTTTTCCAGATCGTGAGCTGGCCGAAGCGCACATTCGCGAAACCGTAGCTGAAGTGAAAAGGATTTGGGTCGATGGCTACCAGTTTGTGGAGTGGAAATCAGAGAGCGGGTTTTGGATTTGGCGAAGAGCGCCCGATAATGGGTTTTTGTCCACAACCATTCACAATCTGGACCCAAAATTATTGGGTCGACGCTGGTTTGTGACGGCGCAGGGTTTGCCCAGGTACAGCATCCAAGAATTGGAGATGAGAAATGCTGGTTGATTTTCTGAAACGAAACCAGGGTCCCCTGACTTCAAAGGAGCAATGATGAGCAACTATAAGTACCTGGCCGAGTTTGGCAACCTCTACAATACGATCCTGCGCCTGACTGATACGCTGGAAGAAGCAACGGATTTTCTGAAGACAAAAGCTTTTGCTGCGGCTGTCGATAAGAAACCCTGGAACCCCTGGGGCAGCAGCGACGTGGCCAGCAGCCGCATTCGCAAACTGTTGCTGGATCAGCACCCCGAGATTGCAGCCGGGTCTGGCGCCAAGGCAATCGACCTCAAATACAGAGCATCTGGCTCGCCAGTGTTTGAGGTGCCGCACCCGCTGACTATTGAAGCTTGGTTGGAGCGTCGTGCCAAGCAGAAGGCTGGGGCGAGCACTTGGTCGATTGACAACGAGACCAGATGGAGTTGCAGGATCCCAATCGAGGCCCGCGTCGCATTTTCAATGATGCGTGGTGAGATCAAAGTTCCCGGTCAACCCTACCAACCTGCCCAAGAGACGAAGGTCGAAGGTGAGTGGCATCCGATCTACGATCTCGGCAACAACAAAAGCAACCTGTCTGCCGATGAGCGGCCGACATTGAAGCAATCGGGATTCGAACATCCGGTCATTCCCAAGGAATGGCGGGGCGCCCCACGAATGAGCGGCAAAGAAGAGGCGGAGTTTGACGCCAGCAAAACAAACGAGCCTTGGCTCGAGACCATCAGCAACGGTCGGATCAGGATCGTGGAAGTCGGATGAGTAAATCAAAGGAGTTTCCGTGGAGTACCTAGCTGCCCTTCTATTCCTGCTCGCCATTCCCTGTGCCTACCTGGTCGGCTATCGTCCACCAAAAAAGTGAGGCCAGATGCGCCGACGCAAATCCAAACCACCTCCCACAACCCCATCGCCTTCACCCAGTCCATTTGCTCTTCCGATCGGGGCACTGTTTGGCGCGATCCTATCGATTGCTGCCTCGATCGTTGCAGTCAAAGTGCTCGTCGAAACCATCGACCAGATCCCAAAAGCGAAAGTGCCAGCCAGTTGGGAGTACACGCTGCAAGAAACTGACACAAGTTTTCCTGCGGTACTGCGCGAAACCCCCGTCGAGCCCAGCAAACCTCAAGTCGCCGAGCGCACCAAGCCACCTAAAGGCCGCTGCTATCGAAACGAGGACTGCCGAAGTAGCGGAGTCTGTCGATTGGAACCCGGAGTTGGAGGGGTTTGTGGAGAATGTTGGAGCAATACGGACTGCCCAGGAAGCGGGATCTGCAATGACGGCATCTGTGGGCGATGTAGAGCTGCTGTAGATTGCCCAGGCAAAGAGGTGTGCAGAGACAGCCGGTGTGTTCTCTTGGAGGAGTTTGAGGCTCCAGGTTGGCGGTGGTAAATGGTAGGCGGTGGCAATCATAAAGGTGGATCCGAAACTGGATCGGCTGGCTTCGTTGTCAAACTCTGGGACGGGACTTGCTTCAAATGTGTGAACGGAAAAGTGGTTGATGTTTGGATTGAAGGCGAAATCCCGTCTGCCAGTCGGTACAACAGCGGAAAAGGATTCGGGGTGGTTTCGAACGCAGAGAATGGGTTCGGCATCCTAATGTCCAGGAACAATGCTTCGTCCAGAAAAGGGGCGCGCTAAATGAGCCGTTGGAAAAAAGTTCGTAAATCCCTGGCCCGCATCAGATATCTGATCAGCCAAGCTTGGTACTGGTTGCGGACTCACACCTGGAACCGCTACCACATCATCGATTGCCGTTCGCCTCACAACGATTACAAGTGGGGCTGGTGTGATCGGGATTACCTGATGCTCTGCGCTTGCTTCAACATCTTGAAAGATTTTGTTGAGCGGGAACTTCCTCACAGCTACACCGACTACAGCCAGTCGGGTGCCTGGCAGGATTCGAGGACAGAGATTCTGGCTCTCTATGAATGGTGGATGAAAGGTCGCGCAACCGAGCACGCTGATGCTCACGGGGAAGCTGCGCGATTGGGGCTCGGTGATCTCAGCAAACTGGCCCAAGGTTGGACGAGCGAGATGCAAGTTTGTGGTAGGCGGCTCCTTGCGTTTGATGCTCGCGATGACCAGATGCTGGCCCGACTGGTGAAAGTTCGCGGGTTTATGTGGAGTTAGAATGGCCAAACATTTACTCCAGAAAGATCAGCCAGAGTTGGCGGCGGAGGAATTGTTCCGTGGACTGGTTTTCTATCAGTTCGGCGGGCCCCTCGACAAACCCGAAGCCCGAACATTGTTGGAAAGGTTGACCGGGTGTTCATTGGAAAAGTTGGATCAGCTTTGCACCAACACCCGGCCACATTCAGG
>ERZ1292623.1991-Hain-H51-01um-R1-1991-length-18889-cov-8_pt1 | contig 18889 bp, 13 predicted proteins | sample MGYA00564398_ERZ1292623 | MGnify/ENA primary metagenome ERZ1292623 (study PRJEB36523, sample SAMEA6512633) | groundwater metagenome | collected 2019-01-07 | study: AquaDiva: Metagenomics assemblies of 32 groundwater samples | reverse complement strand
TAGCACTTGGATGGGCTTGCCCTCTCACGGTCAATGTTTATCCAAACCGTAGCCAAGTGCCACTAAAGAATCCGCCCGCAAGGTGGGTTTTTTAGTTCCCAATCATTCTATTTAGTCGTCTTCGGGATTACCATAATTCATTCTTCTTTTTCCTGTAACTTTATCAACTTTCCAGTGTGGAATAATGCTCCAAAAATATTTAGGCGCAGTGCTAACTTTTTTTACAATCACCCGCACTCTAACTCCTTCTAATACTGACACAAACTCATAATAAACTACATCAACCAGTATTTTTTCATTTCTATGATTACTTCTATTTAACTCAAAAATTTTCCGTTCCGAAAAACCTTGGATTGTATTTGATAATTTTAATATCTTTGGTGCTAAGTGCAATAATTTTAATCGTATATATTGGTCGTCTCGCGAGCGAGCGTGATTTTTACTTTTAAATTTTAAATGTTCAAGCCCTTTAGCATTGAAAATTATCTTTTCTTTAAAATATGGACAGTAGATCTCACCAATCGACCTGTATAATTCCTCACTATTTGACTTGAGTCTATTAAATTGTTCATTTTGGATTTCTCTTTTTAACCTTTCAACATCTGAAAACAGGATCGCACGGATACCGACCTGCTGCGCCCCTTTCATGTTTTTTTCTTTGTCATCAATAAAAACCGCTTCTTTGGGAGAAATGCCAAGCCTATTTAAAACAAACTTATAAATTTTTGTGTTGGGTTTTTTATCCTTAATATCCGAGGAGCTGAAGAGAAAATCAAAATATTCTTCCAGTTGGTATTTGGATTTTTAAAAGTCAAACATGTCTTCATAACTATTGGTAAGTAAAATTAGTTTATATTTTTTCTTTAATTCTTTTGCATATTCAAGCATTGGGAAATTTACAACATAAGAGTTCAGGAACATATTTTGAATTTCCCGGGCAGCCATTTTAACACCCAGCTTGTTTCTAAAATTTTCCCAAAATTCAGCGGGGCTTACTTTCCCTGTTTCATAAGGAAACTCCAATTCCCTAAAGACTTTTTCAATTTCTTCTTTACTTTTTTCGCACTTTACAGACAAATTGGCAGAAAAATCCTTTAAAAGGTGTCCGTGAGTAAAGACCCCTCCCCAGTCAAAAATCAGATATTTAAAATTTAATGACATAATCTAAACTAAGATAGTCCGAGCAACTCCACAATCTTCGGCTTATTGAAGCCAATAACCATTTGATCTCCTATGAAAATAACCGGCACGCCCATTTGCCCGCTTTTTTCAATCAACTCTTTTCTTTTCTCCGGGTCGGCGGCGACATTGTAATCGGTGTAAGTGATATTTTTCTCCTTAAAAAAGTCTTTTGCCATGTGGCAAAAATGACAGGACGGGGTTGAATAAATTGTTACATTTTTCATAAAATTTTTTAAATATTATTTTCTAATGTTCCTATAATATCATACTTGCCCTAAAAGTAAAATAGAGATATATTTTATATGTTTGCGGGATTAGTTTAGTGGCAGAATGAGTCCTTCCCAAGGATTAGACGGGGTTTCGATTACCCCATCCCGCACAAAACAATTATTTTTTATGCTCGGCAATGGAGGAGATAATTTTAATTACGGTGTCCGGATTGAGCGACATGCTTTCTATCCCCTCTTCTATCAGAAATTCCGCAAAGTCCGGATAGTCCGAAGGCGCCTGTCCGCAGATGCCGATATATTTATTTTTCTCTTTGCATTTGCGGATGATTTGCGCGATGATTTTTTTCACCGCCTCGTTGTTTTCATTGGCAATATGAGTGACAATGCCGGAATCGCGGTCCAGCCCCAGAGTAAGTTGCGCCAAGTCGTTTGAACCGATGGACATGCCGTCAAAAATTTCCAAAAATTCGTCCGCCAGAATGATATTAGAAGGGATTTCGCACATCACATATATTTTAAGTTTGTTATCTAAAGCGCGGTCAAGCCCGTGTTCCGCCATCACTTCCACCACTTGTTTCCCCTCTTCTGGTGTGCGGCAGAAAGGAATCATGGGTACCACATTAAAAAAACCCATTTTCTCCCGGACATATTTCATCGCCTTGCACTCTAGACCGAAAGCAACTTTAAACTTAGGGTCATAGTAGCGCGAAGCTCCGCGCCAGCCCAGCATAGGATTTTCTTCCTGCGGCTCATACAATTCCCCGCCTAAAAGCGTGCGGTATTCATTGGTCTTGAAATCGGAAAAACGAATGATAACTTCTTCGGGATAAAAAGTGGCGGCAATTTTGGCTATGCCTAAAGCGAGATGTTTTACATAAAATTCTTCTTTGTCTACATAATCCAGAGTTTTTTCTTCTATTATTTTTAAAATTTTATTGATTTCAGCAGTTTTTTTGCCATTTTTTAATTTTTTATAATCAATCAGCGCGTTTGGATGTATACCGATATGGGAAGCAATGATGAATTCCAATCTCCCTAAACCGACGCCTTTGACCGGAAGATAATAATTTTTGAAAGCTTCGTCGGGCGAACCGATGTTCACCATGATTTTTGTGGCTATCTGGGGAATTTTATCCAACCGATGCTCCAGTATTTGAAACGGTAGAATGCCTTTATACACACTCCCGACTTCGCCCGAAGAACAATCCACAGTCACCGGCTCGCCATTGCAAAGAATTTTTGTTGCATTGCCAGTTCCGACAATACAGGGTATGCCGAGCTCTCGCGAAACAATGGCGGCATGGGATGTGCGCCCGCCCTTGTCCGTAATAATCGCCCCCGCTATTTTCATTATCGGTTCCCAATCCGGATCAGTAATTTCCGTGACCAATACTTCGTCTTTCTTGAAAGAAGAAATGTTTTTGGCGCTCTTTAAGATGCGCGCCGCGCCAGCGCCTATCTTCCCGCCGACGGCGATACCGTCCGTCAAAATTTGGCTTTTTTTGCGTAGCCTGTATTCTTTCATCACATTTTTGTCCTTGGATGAATGCACGGTTTCTGGACGCGCCTGCACGATAAAAAGCTCGCCTGTTTTGCCGTCTTTCGCCCATTCAATATCCATCGGCTGATAACGATTATGCTTATTGGAAAAATGTTTTTCTATTGTCAGGCACCATTTCGCCAATTTAACCACTTCGGAATCGGAGAGGCAAAATTTTTGCTGTTCATGAGGCGGAACTTTTTCCTGCTTGGTGCCGTCTTTGGCGTATACTAGCCTGACATTTTTCTCGCCGAGATTTTTCGCGATAATAGGGTCGGCCCCGGACTCCAAAGACGGCTTAAAAATTATAAATTCATCGGGTATCACATGGCCCTGCACGATTAATTCCCCCAAGCCATAGACGCCGTTTATCATGATTACTTTGTCAAAACCGCTTTCGGTATCAATGGTAAACGCCACTCCGGAAGAGGCGATATCGGAGCGCACCATGCACTGCACGCCCACCGAAAGCGCGGCGTTGAAATGTGAAAAACCTTTGTCTTCGCGGTAAGAAACGGCTCGGTCGGTAAAAAGCGAAGCAATGCACCTTTTGACCGCAATCAGCACCCCATCTACACCCTTCACATTCAAATATGTGTCCTGTTGTCCGGCGAATGAAGCGTTTGGCAAATCTTCGGCTGTCGCCGATGAACGCACCGCCACGCTGATATTCTCCCCATATTTATCTTGTAGTTTTTTATAAGCCTCTTTAACCATTTCCTGAAACGCTTTTGGAAGTTCCGCTTTTAAAATAAGATTGCGAACTTTTCTTGCGTGAACCTGAAGGTTGCGGATATCGCGGGTGTCAAGATTGGAAAAAATTTCTTCTATCTTTTTGTCCAAACCCGACTCTCTGAAAAAATACCGGTAGGCCGCGGCTGTTAAGGCAAAACCGTCGGGTACATTCACGCCAAGCGGGACAAGATTGGAATACATTTCGCCCAGCGCGGCATTCTTTCCGCCCACCCTCGGCACATCCGCAATTCCCACCTCGCTATACCACTTTACAAAGTCCTGACCTTTTTCCTCTGCCATGATAATTAAAATTATTGATTAATAGAACGGGCGATTTTTATCAGCCTTTGATATTTTACCATTCTTTCGGGCTTCAAAGGAGAACCCGTCTTGAGGCCAAAACATCCGAAGGCAAAAGCAAGGTCCGCGATAAAATCATCATTGGTCTCCCTACCCCGATGACTGACTATGATTTCAATGCCATTTGCCCTTGCAAGCTGCATAGTCAAAAACATCTCCGAAAGCGTGCCGATTTGGTTCGGCTTAATAATGATGGCATTGATACTGCCTTTATCTATCGCCTGCTCTAATAGCGCGCGGTTGGAAACAGTCAGATCGTCCCCCACTACAAGCAGATTTTTATTTTTGTCTTTTAATTTTTTAAAATTATCAAAGTCTTCTTCGTTGAAGGGATCTTCAATGGAAAATAAGTTAAATTCTTTGATTAAGGAATCATAGATATTCATCAGCTCGGAAGAAGAAATATCTTTACTGGCAACTTGATAATGCCCATCCCGGTAGAAAGAAGAGGCGGCCACATCAAGCGCAAAGCGAACTTTGTTTTGCAAATTATTTTTATTCACGGCTTCCGCCAAAAAAAGAAGAGGTTTCCGGACATCGTTGGTTTGCGGAACAAACCCTCCCTCGTCGCCCAAAACTGCGGATTTGCTGTCTAAATTTTTTAAAAGGATTTCGGTCAGCGTATTTTGTATTTTATTTCCGATATCAACCGCCTCTTGCGTATTTTCCGTTTCCGGCACAACATGGTATTCCTGAAAAGCCAAATTGCTCGCCGAATGTTTGCCGCCTTCAAGCAAATTCATAAAAAGATACGGTGCGTTACGAGAGGATTTTATCTCACAGAGAGTTCGCAGATATTGATATACTTCCTGCTTCTTTAGTTTCGCCGCGGCTTTCGCGCAAGCAATGCTGACACCAACCATGGAGTTCGCTCCAAGATTGTCTTTATTTTGGGTGCCATCCAGTTCAATCATTATCCCGTCTATTTCTTTTTGACTCAAAACATTCTTGCCAGCCAAAGCCGGAGCAATCATACTGTTTACTTTTTCTATGGCCGTTTTGACGCCTTTGCCGTCCGCATCTCTGAGTTCATGCGCCTCGTGGACACCGGTGCTTACTCCGGACGGCACAGAAAAATTTCCTGAAATGCCGCCGGCCCATACTGTAACTTTAATGGTCGGATTCCCGCGTGAATCTTTTATTTCCTCCGCCAAAATTTTAGTAATCAAAGAATTCTCTTCTTTCGCCATAACACTTTTAATTTTAGCACATTTTTGATAGTATACAAAGATGGAAAATGGGCTGATTCGGGCAAGAAATTACATTCTGGAAAAAAAATACAAGTGGATTTTAAAACCTATCCTGTTTAAACTTGACCCAGAAAAAGTCCATGACACTATGAACTTGATTGGACGAATTCTGGGAAAATTTAGGATCACCAAAGTGGCATCCAGTATGCTTTGGGGTTACTCTGACCCGTCTCTGGAACAAAAAATACTTGGCATAAATTTTAAAAATCCCGTGGGTCTTTCAGCAGGCTTTGATAAAAATGCTGAGTTGACCGACATCATTCCGTCCGTTGGCTTTGGCTTCATGGAAGTCGGTTCCGTGACGGGAGAAAATTGTTTGGGCAATCCAAAACCTCGCCTTTGGAGGTTAAAAAAATCCGAGTCTTTGGCTGTTTATTACGGTCTGGCAAATGACGGCTCGGAGGCCATCGCGGAAAGATTAGCCAAGAAAAAATTCAGCATTCCGGTTGGAATTAATATCGCTAAAACCAATTGTAAAGAAACTGTGGACACCAAAAATGCGACAGAAGATTATTTCAAAGTTTACCGGGCTTTTGCCCGGATCGGAGATTACTATACTATCAACATCAGCTGTCCAAACACTTTCGGTGGACAGCCATTCAACGACAAAAATAAGCTTGACGCCCTGCTTAAAAAAATTATGTCTGTTCCTAAAACCAAGCCGATTTTTTTAAAATTATCGCCTGATTTAGATCAAAAAGGCGCGGATGAAATCATTGAGATAGCTGATAAATGGAAAATAGACGGATTTATCTGCGCCAACCTGACAAAAAAAAGAGACAGCAAAAAAATTTTAGATAAATCTGTACCCAACTTAGGCGGACTCTCCGGCAAGGCCTTGAATAATTTATCGGATAAAATGATTAAGTATATTTATCAAAAAACAAAAGGTAAATTCATTATTATGGGCGTGGGCGGAATTTTCAGGGCGGAGGACGCATATAAAAAAATAAAAGCCGGAGCTTCCTTGGTACAGCTTATAACCGGAATGATCTTTGAAGGTCCCCAGCTCATAAGTGACATAAATTTAGGGCTGGTAAAACTCCTCCAAAAAGACGGCTACAAAAATATCTCCGAAGCAATCGGGAGATGCTAGTATAATAGGCACGGCCGTTGTTATTATACTATTATTGTCTTCTTGGTCAGCAAAATCATCAGGTCGGAAACATTGGCTCCGGTAGAACCGGTCATCATAATATCGCCTGATTTTTGGAAAAAATTATAAGAGTCAAATCTTGCCAAATAATCCGCGGGATCCAATCCCAATTTTTTTGCTTTCTCTATTGTGTATTTATCAACTATCGCCCCAGACGCGTCAGAATTATCCTTGCCGTCTGAAGCGAAAGACAAAAACACGGAATCTTCATCAACTAATCCCGTTTGTATCGCTTGGAGTCCCATATGAAGATTCCTCCCGCCGATTCCTCTACTTTGTTTAACCTCAAGCCTTGGTTCGCCGGCGGCCAAAACGGCTGTGTTTTCTTTCCTTTTTTCCCAAATTTTTTTGAGCGCAACACCGACTTCATCATTTATTTCCGCAGAAAAAATAAAAGCTTTCAGTCCGACCTCTTCAACCCTTTTTGCCATAGCCTCTACGGCGGTTTTAGCCGAAACCAAAACAAAGTTGCTGACTTTTTCAAAATATCTGTCCTCTTTAGGCGTTTCCATGAATTCAAAATATCCAAAATTATTTTCGGCAATAATCTTGAAAGCATCAGCTGTGGTGCTTTCATCTTTGTATGTCGGTCCGGACGCCACATCGCAAAAACGATCGCCGGGAACATCGGAAAAAATAAGTCCGACAATAGTCGCCGGATAGGCGATTTTGGCCAAGCCCCCTCCTTTCAAAACAGAAAGATGCTTGCGGACTGTGTTCATTTCTTTTATGGTCTTTCCTGTTTTTAAAAACTCATCATAAAGGGCGGAGCCTTGTCTGCATTCATCCTCCGAATAGCATAAAAGAGCGGAGCCGCCTCCTGAAACAAGTACGATAATCAAATCCTCCTCGCTTGAATTTTTAATTATTTCATATATCTTCTCTCCGGCTTCCACATTCGCCCGGCTGGGCATGGGATGAGTGCCGGCAAAAGTTTCAATATATTTCAAATCTGCCTTGGAAAGACCTACCACGGCGCCGAGTGTTATTTTAGGTCCTAGAATTTTTTCCAGTGCGCGAGCGGCGTCAACCGAGGCTTTGCCGAAACCAACAACTTTTATTTTTTTGAATTTAGATAAATCGAAAATTTTGCCTTGTATGGATAAATTATTACCCGTTAATTTTATAGAATCAGCCATAATTCGTCCGGTATCTATGGCATCAAGCCCGGATTCCGCTATCTCTAACGCCAACCGCCTGTTAGCGCTTATGGCCAATTCATTGAAATTTTCAATCCTCTTGTCTGCCATATTATTTCACGAAATTAATTAAATTATTGTTCAAAAAGCCCTGAATGTTCAAAACGGTAACTTTCAGTATTTCGGCGACCGCTTCGCGCGTGTAAAAAGCGATATGGGGCGTAATGATTACATTTGGCATATCTATAAGGACGCGGTCTTCCAAAAGAGTTTTGTATTCTTCTATTTTCATTGACATGGAGGAAGAGGATAAAAGTTCAATTTCTTCTTTTAATTCCCTTTCGCCCTCTAAAACATCCAAGCCGGCGCCGGCGATAATCTCCTCTTTAAGACCCCAGATAAGCGCATCGGTATCAATCAACTCTCCGCGAGCCGTATTTACTAGATACACCCCTTTTTTCATCTTAGAAATATTTTCTTTGTTTATTAAATGATGATTCTCTTTGTTGTAAGGAGTATGAAGAGTTATGATGTCAGATTTTGAAACGACTTCATCTAAACTTTTATACTCAAAATTATTTTCTGTGGCAAAAGCTGAATCTGGATATAAATCATAAGCAAGCACATTCATGGCAAAACTCTTCCCGATTTTTAAAACATTTTTCCCGATTTTTCCCGTACCGATAATCCCCAAAGTCTTGCCCTGCAAATCAAAACCTTCCATCTTTGGAAAATAATTAAAGTCCGATGATGCTCTGATATAGTCATTTGCCTTGATGATATTTCGCGAGAGATTCAAAATGAGCCCGAAGGTAAACTCGGCCACGGTGTGAGAACCGTAAGCGGGTACATTGGAAATTTGCACCCCTTTGATCTTCGCATATTCGCAGTCAATGTGATTCAGGCCGGTTGAACGGGTCGCTATAAATTTCAAATTTGGCAAAGCGTCCAAAACCGCTTTATTTACATCGGAGTCAATAAAAATGCAAACAGCGTCCGCGTCCTTGGCTTTTTCCGTATTGTTTTCATCCAATTTTCCTGCCAAAAAATAAACTTCGGCATCTCCGAAAGAATTTATAAAAACGGACTGCTCTGATTGTTCCAATCCAAAAAACGCAATTTTCATATGCCTTATTATATCACGCATCATATCACCGGAACAAATCCGCCCAAAAAGTCCAAAATCCGCCCGATTCTTCTGCTGGAGTTGTCTGTTTCTGATTATCTCCCACTATTATGATTACCCCCTCGCCTTCTTTAGCTAAACCGAATTTTGTACGAATACTTTCCTCCACCCCTTCATCCGTTTTTAACTTGGCAATATCGGATGAAAGTTTTTCTTTTGCTTTCTCTAATTCTATCAATTGACTTTCCGCCATCTGCCTGTTTTCCCTGGTTGTCTGCATTTTTCCCAAAAAACCAAATACGCTCCATGCAAAAATCAAGACCATAATGCTTAAAACGAGCAAAACAGGTCTTGATTGCAAGATATCCATCCAACCTCGTTTGTGTTGTCCCGTACGAAATTTCATAAATTTTGGAAAATTACCTTTCCACAGTACGAAACTTAATTGGCAAGATTTCGTACGGGGTTCATGATATAATCATACTATGCTTTTCAATAAAAAACATCGAAAGAAAATACAGTTGGTTTGGGCAATTGTAAGCATTCTTATCATCATCAGCATGATTCTGCTTTACTCGCCGATTTTCGGCGTACAGTAACAATTTACCCTTCTTCGTTGCGCATCATTTTCAAAAACACATCTTGCGGTATATTCACCCGTCCGCGCTCTTTCATCTTCTTTTTGCCCTTTTTCTGCTTCTCGCGAAGCTTCATTTTGCGCGTAATATCTCCTCCGTACATATGAGCAGTAACATCTTTTTTCATTCCGGAGAGGGTGCGTGAAGAAATGATGCGGCCTTGGGCCTTGCCCTGAATTTTCAGCGTGAACATCTGACGAGGCAAAAGGTTTTCCAACTTGACAACCGCACTCTCGGCTTCCGCCTGAATCCTCTTTTTTGAAACAACTTTTGAAAAAGCCGGTACCGTCTCATCGGCCACCAATATGTCAAGGCGTGTCACTTCCGCTCGGCGCATTTCGGCAATTGTATAGGATACTGATCCGTAGCCGGAAGAAACGCTTTTTAGTTCGTCGAAAAAATTGCGCATGAGCTCGCGTAAAGGCATTTTGATAGTGACGAATGAACGATTATCCCCAAAACTCTCCGTCTCCCCCACTTCCGCTTCGTGTTCAAATAAAATCTGCATTATATTTCCTAAATACTCGGCTGGGGTTATTATTTTCGCGTTTACCCAAGGCTCGAAAATTTCCTTGATGAGACCGTCGTCCGGAAAAAAATACGGGGAAAATACTTTTTCCCTTTTACCGTTATTCATTTCGACTTCGTAAGTAATCGAGGGCGTAGTGATAACAAGGCGTAAATTAAATTCCCGCTTCAGGCGCTCGGTAATAATTTCAAGGTGTAGCATGCCTAAAAATCCGCAGCGGAAACCCTTGCCGAGCGAACCGGAAGATTCTTCTTCGTAAGAAAAAGATGAATCCGAAAGCCGAAGCTTGCCGAGCGCGAGCTTGAGTTCGGTAAAATCGTCCGCGTCTTCCGGAAAAACGCTTGCCCAAACCATCGGCAGGGGTTGTTCGTAGCCGGGGTCCGGCGGGACGGGGTTTGCAAGTTTGGTGATGGTGTCGCCGACGGAGGCGATTCCCGGCTTCTTGATGCCGGTGACGATATAGCCGATCTCGCCGGATGCAAGAGCCTCCCTGGGGGTCTCTTGGGGCGAAAAGGTTCCAACTTCAAGCGCAATAAATTTTTCTCCGGAAACGGCAAAAAGCAGATTGTCTCCCTTTTGTGCTTTTCCGTCCAACACCCTTATGAAAACTATAACCCCCCGGTGGTTAGAATATTTAAAGTCAAAAACCAGGGCGCGGAGTTTGTTTTCTCCCTCATAAGTTTGCTTTGGGGGCGGAACGCGTTTTATAATCTCTTCTAAAAGAAGTTCTACTCCTTCTCCTGTACGTCCTGAGACTTGGAGTACTTCACCCTCCCCGCAACCTAGCATCTTCACGACTTCATCCCGCACATCGGCTACTCGCGCGAGCGGAGAATCAATTTTTGTTACAACCGGAATAATTTTGAAGGACCCGCCGTCCGGCTCGCGGGATGCTTTGGCCATTGAAAGCACGGTCAAAGTCTGCGCCTGAACCCCTTGTGTTGAGTCGACAAGTAAAATAGAACCCTCCACAGCCTTGAGAGCCCGGGAAACTTCGTAAGAAAAGTCCACATGTCCAGGGGTATCAATGAGATTTAGTATAAATTTTTCCCCCTCTCCTTTATAAGGAGAGGGGTTAGGGGTGAGGTGGGAGATGTATTCCATGCGAACGGGTTGCATTTTAATAGTAATCCCGCGTTCACGCTCAAGTTCCATAGAGTCGAGTACTTGATCGCGCATTTTTCGCGCTTCTACTGTATGGGTAATCTCAAGCATTCTATCAGCCAAAGTACTTTTACCGTGGTCAATATGCGCTATTATTGAAAAATTTCGTATATGTTTTAGGTCCATAATTTTATGCCAAGAATCCTCCCGTCTGATGATTCCAAAGGTCAGCGTAGAGACCCTTTTTCGCCAAAAGTTCTTTGTGCGTCCCTTCCTCTACAATTTCCCCCTTGTCTATGACTACAATTTTGTCCATCTTTTGGATGGTGGAGAGGCGGTGCGCTATGACTATGGTGGTTTTGCCTTTCATTAGTTCATTGAAGGCATCCTGAATATACGACTCGCTGATGCTGTCAAGCGAACTGGTCGCCTCGTCGAGAACGAGAATCGGGGAATCTTTGAGCATGGCCCGCGCAATGGCCACCCTCTGTCTTTCACCGCCGGAGAGTTTGACTCCGCGTTCGCCGACCAATGTATCATACCCCTGCGGCAGACGGGAAATAAATTCGTCCGCATGAGCCTTTTTCGCAACCGAGATAATTTCTTCCATGCTCGCGCCAGGTTTGCCGTAATTTATATTTTCCTTGATTGGTCGATGAAAAAGTATCGGCTCCTGGGGAACATAGGAAATAACGCCACGCATATCGTCCTGGGCGACATTTCTTATGTCCTGACCGTCTATTTCAATCGCTCCGGCCGTAATGTCATTGAATCTTAAAAGCAATTTAGTAATGGTTGATTTGCCCGCGCCGGAGTGCCCGACAATGCCAACCCTCTCGCCAGACTTGATGTCTAAATTAAAACTCTGAAAAACTTCTTCGCTCATTTGGTACCTGAAATTAACATCTTTGAATACAATGTGCCCATTTTTCATCCTGAGATCTTCTGAATTTTTTGGGTCCCTGATATCCGGAATTATGTCGAATATATCGCACATTTCTTTCATATCCGATGACGATTTCATGAATCTAGTGAGAGAATTTCCAAATTCCCACAAGTTATTAGCCACAATCACCATATAAGTTTGAATAAGAACAATGGTTCCGATAGACATCTTGCCGTCGAGCCAAAGAGTTATCATGATATAGAGAGTTATAATTTCAACTGCGGCTATCATCAGATGCTGCAAAAGATCAATTTTACCTCCTAAAAATGAGGCTTTTTTGCTCCTCTTTGCCCCTTCGGATGTATATGCGCCAAAGGAATCTATTTCTCTTTTTCGAGCCGAAAAAAATTTTACTGCCAGGATGTTGGAAAAAACATCAGCCAAACGTCCGCTTATCCTGGAATCCTGTTCAGCTTCACGCAGATCGTATGCAACTTTCTTTCTGACAAAAAAAGCAACCACGCATATATGAATAGTTATCCACACGCCAAAAACCAAACTGATAATAGGAGAATGGTAAATGAGAACTATAAACACGCTCGCCAAAATTACAAAAAATTTCAAAAAGTGGTAGAGAAATATATCAAATGCGGCTTCAAAACCCCCCACAAAACGCCTGGCTTTGGTAACAAGGCTTCCGGCAAAAGTATTGGCGAAAAATGTCTGGGAATTTTGTTCTATTTTTTGAAAAGCAAAATTCCTAAGATCCTGAACAACATCAATTTCAAATTTTAGAAAGATAAATTTTGTGACTCTAGCAATAAAGAAGACGAAAATTTGTATTCCTACAATAATAAAAAACAGTCTAAAAATGTCTTGCGATACTGCCAAGGAGTTGCCCGCTCCGCGCGTAAGAATATCAATGATTTTCTTGAAATATAAAGGAATCGCTATTTCGCCAAAAAATACTCGGATACTGAAACCGGCCAAAATATAGTAAAAAACCCACTTGCGTTTATTTATTTGGGGCCATACATACTTAAGTATTTTTCTGAAAAGCGAAAACATGAAACCATTCTAGCAAAAAAAGCCCAAAAAATAAAGATTTAAAGTCCTTCCTGAGACGGAGCAATGACTTTTGCGCGCCAGAACTTAGTTTTAAAGGTTTGGACAATGTCTTTCAACTCTTCATTCTTCAAAAGATGGAGCACCAAAATAGCGGCTAGAATCCCCATCATGCCGGAAATAAAGCCCTGCAAAAAGACTCCCAAAAATGTGGTAGTGCCGAAAATCGGAGAAAGCAAATTTAAACCTATATAAGCCGTAAGCCCCAGGAAAAACGACGCGCCCAGACTTTGGAAAAAAGTCTTGGTAATAAAACTCTCTCCGCCCATAAAATCTTTTCTGACAAAAAACCAGTGCAGGATAAAATTTAAAATTATTCCGGAAGAGTAAGCGAGCGGCAACATCAATACAGCCGTCCCCGGAATATCCGATACTTTCAACAAAGATTCTATGAAAAAGCGAAACAAGAGAATGTGCTCAAAGAGATAGGTAAAGGCGAAAGACAGAATTATAATCAAAATAGAACAGCCTAAATTGATTGCAAACGGGCGCCTAGTATCGCCTTTGGCGTAGTAGGACCTGGATAAAAGGGCGATCATGCTTTGGGCGATAATCGAAACGGAAAAAATCGCAAGCGATGCCGCTACTAGACGGGTATCGTCCCAGGAAAAATTTCCCGAGCCCAGTATTACCCGCACAATCTGCGCGCGAACCACGATAAAAAGGAAAGTGACGGGGAGAGACCAAAAAATAATGGCCCGGGCGGCGGATTTGAGATGGGCTTTGAATTCATCCATTTTTCCAAGAGATGCGGTTTTGGCCAGAGTCGGAAAAGCGGCTACAGCATAGGATATGCCGATGATATAAAGCGGAACGGATTGCAAATTGAACGAGAGGTTAAAAATTGAAATGGATCCGGCAGTCAGGCGCGAAGCGAGGGCAATAATAAAAATGAGAGCAATATTGTTAAAAGCAAGACCGAACGTCCTTGGAAGAGATGTTAGTAAAAGAGCCTTTATTTCTTTAAAATTAACGGAGCGAGAGAATCCGGGGGTAAATCCGGAACCTCCGGAAGCGAACGCCTGCACGCCAAAATGCATAAACGCGCCTAGTACAACCCCAAGCGCTAAACCATAAATATCAAAAACAGGATATAAAAATATAACTCCGATAATAATCCCGAAATTGTAAAAAATCGGACTTAGGGAATAGATAAAAAACTTTCTGAAAAGCTGGGTAACTGCGCCAAAAAGATTGGAAAGCCCCAATAAGATCGGCGAGAGTAGCATTATGCGGGAGAGAATAATTACTTTGGATTGCAGAGAAGCGTCCAAGCCCGGGGCGGTAAAGGATATCAGATATGGCATTAGAAAAAAAACAACAGCGGAAACGAATATCATTGCGGCAAGAAAAAAGGTAAGAACATTGTTTAAGTATTTACTGGCCTCCTCCGTGACTTTTCCGTCCTTCATCCTTGAAACAATAAAGGGAATAACCGTGGTAATGGAAGCAAGAGATGCCACAGAAATAAAAACAAGGTCCGGCACGCGAAAAGCCGCAAAGTAAGCGTCAAGTTGCGAAGAAGGCCCGATAAAGTGGGCGAAAGAACGGTCGCGGAAAAGCGCCAAAACTTGCGAAAGAAAAGCGAAAAACCCTAAAAGAAATGCGGCCTGATTTATATTGATGTATTCTTTGCCGAAAAGTCTCAAAATTCTATCCATCCCGTACGAAATTTTTTAAAATTGATAAACCGACTCATTCATATATAGAACTTTGTTAGCAAGATTTCGTACGGGATCCATCCCGTTTTTATTGCTTTTTCTTCGCAGAGGTATCCTTTATTTTAGGAGTTGAATCGGAAGGAAGAGCGGAAGATGTGGGTGGAACAGCCGCATTGGAAGAATCCCCGCTTTTCATCGCATCAACATATTTCTTCAAGTTCTCATCAAGGGGAGCGATAGACAAAGCTGTCTGCGCATAAGAAAGCGCATCCGCATTTTTGCCAGCACTCCTTGCCAACTGTGAAAGAACAATCCAAGCGTCTATGTAGTCTGGTTTGAGATTGAGCGCTTCTTTTGCATAATTTTCAGCTTCATCTGCTTTTTTGAGAGCATTATATGCAATAGCTAAAGAAAGTTTGATTCCGGGATTGTTTGGATTCAAAACAGCAGCCCCCTTATAAGCTTCAACCGCTCCGGCATAAGCATCTTTAACGCCAATAGCGGCAAGATTTTCATACAAGGAACCGAGCGTTTGAAAATTTATATAATTTTTCGGATTGTATGCTATGGCAGACTGAGCTCCCGTCACCACTTGGTCCAAACTCGCCTGCAAATCCTTTTTGTCTTCTTCGGATAATTCTGCTTCTTTTTTTTGCGCTATGGAACCCAATTTCACTAGATATATCTGAGCATAAGTGCGCAAGTATAAATCATTTTGGTATAAGCTGAGAGCTTTGTTGATGGAAGTGACGGCCTCGGGAATAGTTGGAGCCAAGAGCGCTTCTCTAAAATGCGAAAGCGAAGCGAGACGTCCAATATATGTAAACAAAGCGGCCGAGGAAAGAATAATCGCAAGAACAATAAATAGCATGGAGAAAAAACTCTTCCGGTGGTCATTTAAAAATGAAAAAGAAATTTCGCCGTTATGGCTATTAGAGGCGGAGAGACCCGCGAAAACTCCGGCAAAAGCAAGAGCTAATAAAAATGTGACTGGTCCGGTCGGATAAAAGAAAGAAGAAATGAAAAGGTACAGAGAAAGAACAAAAAACGCCATCGTCTCCCAATTTACGCCATTTTTAATACTGGAAAAAATTGATTTTACGCCGCTAAATATAAACAGACCAAAAAAAAGAAGCCAGGCGAGAATGCCGGCATAACCGGTAGTGGAGACTATGGTTGGCAGAAGTCCTGAACCTGAACTTACAGAGAGATTCCATAGATTGCCATTTATCGGGGCATTTACTGCGACAGGCTTATGCATCGCCCAAGCTTCCCCAAATTTGTTCGGTCCTATGCCAAACAAGAAATTATCTTTTAGAACTGACTTTGCGACCCCCATCGTCACTCCGAAAGACAAGTTGGCTTCAGAATCCGTCACTCCCAGGCTCCTCGGCAAAATCCCTCCGACAAACTGTCCGGACATAAAGAACAAAAGAGATATCATGATAATGGCAAAAGAGAGCGCCGGAAAATGATCCTTTTCTCTTTTGGCATGCCCAGCTTCTTCAGCGCCCGCTTCTTTGGCGGAAATTGAAATTTTATAAACAAAAATTATTAATGCCGATATGCCAAGCAAGATCCAAACCAAAGGGAAATTTACGGCGGCGATCAGGAACATGGAAAGGATAATTAACGAACGGAGTATCCATTTTTCCATTCTTGTCGTCAAGAAAAATTCAACCATCAAAAGCGACATCAGAGCGGAGAAGCCGGCAAAAAGACCAAGCTCATTCCAAGAACCCAAGATGTTGCTTGTTTTTAAAACCGGGTCCAATACGCCGAGAGACAATTTCTCCGGGAAAAATAAATGGGCCGTCTGAAAAAACAAAACGACGATGCTTGACAGTATCGCTCCAAACAAAACCACCCGGGCGCTCTTTTGATCGCGAAAAATTACAGCGCACATCAGCATAAACAAAAAACCGGCAAAGATAAACCAAAAAGAACCGATGTCAAACATAACGCCGAAAAAAGAAACTTCCGAATTTTTTACCAAAACAGCGGAAAGGAAAACAGCCAAAACCACCGCCCCGCCCCCCAAGAGAGGCAGAGACCTGGGCAAAACTATTTTGCCATCAAAGAACCTGGCAAGACTCCAAAAAATGATAGAAAAGGAAAGTCCAAAAACCAAAAGCGCTCCCTTGCCCACTCCGACAGAAATATTGACAAAAGGCAGAAAGAAAAACGGCAGTAAAACCACGACCAAAAAGAGAGACAGAAAAGAAAGTTTGCCAAATATATTTGAACGCATTGAAGAAGTATACTATAATTTAAACTAATAATGCAACTTAAACAACTATGCTAATAAGCCTGTCTTTGACATAGATCACTTTTTTGATTTCTTTACCCGCAATATGCTTTAGAACAACCTCATTGTTCAACACTCGGTGTTGAACATCCGCTTCTTTGTCGTCCGCCCCTATCATAATTTCCGCCCGAAGTTTGCCATTTATTTGCACCGCTATTTTTATTTCTTCGTTTTTTATCAAGTTTTCATCCCACTTGGGCCAAGTTGAGAGATTAATAGATTTCTTTTCGCCAAGTATGCTCCAGAGCTCTTCCGCAATATGCGGCGCAAAGGGAGAAAGAAGTTGGAGAAAAGTTTTAAGGTGGAAAGTGGAAAGTGGAAAGTTATTTTTTTCAACTTCATTTACAAAAATCATCAGTGAAGAAATTGCCGTATTGAATTTCATCGCTTCAATGTCTTCAGAAACCTTCTTGATGGTTTGGTGGATACGCATTTCAAACTTAATGTCAAGGACTGTCCTTGACATTTTTGAGTCCATGTCAAGGACAGTCCTTGACATGCGCCAAACCCTTTCCAAAAATCTCCTCGGACCCATTATACTATCGGAAGACCATGCAACAGACTGGTCAAACGGACCCATAAACATTTCGTACAGGCGCAAAGTATCCGCGCCATAAGTCTTTACTATATCATCCGGATTAATCACATTGCCAAGCGATTTTGACATTTTCACTCCTCCTTCGCCTAAGATCATCCCGTGCGAGGTACGTTTCATATACGGCTCGGAAGTTGGCACCAGCTTGAGGTCATATAAAAATTTATGCCAGAAACGAGAATATAAAAGGTGCAGGGTGGTATGCTCCATGCCGCCGTTGTACCAGTCGATTCCTCCTGTATTTCCCCCTCTCCTTGACAAGGAGAGGGGTTGGGGTGAGGTCAGCCAGTATTCCAAGTTTTTCTTTGAGGCAAACTCTTTATTATTTTTCGGGTCAACATAGCGCAAAAAATACCACGAACTCCCCGCCCAGTTCGGCATAGTGTCTGTCTCTCTCTTCGCTTCACCCTTACAATTTGGACATTTAGTATTTACCCACTTTGAAATGTTCGCCAAGGGGGATTCCCCGCTATCCGTCGGCTGATAATTTTTCACCATCGGCAGTTTTACCGGCAAATCTTTTTCCGGCACGGGTACTGTCCCACATTTTTCACAATGAATAACCGGTATCGGCTCGCCCCAATATCTCTGCCTCGAAAAGACCCAATCGCGAAGTTTGTAATTTATAATTTTTTTTCCATAACCTTTTTCCTCCATGTACTCCATTATTTTTTTAGTGGCTTCATGAATATCTATGCCATTTAGAAATCCGCTATTTATCATAGTACCCGTATCTTCTTGAACTTGCTCTTTTCTGGTAATGGGAGATGTATCTCCGTCTGGTCCAACGACAACACGAACGATTTCCAATTTCATTTCTTGCGCAAATTCAAAGTCGCGCATATCGTGTCCCGGCACGCCGACTAAGACTCCAGTACCTACGCCACCCAACACGAAATCCGCCACATACATCGGCATCTTTTTATTATTCAAACTATTCACAGCGTACAAACCAGTAAACACACCTGTTTTCTTTTTTCCTTCTGCCAGCCGTTCAATGTCAGTTCTTTTATTAACCTGCTTTATATACGCTAGTACCCCTTTTTTGTTTGGAAAAAATGAAAGATTTTCTTTAACAAATATTCCATCTGGGGCTAATGCAAGAAATGTTGCGCCAAAATTTGTATCCGGTCGTGTCGTAAAAACTGTAACTGTTTTATTTAAACCCTCAATCGGATATGTAACGTTAATTCCAAGAGACTTGCCTATCCAATTCCTTTGCTGAATTTTTATTTTTTCTAAATAGTCCACATCGTCCAAATCTTTATAAAGTCTGTCGGCATATTTAGTAATCGCTAGCATCCATTGCTCATTCTCCCTTTTTT
>ERZ1292623.1140-Hain-H51-01um-R1-1140-length-26252-cov-9_pt2 | contig 18891 bp, 15 predicted proteins | sample MGYA00564398_ERZ1292623 | MGnify/ENA primary metagenome ERZ1292623 (study PRJEB36523, sample SAMEA6512633) | groundwater metagenome | collected 2019-01-07 | study: AquaDiva: Metagenomics assemblies of 32 groundwater samples | reverse complement strand
ACAACGTAAGAATTTCCGAGAAGCGCACTGTGCAAGCCTGCCGAAAACACCTCATCCAATCCAGACACATCAATCGCCATTCCCAGCGCAATACCCCCTCCGATGAGCACTAACGAACCCCAGTCAATCTTCCCAAAATCTTGCGCATCCAAAAGGTTTAACACATAGAGCAGAACCACCGGAATCAACGCAACAACACTATTATGAATCCCGTGAACATTCTCAGTCATCCATAATATTATTGTTCCTGCAAGAATCGCCGCAACCTTCTTCTGACTTGCAGTGAATGGGTGCGGATGTTTGATCATCTTCACCTTCTTCTTTTCAGGAATAAAAAACAAAAAAAGAAGAATCCAACAAATAATTATCATCACCACCATGAATGGAAAACCCCTGATCAACCAATCAAGAAATCCAAATTGCAACCCATTTTCTGTCAGAAATTTTTGCGTCATCACATTTGGGGTGCTTCCAATAAGAGTGCCTATTCCCCCTATTGTCGCTCCATATGCAACAGCCAGCACCATTGATTTTCCGAAATTCGATTTCAGCGGCCTCATCTTGTTTTTTGCAAGAACAATAAGCGCGATCGGCATTGCAATTGCAGCAGCTGCAGAATTGCTCATCCACATGGAAAGGAATGCTGTCACGAAAATCATCCCTAACAACAGCATTTTTGAAGAAACGTTAAACTTCCCTAATAATTTGTATGCAAGATATTCATCCAGCTTATGCTTATGCATCGCCACCGCAATTACAAAACCTCCCAAGACAAGAACAACAACACGGTCGAAAAACTGCGCGAATACTTTTTCTGCAGGAAACCCCCCGAGGAGGATAAGTAACACCGCAACAGCAAGAGCAGTGATATATAACGGAAGAACCTCAAATATCCATAAAACCATTGCAAAGACTGTAATAGCAATAGTTGCTTGCGCCTCTCGCGGCAATGGCAAGGGAAGAAAGTATGTGCCTCCTAAAAGAAGGAGAGCCAATACAATAATAGCATACCTGTGCTTTCCCTGATCACCCATTTTTCTCCCTCAACACCAATTCGTCCTTCTTTAATAAGGTTATTATCTTACAGCTTTGGCTATAAACCTCTGGTTTGACCACATATTCCCTTTCTCTTCGAGGATACCTTTTTATATATTTAATTTACTTTTTGTTCTATTCCTGCAGAGGTAGCCAAGTGGTCAACGGCGCAAGCTTCAGGGGCTTGTCTCTTAGTGAGTTCCCAGGTTCGAATCCTGGCCTCTGCACCATCCCTCTTACATACGTTCATAAAATGGTTGAGTGATTAAATGAACCCAAAACAAACACCATGCGCTGGTGGCGTCGTAATCAACAGGAGAGGACAGGTTTTAGTAGTTAATCAAAAAGGTATCTCTTGGTCATTGCCCAAAGGGCACATCGAGAATGGAGAAACACCCCTTACTGCCGCACAAAGAGAAATTGCAGAAGAGTCAGGCATAACAAGATTGGAATTTATCAAAGAACTAGGAACGTACCAGCGATATCGAATTGGCCAGAATACAGGAGACGACACTTCTGAGATGAAAATTATTACCATGTTCTTTTTCAAGACAACACAAGACGCACTTCACCCTCAGGACAAAGAAAATCCTGAGGCTCGCTGGATTGACAAAAACCATGTGGCAGCAATCTTAACTCACAAGAAAGACAAAGAATTTTTCCTCAACATCATCAAAGAAATATCTTTGAGTTAATATTACAATGCTATTCCTATGTTCTCGGTGCCACATAAGTAATGTGTTCCCCTCTTCTGAAGAAAATATCCTTATTACCAGAAACTTCCATTGCGACGTCATAAACCTCTTCTGAAAAGTTTGATCCCGATACCACTAAAGGAGTTACCCCTTTTGTTTTTAACTGCCTTGGAAGATGTTCCGGTCGTGTATGACCATCCCCCCACCAACCAAATATCCTATACCCTTTGCTTTGAGCATAAATCATTTGTCGAGCTATAACACTTTCTCGAATAAATGTTGTTCGCTCATCAGGAAAGAAAGGACCATTATCAGGCGTTCTTCTTTTGTCAAGGTCAAAATAGACATCGGCAGGTATGACAGGAATGTGAATGCCTCTCACCACTTTTAATTCTTTCTTTGTTTCTTCTGGCCCTAGTACTCCTTCAACAAGCTCATCGCCTGATTCATCCCCACCACCAAGGAATCTCTCTAGAATATCTTTTCTTTGCACTTGGAGTGGTTCGCAGGTACATGCAAGACCATCATGACTTATATCACCTAGTAAACGCATCTCAAGATTGCTATGTGCCACATTGCCATGCTGTTCACCAAATAAGGAGATCCTCGCTTTATTTATGATTTGTATCACATCCTCATAAGAGAGCCTATTTTCTTTTATGTACCCTGCTTTATCTTTTACACCATCAAGATTATCTGGTGTTTGAGAACTAGCAAGATATGCAAAGTATAACTTTGAAAATCTGTCTTTTAATCCATCAGGAGCTTCTTTATTCACTAAAAAGTTCATCTCAAAAGCTCCCTCAATTGATATGCCATGTTCTCGACAAAAATCTCTCGCTTCTCTCCATACTGCCAAATAAGGCTCAAAAGTGTCTTGATGTTGATAGTCTGTAAGCGTCCCTTCTTTCAATTGTTTCCATAATGAATCATAGAATTCCAAAATAGATGGATCAGAGATGACTCGTGGTTTCTCTTGCGTTCGTTCTTCCAAACCACAACCGAGTAAAATCAAAGCTCCAGCTGGAATACATCTCAGTATCTGCCTTCTTGTTAGTCCTTTTTTCATTATTATTTTATCTTGATTAAAAGTTTGATAATAAATCTGGTTGATTTGCCATGTGCTATTTTACTTCCGTATGTTCTTGACTTTTAAAATATTCGCATTACTACTATGAAAAGCTTCAGATATTATACATAGTATCTTATGCCTACTATCATTTTATCATAATAACAAAAACCTTAAATAACGCATTATTCCCAGTAATTGGATGAAACTTCACCCTCTCCATAAATTCCTTATCGGCGTTATCATTCTCGTTAGCATATCTGTTCTTTTAAATACAAATAACGTTGAAGGGCGAACAGTCATTCTTCCTTTATGGGATACCACAAACAGCATTGATATTTTTAACACCAACACTGGCAATGTGGGCATTGGCATTGTCAATCCTTTAGACAAATTGCATGTCAAAGGAAACATTATTATCGATGGTGGCGTGCTAAGCCCTGTCGGCGGACAAAATCTTCAATTAATATTAAAACCACCACATAGTATTGTATTAAGCGACAATGTTGGAACTTCTCTTCTGCAGGTGAATGCTGATGGAAACGTTGGGATTGGAACAGCAACGCCTGTTGAAAAGTTAACTGTTGATGGAAACATCAGGATGCGTAGCCAATACCAAGGATCATTCATTGACATGACCACCACAACCGCTAACATTGGAGCACGAATGTTTTACCTTCCATTAACACCATCATTCGGGTTTAAACTACCAGGAATTCCCTTTGTTGTTGATCATGACAATGGCAATGTTGTATCTTTACTCATTACACCTACAGGAAATGTAGGCATTGGCTTTGCAGGCAACTATAATCCTGCACAAAAGCTTGAAGTTGACGGAACAATCTTGGGAGCGCTTCCATTAACAGACGCTGCAATTACACACGGTTCTGGAAACATGCGATATGGATTAATGGCTGGTGCGGTTCCCTCAACAGGAAGTGTCATGATGCGGTACAGAGAAACCCAAGGAGGAACCTTACAGGATCCAGCAACTTGGTCGTCATGGACAGACTTTGGAACACCAGATCCTAACACGAACATTGAAGACGTGAGCGTAGACATAACCACAGATGACACCAATTACTTGTTTGGCATCGTGACTGCACGCATGACTGACGGAAAAGTGTATGTACGCTATCGCGAAACACAAGGCGGCGTTTTCTTTGATCCTCTATTATGGACTAGCTGGACAGATTTTGGCAACCCAGGTATCTAACTTCTTCATTCTTATTTATTGTTTGTACATGCCTACTACTCTTTTAAAGGGATACTTCTTCCACCAATTATTATGACCTTGGTTATTTCAATCCATCCTCAGCATATTAAAAAACAGAGGATTCGCCATGCGGCAACTCTTATTAAACAGGGAGGTATTGTTGTTTTTCCCACAGAAACCGTGTATGGATTAGGAGCTGATGCCTTCAATGGAAAGGCAATAAAAAAGATCTTCACAGCAAAAGGAAGACCCTCTAATAATCCCCTTATTGTGCACATTGCAACCTATCAACAGCTTCACACTGTTGCAGCTCATATTCCCCACAAAGCACGAACACTTATAAGGACATTCTGGCCAGGACCACTTACTCTCATCTTAAAAAAAGCACATCACGTACCAAAAGAAGTCACTGCAGGTCTTAATACTGTTGCAGTCCGCATTCCCAATCATCCTATTGCTCTTGCTCTCATCAAACAATCACGAACAGCGATTGCAGCACCCAGCGCGAATCTTTCAGGAAAACCAAGCCCAACGACTGCTGCACATGTCTTTCATGACATGAACGGGAAAGTTGACTGCATTATTAATGGAGGAACATGCAAAATTGGTGTTGAATCAACCATCCTTGACATGACCGTTGACCCACCACTTCTTCTCAGACCTGGAGGAATATCTATTGAGCAAATTGAAAAAATACTTAAGCAACCCATCGCGTTTCATCCTGCTGTTTCACACCCAAAACAAAAAGTATCTTTTGCCAAAGCACCAGGCATGAAATACAGACATTATGCGCCGAAAGCACAGCTTATTCTTGTTGAAGGAAAACATCATGAGGTTATCTCCAAGATGGATGCGTTTGCACGCATGTACAAGAAAAAACAAAAAAAAGTAGGTATCATTCGCTGCACTTCTGATGGAATGTTAAAAAAGGTTGATGCAACTCTCTTTATTGGAAACACTCCGCAAAAGGTTGCACATAATCTCTTTACTGCATTCAGAACCCTTGATCATAAAGGAATGCATATCATCATTGCAGAAGGCATTGATGAAAAGCATATAGGACTTGCAGTGATGAATCGCATGAGAAAAGCAGCCTCTCGCATCATTCGGGTATAAAAAATTTATTTCTTGATTAATACTGCATTCAACATGCCATGCTGCGCTGGTCTTGAAGTGATGCGCGCATGACCTTTGTCTGTTTCCACAATGGTTCCCTTTGTGATGATATTTCTTCGAATGAAATGCCTATTTGCAGGATTATCAACCACTGTTTTTATCGTTGCTTTTGCAAACTTCTTCGTTGCAGGATCTAGCAGATTAACAGTGCTAGCAGTCAACATGATTCTTTTTGTATTTCCCCCGCGAACCCTCAACATTTTTGCATGATCTTTTCCCATCTTCGTCAATGCAGGCAAACTTGCAAGATAATGCCTTTTCTTCTGCTTTGCTGACTTATAGCGACCACCACTCGGCTTTCGCTTCGATCGAAATTGGGAAACTGCCATAGTTTCATTCGCTCTTTTCGCGTTTAAAAAGGTTATGTTTGTCTTTCATTCTCTCCCCAAAGATTTATATAGTGTAACCTATATTTTTAACTACTTATCTGGAGTAATTTATGACAAATTATCCCCACACTGTTCCTGAATTTGAACCTCGTGAAGCACTTATTACAAAATGGAATCTTCGTGAAGATTATGAGGTTAAATCACGAGCTGTTCTCTTGACAGAAGTAGATGCTATTACTGATGGGATCAGCGGAGAAGTCAGACCAGATGTAGTCATACAAACATGTATTCCTAAACAACTTGCACTTCGCCTACTCAAATCTCCTATCCACATTCAATATGATAATGGTACACTGGAAAATCGATTTAATCCGCAAACACAGAGAGGCATTTTCAAAGCAACCGATTACCTATTACAAGTGATTGGACAGGCAGTCTGGTACTTGCTTATTGACCCTGCAGAAGAACAAAAGCGACTTGCTCTTGTTCATCAGGATCCTGCAGCACGCCCACTTCCACTCGAGCTTATACCTCACGCACATAAAAAGTATGCAGCCCTTATGGCAGCATGGTCAGGACAATTCCTCGAAGATCCTGCAACAACAGACAGACCAGATCTTAATAGATTAGAAGACGCGTTTGCACGAAACCTCAGCTTTCTCCTTACCGGAAGACCACTTGAAGCACTTCCCCCTTCACTTGCAAAACATCAAGATCTTCTTGATTTTTATAGAAGACATGGCATCACAAATCTAAAACACGAAAATGCAATTCTCAGACGCAAAATCAGAGAAACTACTAAGAATCAACAGTATCAAGCACTTCGTAGAGTTTCTCCCCATGAAATGACCTTGGAAGACTGCATTACTGCAAAGCTTATTATGCGTGTTCAACGTGACCTTACACCATAAACAAAAGATTTAAAAACTCAACCATATGCCCACTTCTTGGGGTTTACCTTTATGACGAGTGAATCAGACAGACCATTAGACGCACTTAACAGCAGCAGAGGCAAACGCGTCATTGTTGAGCTCAAAAACGGCAAACAATTCATCGGCAAGCTGAAAGCATTTGATATTCACATCAACACTGTTCTTGACGAAAGTGAAGAACGAGAAAACAACCAAACCGTGCGCAAGATGGGTACTCTCTTTCTCAGAGGAGACACCATTGTCATGATCGCGCTCGAAAAATAAACCATGACAAAAGGAACTCCTTCTTTTGGACTAAAAAGAAATAAAGGACGGTTACACATTCGCTGCAGACGATGCGGCAATCCTGCATACCACAAAATCAAGGAGAAATGCAGCTCCTGCGGATATGGAAAAAGCAGAAGAATACGCCACTACAACTGGAACAAGAAACACGTCTCCAAATACAGAATCAAGAAGAAGAAATAGATTATTTTCCTTTTTCTAATCGTGCTGCAAGAATTTCTGGATATCCTTTCTCTCGAAGTTTTCGCTGCGTTGCAGTGACATCATAGGGAACGGCCCGGTTCATAAATGTGCTTAGTACAGGATTAAAAATGCCATATTTTGCACATGCTCCAAGAGGCAAGCCAAAAACATACGCATCTCGCGGCTAACCGACAGAACCTACTCCGATGAGTACTCTTTTTGATGGATGAATCGGAAAAAGACGATTAGCATCAGGAAATGTCCCTTCAAGACCAAATGGGTTTTCTTCATCCTGTTCGTCTTCAAACGCAACCCAAGGAATATGCACATGACCCACAAAACACAATCGTGAAGTGAACTTTGTAAATACGTCAGTTCCTGTTTGTTGCCAGTAGGTTGTATAATCATCTGGTGGAATTCCATGAACAAATTGTATGCCTTCTTCAGTGTGTGAAAGGGGAAGCTGATCCAGAAAGTCAAATTCTTCATTATTGATTTCGCTTGTGTTACGGCGGAGAGCATCAAGAGCGTACGGGTTAAATCGTGATACATCAAGTCTGCATACAAGACCAGCATCATGGTTTCCCATAATTGCGGGAATATTCCTTTCTCTGATTTTTGCAATCACCTCTTTTGGATTTGGTCCATATCCGACAACGTCTCCTAAGCAGAAGATGCGGCGAATGCCAAGTGCATCAATATCATCAAGTACAGCAGTCAATGCTTCAAGATTTGCGTGAATATCACTGATGATTGCAATAGATCCTAAAGATGATTCCATAATAGTCATTTTTAAAATATATTTTAGAGTATACTATTTAAAAAGGTTTTTCTGTACTATCTCTTCTTGCTAATATTTCAACAAGAAGTCTTTTAAATTCCCTGCATTTCCTTTCTTTGATGTGGGGGTGCCGGAGCGGTCAAACGGGCTGGGCTTAGGACCCAGTGGCTTAGTGCCTCCTAAGGTTCGAATCCTTACCCCCACATGCCCATTAACGTTTGTGCAATGCGTTGTATACTACTATTCTTAAGAAAAGGTTAATCCCTATCATTCCGCACATCAGAAGCACTAACGGGATGGAATGTAAGAGAATCGTTTCTTTGAGCGTCACATTGACAAATAAATAGGACAGTAATACAAAGAGAAGAAACGAAGAAACAAACAATAAGAAGAGAGGCAAAAATGTTTTTGCTATTCTTTTTATATTTTGTATTAGTACCTTTCTGAGCGTCGATGACAATGTTCCTTCATCAAGATGATTATAAAATGCAGTCATGAAAAAGTAAACAACAAATATAAATCCTAGGAGTCCAAGCAATCGTGCATCAAAGAACTCAAAAAAAGATTTTTCTTTGATAAAGATTGAAAGAAAAGACGAAATGACAAGAAATCCGATTACACTTCCAGATGCGAACTTTGCAAAGTATCTTTTTGAAAGCTTTATATGCGTTATTTTCCCCCAGATAAATCCTTGTGCTATGCACCAGGTGATGAAAACAATAAGAGGAACGACAACAAACAAAAAGAGCATCATCTTATCAGCAACTGGTTCCAAGTTTTGCACAAGAGCTGCAAGCTGGGTTACTTCATTTGGATTATTTGCGAGCTCCTGCTGCACTGATTCTATCAACGGAAGATATTGTTTGAGCAGTGTAAGATACTCAAAAACTTTTGATTTTACATACACAAACAAGAAGAAGTTTGCAAAAAGAAAAACAAATTCAACAATAAACAATAGTGCAATATGCTTCTTCAAATCTTTCCAAGAATCAGAAAAGAGGTTCATATTCCTGTAATGAATATTTCTCCTGTTTCGCCTCGTGAAAGTTCAGTGCGTGAACCAGCATCAAGAACAGCAACAACGCTTTTAATTTGCTCTCCAGCACCAAATCCAGAGCCTCTAAAGTTCCATTGAACAACATACTTCTTTTCTGGTCCCAAAACTTTCAGAGGTAATATATTTGTTCGAGATGAAGAAACAATAGAAGTTACTAAATTATTATTTCGACAATCACCGTCAGTCTCAACAAAAATAAAGATGTTTCCAACAACACCTGTAAGGTTTACTTCTTGACGAGGGTTAAAATAAGGAATTCCAGCTGCAACTTCAGACCATTTCACAGAGGTTATTTTGCATGTTAAAGGTGCTGGAGCGACGGTAAGTGGAGTGAAAAGATTTCCTACACTTGCAATAAAAGACCATGTGCCTATTTTTACTCCAGAAGTAGCATACACATCCTTTGGCAAAGCGATTACGCGATCGCTGTTTGCAAAACCAACAGTGCTTCCAGACAATGCATCAGCAAGTTCTACCATAGCAATAGGTGTTCCCCCAATAATAATACTCCGCAAATCAGATTTTATAATCACTTTCACGCTTCCTGGAGGAATTGCAACAGGCGTTGTTGTTCCAGAAGAAGGAGATGGTGTAATCAAGCCCGTAACAGACGAAGGCGTTACTGTGAGGATGATGGCAAGCTCTTCGTACGTTTTTCCACGCTCAAACAAGGCCTTTGGAGCAACCCAATCCTCCAAATATAAACTTTCAATAATCTTATTATACATTTTAATTGCTTCATTGATTTTCAAAGGTTGTTTTGTTGCCTTTCCTTCAGCACGCACAGTGTCTGCTCGTGCAAACATGCTCTTGATTTCTTGCGTTGTCAAGACTTCAGCAAAAGGAGTTGTTGCCTCTTCCAAGACTTTCCTTCCCCGTTCTTCCAGTGAACCTGCAAACTCTTTCCTGTCTGCTTCATTCTTGATCAAGCGCTGCGCAGCAGGCGCGTACAGCCAGCAGGTTCCCAAGTCACGACCTCTATCATCCCTGCCGCAGGAGCCAATAGGAGACCACTGGTCTGGCCGCGCACCCAATCCAGGGTTGTACAAGGAGCATTTTCTCACAATGCCTGTTTCAAGCAGTCCTGTGGAAAATCCACTCACACCGACGCCAATCACTCCTGAGAATGGAAAACCTTCAGTAGGATACGTTGGCAATCCTCCAGAAAAGTCTCCTTGAGAGTATTGATATGTTGATAATCTTCCTGCTTCAGGAGTGCATTGCTCTTCAGAATCAATCTTCTTTCTCAATTCACTCTGTGTCAATTCGTCATTTAAATAATTCAAGAAGTATGAAGAAGTAACTTTTCCAAACCCACATTCCAAGTTCTGGCCGTAAACATCGCTTCTAATGTCCACGCAAATTTCTCCGTATCCTGATGGCAATTGCGTGTCAACACTTTCACTTGCAAACTGTCCAGCGCGAAGCAACACATTCCTCTTGATATATTGAATAGGCAAGGTAAGCTTTCCTGTCAAGTCGCGTGATTGCATGTAAATACTGTATCGCACATCTTGCTTTTCTCCTGAATAGAGGTGGTAAAACACGTTGTAAATGCTCACTGGCTGTTGCGTAATGTCAGTGACTGGAGCCTCGCTAAAGAATGCAGTGAACTGTGGCGGACTTTCTGGCTTCGTTACCTGAGTGAAGAAGTTCCCTATACCAGGAGCTTTTCCGAAGATTGCAGACTTGCAAATGGCTGCACCAAGATCAGGCAATGAGCCGCCAGAATACTGCGCAAACACATTCTTTGCGTAATTTTGCGTGAAAAACTCAAGAGAGTCCATCGCATTATCATAATTTTTCTGGAAGCTTGCATACTCCCCACCTTCAGAAGAATCTCCGAAAATCTTTCTTCCAATAGCGCTGATGATGCCTCCTTTCACATTGAAGATGGCAATTGCTTCCCTCCACAAAATATCACAAATGCCTACTGATCGTATTTTGTCACAAATGCCTACTGATCTTCCCTCAACTTTTGCAGTGATCAAACATTCTCGGTATCCTGCAATGACTGATTTGATGTTTTGTAATCCTGCAATGATTCCTGTAATGCACAGAGGCATCAATACTTCAGGGAAATTGGGCGCGCATAACACTAAAGAGCCTATAATGCCTGATTCAACCACATTATCCACACGCCATTCTCCTCCCAAATTGCATCGAGATGCAGGGCAAATGACTGGGTCACACGCATTGTAGAGCAATCGACATTGCCCTGGAGACATGAAATCAATACAGCTTGGTCCAATGCCTTTCACCGATGTTGTCAATGCATAAGTTCCTAAATCACTGCACCGCGCGACATCCGTATCTCCGCGCTTGTACACTCCTGATTTTGCGATTTTGCTGTTGACTGTGGATACACATGATTGTCCAGCAACGAGCTTGTTGTGCAATCCAGGATTAATGCGGCGCTGGACTTCAATCTGGTCTTGTAATTTACCGAGGCGCACATCACTATCAGCACCGAGAGGACCATTCGGATCTCGGCGCTTGAAGACAAGCAAGTCATTGACCTTTCCTGAGTCTGAATATTCCACTTGAATGTAATGCATTGCATCCACACTCAAAAGTTCAACCTTACCTTTTGCTCTTCCTGCATCCACAAGAGAGGCAAGCGCTTTATGAGGATCCTCTCGCACGTCTCTGGTAAAGGTGTAGTCAACAGCTCCAAAAGACGCCTTGATGTCGCTTCCTTTTATGATAGCATCTCGCGTTATGCCTGGAAGGTACACTGCAACTCCATTATTCAAGAAGTAGAAGTTTCCTGCAGCATCTTCCCGAATCATGTTTCTTGGGAGACTGATATCATTGCTTGGCAGCGTGAAGGTTGTTCTATTCAGGTTTTTCACGAGCTCAAGCTCGTCTGTTGCAACCGCGACGCCTGTCGGGCCTACTTTTTCTGCCAAGAGCTTGTTGAAATAATTGTTCAATCCAGTGGAGAGCTGCTCGTCCTTGTAATTTCTGAAGATGACATCCTTATATTGGTCGTACACCTGCGCGTATTGGTCTGGAGTCTTTGCAGACAACTCCTGTGCAAGCTCAGGAGTCTTCTCAATAACCTGGTTCACTTTTGTCTGCAGAGCAGGATTCAGTTCGGTATACGTTCTTTGCTTGTTCTTTGCAAAGAATTCGTTTGCTGTTGTTTCCTCGATTTCTCTTCGTTGCAAGTCAGTCAGCAGCGAATAATAGCGCGCGGATACTCGCTTGTCAAACTGGTTGGTGTCTCTCAAACGCTGCAAGACATACAAATCTTTTCTGTCATCATCATACGATTCTCCTAATCCTTTAAACAATGACACATGCTTCTCGTCATCAATCTCATCCAAAATAGTGTCAACATTCTCGATGTCTTTGTCATACTGGTCGCGGTACTTCTGGAAAATGCATTCCTCATAGGAAAGGCCTTCGCATCCTTTCAAATCACCTTGACTATATCTTTCCTTGTAAATCTCATTAACTTTATTTCTCACGACTGCTGCATCCCCGCTTAATAAAAGATTATACCCCCACAACGCGCCATAGGTAAGGAAGCAAAACTTGATCCAGTACTCGTGAATTTGTGTGGCAGTAGTAATAATCTTGTCCAGCTTTGCAATGAGTTTTTCTGTCTTTGCAATTTCTCGATCAATTGAGTCGCTAAACAAGGGAAGATTGAATGGTCTTTTCTCGATCGGTAAACGAAGCGTGAAGGAGGCGTCAGAAAATGCCCTCTCTGTATCTGGAGAAAGAGTCACATACACCTCTCGCTGTAAATTGGTTTCAATAAGGGTAACTTCAACTGTTCTTGGATCTCTTTCCTTATCTTCAATCTTGATATTTTGTCGTGTTCCTTCTCGCAAGGCCTCAGGAACAAACACACCTGTTGAGCTTGCATACTGCATTTCAACAGCATTTTCCTTGATCGCTTTTATTCTCCAGGTGAGTCCGGGAATGATATCAACAATGTCTCCAATGCGGTATGTTCGTTCTGTTATACCTACGCGTATCTTTGCCGTTGCTTTTCTGTCTATAGGAGCAGGATCAACTTTCACCACAGAAACAGTTGCAAGAGAACCATCAGGCTCCTTCAATTCGACAATCCTCTTCCTGAAGTCAAAATTCGATTTCTGTGACGCCAGAAAGTCCATCAGGTTTGCTAATTCATTGGCAGACGCAACTCCTTCAATATTATTAATGTCCTGCTCATTAGGATATGTTGCCAGAAGTTTCTGGAATGTTTCCAAGGCAGCAACATTATCTTTTTCATATAACCATTGGAGTCTTCCGAGCCTATACAATGCATCTTTCACCAGCTCTGAACTGGGATATTCGTCAATAATAGCTTGATATGATTGTTTTGCCAATGATACTGCCTCATCTCGAGATTGTGGCTCGATTGATGGAGCTCTTTGAACAGCATACACATCACTTTCATATTTGTTCATCAGATTCACAACATCATTGTATGAAGCCAAAAATATTTTTTGGATCTCTGTTGCTCTCAATAATTCTGGAGAACCAACAGGATACTTTTCTTTCTCAAATTCTAATTCACTTACTTTCTCTGTGTAAATTTGCACTACTTTTTGTCCAATGATAAACGCCTCTTCTTTCACTTCCTTTGTGATACCTTCTTTCTCAAAAAGTGTTTTTAGCCCAAGAACAACGCTACTAAAGCAGAGATCATTTATTGGATCGATTGCTTTTGATTTGCAATGCTCATCATATTTCTTCTTCAACTGCTCGATTAATTCTCTCAATTCATCCTCTTTTGTTTTTGGTCTTGAAAAGAGATTGGTGAAAAATTCCTTGTCTTTTGTATTTGTCACTTTGCTCTTTGTTCCGCCATCAGGCTCCCAATAGACTTCTCCAGGTTCAAAAGTGACAGTTGCTATCTTGCTCGTTCCATCAGTGGGAATGGCTCTATAATGCGTTGCATCTATTTTTGTTATCTTGTATACCTTTTTATCCGCGTCAAGAATGTATTCTATTGTTGAGGATGATACCCCAGAAGATGCAGTTGTGTTTCCACTAATCGTATCAAGATTGAGCTCAATCAAGGAGCTCTGTCCCTTACTGCTCTTCAACACAATGCTTTGCTGTGTAGGTGTTGTGATTATATCATCCACATACCATATCGATCCTGGATAGATTTTTTGCCCTTTGGACAATATCTTAAATTCTGTCAATCCATCTTTTGTAACATACATTCGTATCTTGTCGTCTCTTCCTCTGATTTCATTCACCCGGATCTTGAACCGGTCAAATACTCTTCCAAATCCTGCGAGGCCAGAGCGCACCGCATTCACACTTGAGGAAGTTTGCCCTTCCCTAATTTCTCCGCTTGTGTACAGCTCATTCAGGTTATTGTCATACACGGTAAACTCTGCACTGTCTTTTCCGACTGCGGTCGCATGGATGTATCCTGCGTAGAAGCGGTGCCTGTCTCTTTCCAAACTCCACTCTTGGAAAGATTGCTCAACGAGCACATCATCAGTTGGTCCAAACGTTAGTCCGGAAGAAACATCAAAGTCAACTCTCGCGTCAATTTCAATATCAATCTCTTCAGGAACGTCTTCCTCTTTCGGAATTCTCCGGATAGGAATAACTAAATACCCTAAGTTGTCATAGGATAACTCTTCCTGCCGTGGAGCAAAATGGCGAATGGCTCCAATGGAAACCGTTTTCCCCTCAGGAATAGTGGTCACTTTTGATGGTCTGGCAACGACTCGTCGAATTCTAGGAATCTCAATGGAGGGATTTGTCGGTTTTCCTGTTAAAAGTGCGTAGACAAGCGCTCCTTGATCCTCAATTAGTGCTGTAGGAATAACTCGCGGTTGGTAATTTTCCACGCTGATTGCAATATCTTCGCCAATCAAATCAGCAAGCGACTGCTGATCCGTTATTTGGTCTGCAAGTGTTTCTGTAGCTCGGGGAAGTTGGTCATTCGGTGTGAAGAATTGAGCTTGCGCTTGCGCAAAAGGGAGTGTCATGACAAGCAACACTATCATACACGCTATCACACTTCTTTTTTTCATGTTAGTCTAACCTCGGCTCTTCTCCTGCAGTTACTGCTGCAAATGGCTCGTTAATCTTTGTCAATTCTTCTATGTTCCTTGGCAGTTTTGTTCGAATTCCATAGAGTGTTATCTTCTCTGCTTGTGCAAGCGATGCGTGATCGACCTTCCAAGTAACCGTTGCTGAGCCTGCTGCAATTTGATCAAGAGAGATTGCGTCAATTTTTTGTTCTACGCATTTCTTTTCTGTGAACCCAACAACACCCAGCACTCCCTCTTTGGGAACATCATTGCACACTTTAATTGTTTTTCCTTCTATACTTAATGGAGGATCTGATGATACAATTGTCTGCGTTTGTACTTCATATTCACCAGGAATGAGAGATACTTTTTGTTGGCCAGGGTAAACGACTGTCGTTGTATAACCAGACTCCTTTTCTGTGAAGGTGAAAGAAACTTGCTCTGTAGGCTGTGCTGGTCTTTTTTCTCCATTTGCTGAAATCTGGATGTTCACAGCAAGCTCGTATAAGGGCTGTAAGGTGATGGAAACGGCAGCATCTTCCATTGTGGACACGATTTCCTCGCTTCTGAAGAATTCTTCTTTTTCTGCAATAAGCACTCCGTTGATGCATTGGGGGAATAATGCAGTGACTGACGCGCTGTTGCTTTCAATTTTTGTTTCTCCAATGCTACATAATGCAGTGACGCATCTGAATGAAATTTTTGCGCCTGTTAATGGGACAAGTGAATTATCAGGTCTTGATCCTAATGCAAACACCTTCATCTTTGCCTGTGCGTTCTCACAGATAGGAGAATCGACATCAAAAACTGACGGGGCTAATGTGTTAATTCTTGGCTGGTTGTTATCCACAATGACCATTGTTGCAAACTGGAATACATTATTATTTTTGTCTGTAAGAGATACTAATATGGGAAACTTCATGTCATACACAAAATTGTAATTATTTAAACAGAAGAATTGAGTGATGTATTTTGACATTTCATGCTCTGTTGCAAACGGTTTTCCCCGAATAACTGGGCCTTCTTCACCTAAGATGTCCATTGCGAGAGGCCATGTCGGGAAAAACAAGAAGGTTGAAGATACATCTTTCATATTTTTCTTTATATCTACCTCAAATGATTTGTAGATGTTCTCTTGGACTGCGTATCCTCCCTCTTTCACCCGCACAAAAGGAATGTTCATGCTAAGAATGGATTTGATGTTTTGCTCGACATCAGTGCGCTTCCACGTCTTTGGAGAGCATTCAAAATCAATTCCTGAAAATGGAATTTCCTCGTATACGCTAAGCATGTCAATAGTAATATTTTCCAAAAAAGTCTGTTCATTTTCTGCGTTCATAATACTCACTGCAATGCTATACATGTTTCCAAGAGTATGATCAATAGATCCATAAAACTGTCTTAATGTTGCAGTCGTTCCCTTAAAGGAAAAAGTAACGGGGAATGTAATTTTTGCTTGTATTTGAGCATCTTTTATACTCACTGTTGATTGCGGAGTTTGATGAATAATATCATATCCCTCTCTTTTTAATTGTGCAAAGTCTTTTATGCATGAAACAAGATTTCTATCCATATACACTGCTAATTCTATTTCCATATTCTGTTTTGATGGAACTGCCGTTTTTGGAATCCCGTTTGCTGCTTCATAAAACCAATAGGCTACAAGAGTATTTCCATCATTAAACAAATCAAGCTTATTTGAAAATAGATTCAACGGGCTTACAGGAAGTGTATCTTCAGGAAGAGTCATATAACCTCCCCGTGATCCAAGAAGGTTCGCACCTTTGATCATCGTTTCTCTCATACATCCCTCAATTAATTCTTTTATTTTTTGTGCATGCGGGGGAAGAAGCTCTGCTCCTGCTACCTCACGCTCCCACTGCGACTGGAAAAGAGAAGATCGGAAGGTGAAAGAGGCAATTGCTGCAGCAAGCAAAATGATTCCAATAATAACATATGCAGTCACCTGCCCTTTTTTTCTGCTCATTTTTCCTTTATCCTCACTACTTTTGAACCACCTAGCTGCTTCACAATAACAAGCTTCTTTTTTTCCAGGTCTTTGATAAGGTCAGAAACAGTCACATTTTGGATGTCAAAATGCCGTGCAATCATGCTAAAGTTGATAATGTCATGATGCTTAATAAAATCAATAAGTTCTTTTTGATTTGGTATCATTAAGCCTTTTAAAAGGTTTAAATATCATTTAAAGCCTTTTTTAACCTCTTTTTTTGTTTAAAAATATGTTATAATACTATTAATAGTTGCAGTTTAAAAAAGTTTTGCTCCTTCAGTTTTATTCCTTTATACCAATATCTCTTATTTCCCTCTTATATAAAGAGCTAAATGGGCCCGACAGGAATTGAACCTGTGACCTTATCCACGTCAAGGATACGTCATACCACTAGACTACGGGCCCTCTCCTTTCTCGCACTTTCAGACTTCCTTTTAAAGGTTCCTTTCCCTTCTCTTTCCTCGTTTTTTCGCAACCTGCGAAAAAATGAAGACTACAATAAAAATAAGTAAAATTCCACCAATTCCTACAAGAGTCACCAAATTTACCATCTTTCCGTGTTTATACAAAAGGATAAAGCTTTTAAAAGCATTTCTCCTCCCTCATTTTATGAGCATTACAGAGCAATTTCTCAAACTCAAAGAAAACTGGCTTCTTGTGTTATTACTTCTTATTATCTTCTTCTTTCCCAGTTGCACTCCTATGACAGCATTCCAACAATCATTCCAAATGAAAAACTTTGGAGCAAACATGATGGGAGCACAAGCAGAACAAAGTTATGCAGCAACAACATTAAGCAGAGAACCTTATTACCCTCCAGGCACTGGAGACTTTGCACCGGACATTGAAAAAAGAATCCTCACCAAAACAACAACCATGACTTCTGAAGTTGAACGAGGAACCTTTCATACTGCAGCAGAACAAGTGAAATCTCTTATCACCACTTCTGGCGCATATCTTCTCAATGAAAATCTGAACACCTTTGATGTGGAACTGAAAAAGTATTACCAAGCAACCTATGAAATAAAGGTGGAAACAAGCAGATATGCAGCAATACTCACCCAGCTCAAACAGATCGGAAAAATCATGGCTTTCCATGAAAACACCCTTGATATCACAGGACAAAGAACAAACTTGCAAACACAGCTCGAAACAGAACAAGCACGATTAGAGCGATACAAGCAACTGTACATTGAAGCACAAAATGTTGAAGACAAGATTAACCTGAATGATAGAATCTTCAGCCAAGAACAAACCATCAAATATTTACAAGAAGCACTGAAAAACATCGACCAGCGCGTCGATTATTCAACTCTTTATCTTACCTTGACTGAAAAGAGATCAGAATACGCAGACGTCACCTTTGTAAAACTTTCTGGCATGGTCAGGAGCTTCATCAGAAGCTTGAATAGTGTTATCTGGCTTGCAGTTGTTCTCATCCCCTGGGCTGTTCTTTACTGGATTATAAGATCTTTTTACAAACGTTCTACACGGAGGAAATAAGATGAGTTTCAAAAAAATACTTGTTGCAATCATTATTGTTTTTGTTGTTTTATTTATTATGATCATTATTCTGAATAGCAATAAAAATCCAGAACCTCCAGAAACAGACGGAGAACCACCACAAGCAGACAGAAAGGCATTCTGGGATGCCATTCAAGCAGAGGATATTGCACAAGTGTCAGATGAATGGACAACGCCAGTACGAGTAGATGTGAATGACGGCAACTGGGAGGATGGCGTTTATATCTCTGCAGACGGCAATGCATTATATTTCACCTATTATCCTGGAGAAGATCTTATTACAGATTTTTCAAAAGGAAAATTCAAGGGAAGAGGATTGGATGTGTATGTGAGTTATCGGGAATCTGATGGGCAATTCAAAACAAAACAAAAATTCACTGAATACTACCTTTCAGAAGACATCTGGAGCGAAGGAGGAGTCATGATTGATACTGATGGAAATATATTCTATGACTCAAACAGAGATTATGTCAATGACAGGAAAAGTGACAGTGATGTTTACCAAAATGATGAACGACTCGCATTTAATGACGATCGTGGCCTTGGTAATCCTCACTACTGCAAAGCAAAAGATG
>ERZ1292623.1690-Hain-H51-01um-R1-1690-length-20735-cov-7_pt1 | contig 18895 bp, 22 predicted proteins | sample MGYA00564398_ERZ1292623 | MGnify/ENA primary metagenome ERZ1292623 (study PRJEB36523, sample SAMEA6512633) | groundwater metagenome | collected 2019-01-07 | study: AquaDiva: Metagenomics assemblies of 32 groundwater samples | reverse complement strand
CGGGGAGAGTCCCCATACCAATCGCCGTCTCAAGATTGCTCTCGAGCGCAACGCCGTTCTGTTTCGACCGACGGCACGCGGCGGCGACCTGAATCGACTGCAAGACTCTCCAACGGATAACAAGAGGATGAATAAATCCTTTCAACCCTTTCTTTCGTTTCTGTGTATTCAATTGTTAACGTGCTTTCCTCTGAACTGCCTACCTTCAGTAATTTCTTCGCACAGAGGTATCCATTCTATAACGATACCGTTGTGACGAAGTAACGCCCGAAGGCAGAAAGTTCAGTTGTTTCTATTGTATCAGAACAAGGCAAAAGTCAAAGGAGGTTATCTACAACCCTTTGATCATGCATTTTTTACCATATTTTTAGGCTTTTTGACGGTCCCGACGACAATGTGTCGGAACCCCGACCGAAGCATCGGGGCTGGCTACCAACCAAATCAACGTTTATCAATCCTAGCAAACTACCCCAAAAAGTCAATAAAGATGCCGTTTTTATTGAAAAATTATCTGGTTTGGTGCTAACCGTAATTGATTATAGAATAGTCGGAACAGGGGCACAATAGCCATAATTGTGGATAAAACTTATATTTCCTGGCTATTTTTAAACCCAGGCGTTCCGTTTATTGGGTTGCCATTCGCGTCGTTTCCGTTTTTAGTGACCCCGTCATTGTTTGCCCATGAAGCCGGGTTTGATCCTGGTAATTCAGGACCCCTACGCTCCATACTAAATTTCTCCACAGTGCCTCCGCCCTGACCCGCAAACCAAGCACTGGCCCCGCAATCTACGCGATCCTTAAGATTTCCCTGCGAGTCACGTAACTCAAGGATCTCACACGTATTATTAAGGGCTCCGGCGTAGATTTGGTTTTCACCCACATCCGTTGTAGAAGAATCGCTTCGTTCTAATAGAAAGTACCCGCCGGGAGCTATAATCCCCAGGAGTGTAATGTTCGGGTCTGGTGATGAGGCGGTTGAGGATGTTATTGAACGTAATGTCCATCCGTCAAGATCAATAGGTGTCGCACCAGGGTTATAGAGCTCAATCCACTCATCGGCGGCGTTGGCATCTGTTCCCATCCAAGCTATTTCATTTATAACCACTGCCTGTTGAGTAGGAGGTGTAGGTGTCGGCGTTAAAGATGGTGTTGGCGATGGTGAACTAGATAGTGTCGGACTAGGAGTTGGGCTCACTGTCGGGGTGGGATTTTTTGATGGTGTTGGCGATGGTGAACTAGATTGGGTAGGTGTCGGAATTGGTGTCTGTGGTGTCTTTGATGGTGTCGGTGAATTGTTTGGTGCTTGCGACACCATCGGAGACACCTCTGAAGAATCCTTGAGATTAGTGTCTTTAGTTGTTTTTGGCGTAACCGATATTCTGGGTTTTAAATTTTTATTACTAACGGCCTCCGCTATGTTTGCAGTTTTAGTACCCTCTAATACTGGCACGGCACCAGAAATACTTCCGCTACCCGAATGACGATTTATCAAGATCGCTCCCAAAGAAAGAGAGATTAGGGCTATGCCGACAGTGATTATTGTTTTATTTGGCTCACCAAGAACGGACATACCTTCATTATACCGAAATTAATCTTTGGCTACTGTGTATAAGACAGCCTTATCCCGATTTTCTTTTTTCAGAAAGCCGGCTTGAAAAAGTTCTTGTAGATTTCTCTTAACGGTTCTTTTCGTTAAATGATTAAACTGGTTCAAAACATTCTTAGGACGAACGCTTGAAGATTGGGATATAAACTCAAGAATTTTCTTTTTGTTTTCACTTAGCATCGCCGAGTTTTTCCCGTTTACTTTTTCAATTCTATTTTGTGAATTAGTTTCTTTTTTTCCCACCGGTATTTTTGTCTGGATTTGGGTTTTGGAATTTTCAGGATCAAAAAATAATTCGGATTTGATTTTAAGAACCAAGCTGATGGCTTCCAGAAGGGGAGCCGGAGGAACTGCATTAAAATGCTGGATATACTCCAACCCCAGAAGAACTCTATCCACGCCCGCCTTATTTAAACCATAATATTGTGCGACACGCCCGTTTGTTCCTTTTTTAACCCTGGACAAAAATTCGTATTCAGAAAATAGGCTAACTATCTCAACAACAAAAGTTTTGGTCTTAGTAATTACAAAAGTGTCAGTCGTAAGAAACTCAAGCCGCACTAAAGCATGTATGGTCTCAAAAAATAACGTCCGTATCCCCTGGTTTAAAAAGTTTTTGTCGGTCATAGAGATCTATCTTTAACAGACACCCTACCAAATACCCTCTGCGCCCATGTCACAGCTATTATCTTGGCCCGAGGAGTGCACATGTCCAACGCGAACTGTATAGCACGTTTACTATGCCGTTTCAATGAACATGCGTATAAATTGGGTCATGCACGGTAACTGGGGAATAAAAGAAAAATTAAAAAAGATTTTTCTTGAAAAATCTTTAATGAACCATCCTTTCAATATAATTCCGGGGTAACTGTAATAAATTACAATCATGGTCAACAAATTCTTGTAGTTACATTGTGCGACGCTAGGGAGCAGAAGGCATTAAAAAGTTATCCACAGGTTGTAAACTTTATTAATATTTGTGTCTGCTGGGATCCCTTTGAAAAATATTTCGTTTACTTTGGAGCGTTTTGAATCAAAAACCAAAGAGGAGAGCTTCCGCTCCCCTCTTTGGCTGGTAGAGTATTATCCGGAAGTGATTTGCTATTGCTGTCTGGGGGGAAAGAAATCAGGATCTATTGTTCGGTCAAAACAAACCTTTCCGATGGCATGGTCCCAATTAGAGGCTATGCCCTCTTTACCAATAACTGGTTGCTCATAAGCTCTCCCACCGGCAGCTTGATATTGTGTTTTGAACTCGGAACAAAGCCGGAATGACAAAGCTCCGGTAGCTTTATATTCGTACGCAACCCTGGTTTCCGGATCTACTGGGGCTACAAAGCCGGATATATCATCTTTTAGATCATCAAGTTTTACCGGCAAGACCCTTTTATTTTGCCAGTACGACACAACCTGCCACTGTATTGTTTGGAGGTTGTTGATTCTTTCCTGATCAAACCTTACCAACCGTTGTGATTGAGGAGAACCAGCGACAAAGAATCCCACAACCACCGCGGCAACCACGACAGTTGAAATAATCCTGCCAAACAATACTGGGGCCGCTTCGCGGATTTCACGAAGGTAGTACCAAAAAACAGAACCGGAAACGAGTAAGATACTCGCTATTTTAAGTGCAAATCTTAAGGTCAGCTCACCCTGAAGAAAGCTGTAAACTAGCGCAATCAGATCGCCCAGAACGACAACACCCGCGACAAAAAGAGTGAGATAAATCAGCCATTTTCTTATCCTTAGGTCTCTCTTCTCCGGGGAGGCAATAATGTCGCGCTTTAGAAAACGCGTGACCCAAACCAGAACCGGAAACGCAACAATTATGGAAGCCAAGGTCCATCTTATTGTGTTCAGATACGAACCGCTATAGTCATAGCCGGCCGTATTAAGGGCGTCGGGCACGTACAGATTTATGAACTGAAACAGAAGCGTCCCAAAATTAACTGCGCTCATGCCAAGAGCGACGATCATTAGCAGATACAGGAACACGTCACGCGGAAGTTGTTTTGATATTTCCATTTTGTGAAAGATTTTATCTGTATGCCTCACGGCGGGACTCTCGGAGCGCGACTGGCGCGAGAGTGAAGCGCGTTGCCAGTCCGGCAACGACGCTGTGCCCGACGGAGGCATGCAGATAAAATAAGTTTATAAATTACTTCGCGCCCAGTGTCCCCTCTCCAGGCTTCCAGTCTACCGGACACAATTCTCCCGTCTGAAGAGCCTGAAGCGCGCGATGAACTTCTGAAACCGATCGACCAACAGAATTATCGGAAACCATCATCCACCTAAGAACCCCTTCTGGATCAATAATAAATGTCCCCCTTTGGCTCGCACCGTCCTCAGCAAGGACATTATACCTTTCTGAAACCTGATGGGTGGTATCGGCAAGAATTGGGTATTTTACCTCTGCCAAGTCGCGCTCAAACCATGCCTTGTGCGACCACTCGCTGTCGGTTGAGGCACCGACAACAATCGCATTATGCTTTTCAAACTCGCCTTCCGTATGCGCAAATTGTTTTATTTCCGTCGGGCAAATAAAAGTAAAATCTCGCGGATAGAAGAATAAAACAACCCACTTTCCTTTATAGTCGGAGAGGCTGACTTTCTGAAAATCTCCCTTAACATACGCCATGATGCTCGAAAATTGAGGCGCTGGTTGACCGATTTTAATCATATTGTTTTTATTTTAAGATAATCTCTGTATTTCCTCATATTAACACAAGTTTTAATAGAATAAAGACACGGATAATTAACCTGTGATACAATAAGCCCTATGCCAATTATCCACTCAATTGTGTTGGGAATCGTCCAGGGACTTACCGAGTTTTTACCTATTTCCTCTTCCGGGCATCTTATATTTATTCCTAAACTCCTCGGCTGGCCGGATCAAGGAATTGTTTTTGATTTAATTGTTCACCTCGGCACCTTGGCTGCCGTCATGCTCTACCTGCGCTCTACCATAGGAGAAATATTTTCCTCTTTTTTCAATACCGGTTCACATCACGATGCCAATCGCCGCTTAGGCTGGCTTGCGATAGCATCCGCAATACCGGCCGGGATCGTCGGCTTGTTTGCTGGGGATTGGATTGAAGCGATGTTTAGATCCCCCGTTTCCGTGGCAATAAATCTCATGTTCTGGGGTTTAATTCTGTGGCTCGCAGACTTCGCAAACCATGCCCGCCACACTATGGGCAAAACGAGACCTCTTTCCCTACTAAATCTGAAGGATTCTATTCTTATCGGCCTGGCACAAATACTTGCCCTGTTTCCTGGTGTTTCTCGATCCGGCATCACGATTACTGCAGGCCTAGCATCAAATCTAGATCGACGTGCGGCAACCCGTTTTTCCTTTTTGATGAGTATCCCGATAATTGCCGCCGCGGGAGGAAGTCAAGTGCTCAAAATACTTGAGTACGGACTCAACGGAACCGGATCTGGCGCCCTTGCCATTGGTTTTGTATCTGCACTTATTGGAGGGTTGTTCGCCCTCTGGAGTTTGGAAAAAATAATAGAAAGGTGGAACTTCCGGCCGTTCGCAATTTATAGGGTCGCGGTCGGTATTGTTATTCTTCTGGTGCTTCTCTAACTGTTTAGCGGCTTACCTTCAGAATCTATTGAACCTGCGGCAACCTTAGTGATGCTGTTGGAATTAATATATTTCGGAATTGCTGAGTTTACTTGATCTAAAGTAATCGCTTGAACAATGCTTGGGTATTCATCCAGGTATTCAAGAGGTTTGCCACGTTCAAGAACTCCAAGGATGGCACTAGATAATCCATTTGTCGTTTCAAGAGCAACCACATATTCCCCAGCAACGGTTTTTTTCTTTTGACCAAGCTCCTCACTTGTTACCCCGTGTTCTGCCCAAGCTTTAATTTGATTTTCACTTTCGTTCATTCCACGCCCCAAAAGTGACGGTGCAAAAATTCCACGAACAGAAAAGAACCCATCATAACCGCTCGCGTAACCACCAATACCGGACACGATGCCATACGTAAGACCCAAGCGGTTACGAACATGCCAATTGAGACGGGACGAAAAGTCGCCTCCCAAAATACGTATCCCGAGACGTAGGGATTCAAAGTCTTCATGATCTCTTGTGATACCTAGTGCTTGCCCATAAACCAAATCAACATTTTCTTTATCTTTCAAAGTTATAAATTTATTTTCTCTACTGCTCGGCAACGCGGGCACGAATTCCATTGACTTCGGAAGCGAATTCATCCGCCAGCCCGCGAAGGCCTTTTCAACCTCTCCTAAAAGTTTATCTTCTTTAAAGTCTCCGACCGCAACAACAATCGCCTCACCTAAACCGTATACTTTTCGGTGAAAATCTTTAAGTTGGTCCGCGGATGCCTTTTTTACATATTCTATACTCTCGTGAGTATTGTAGGGGTAATTAGGGTGTCCTTTAGGAAACAGTAGGCGTCCCCGGGCTATTTTTGCCTGCACTTCGGTATCTTCTCTATTTTGTTCAAGAGAACCTATGATTCGCTTTTGCACGACCAAAAAATCGGCTTCGTTAAATGCTGGCTCACGCAGTTGTTCAGCAAGCAGACGAATACCCAGCGGAACATCTTTTTTAAGACATTTTAAATTAAACCAAACCCGGTATTGGCTGGCTCCGAATTCTAGAGAGGCGCCGACCGATTCAAGCTTTTCACGAATGACATTCTTTGAATGATGTTGCGTTCCTTCATCCAACATGTCCGCCGTCAAAGATGCCAATAAAGGATTGTCTGCGGGACTAAAAACATCTCCTCCCAAAATGCTCCCTTGAATAGTCACCACTTCAGATACAGGAGCGTGCAACATAACTAGCCGTAAGCCGGGAATGGGAGTAGTATCTTTAATTTTAGGAGTTATTCTATCCATTGGGTAACATTAAGAATTTTTGGGAATAAAGTACCCGACCGTACCTTGGCTTTCAACAAGATAGGTCTCTGCAACCCTTTGCACATCAGCGACAGTAACATTTTCAATTGCCTCTGGAAGGCGCGTGTACATCGTCCAATCCCCCATAGCTATCGCTTCATTGATTTCCCCGGCAACAGAATAAGTTCCGTCTCGCTGATAAAGCATAGAGGCTCGCACTTGTGCCTTAATTCTTTTTAACTCTTTTGCGGTAATTCCTTTGCTTTGAATAGATTTATATTCAGCAATAATAAGTTTTTCAAGATTTTCTAATTTCACACCGGGAGCGGCGGTAACATAGGCTTCAAAGAGTCCATTATCATGAAAAGGGAAGCTGTGAATACTAACAGCTGTGGCTAATCCGCGATCAATAAATCTCCTATAGAAACGGCTCCCTTTCCCTGCGGATAATATATTTACTAGAACAAGGAGAGTGGCCGTATCCTCATGGATACCGGGGGGCGTTTTATGGGCAACCCCCACCATTGTCTTACTTGCCTCGCGCCGGATAATAAACCTGCGCTGGCCTTCTTGTTTTGGTTCTTGAACCAACATTTTTGGTATGGGCTTCGGTGAAGAAGGATGTTCTCCAAAATATTTTTTTATAAGTGAAAGCGCCGCTTCTATGTTTGTATCCCCCAACACAGTTACCGTTGCATTGTTGGGCCAATAGAAAGTGTCGTAAAAATCGCGCAGTCTCTCTACGTTGGTATTTTCTATATCTGACTTCCACCCAATTGTTGAGTGATGGTATGGATGAGCTTGATAGGCAGTGCTCCATATCAGTTTCTGTAAAGCATCGGATGGATCATTTTCATTACTCTCGTATTCATTTCGAACCACAGTCATTTCCGTATCCAAGTCTGACTTTTGTAACAATACGTTGCGCATCCTATCAGCTTCCATAGCAATCGCCATTTCTAAATGTTCTACGGGAACCGTCTCGTAATAATTAGTCCGATCGTACCACGTTGTTCCATTCAGTTCTGCGCCAGTTCCCTCTATCACCTTCCAGAACGGTTTACCGTTTTCTTCATTAAAATTCTTGGAACCCTTAAACATCATATGTTCCAGAATGTGCGTAGAGCCGGTGTAACCGACGGCTTCGTTTCGCGATCCCACGCGATATGTAACCATTACAGTTGCAACGGGAGCAGTATGGTTTTCCATCACTAAAACGGTCAGACCGTTGGATACGAGGGTGTATTCGCTTATGCCGCCCACTTCGCGCACAAAAACAAACCCTTCCGAGGTTTGGCGAGTTGGTTGCTTATGTTCCGATTCCGACATGATGCCAATCTACCACAAAAAGAGCCTAGAAAACAACGCCTTCGCTCTTCAAAATCGCAAGTTTCCGAGATGTCCCGCGTGCATACCCTCCGAGGGTGCCGTCGGAGCGCACCACCCGATGACAGGGAACCTTTTTGGTATCCGGGTTTTTATTCATAATGTTCCCTACCGCCCTATAGGCATTGGGTGAACCGGCCAAACACGCTACTTGCTGGTAAGTCATTGTTTTTCCCTTAGGAATTTTTGCCACAACTGCATACACTTTTTCTTTGAATGTTGTCATGCGATTATTTTATCACCTACCAGAAAATGTATCCATTTAATTGACCCCCAAACAAAACGGTGTTATTTTACCAACCACAAAAGGAGGCGTATGCCGACTAAGACTGGCGAACGGCCGGCATTCCCATGCCTGGCCTGTGTCCGGGAACAGGGACGGCCGGACAACGATTGGTACGAGCAGTTGGCCGAGATCGTTATCAGTGGCGAAGTGAACAGTATGGAAATCTGGTCGCTTCTCCGAAAACGCCAGGGGCAGTACTCCCACAACCTGATCCACAGGATCGTCTGCATCGCTGACGAAAACACCGGCTTTCAGGTGAAGGTCGGAAGGATCTCAGAAGCTATCCGAGAGTACGGAGTACCGCGGATGGAAGATGAACACGCCTGCGGGAAGAAGAAGGTCCGAGCGCACACGGATTGAGGAACCGGCGTGCGCTTTTAAATTATATGAAGCGTGAAGTTATGTAGGAGGCCGCCTCGCTAAATTTGAGAGCTGTTGTTCCATTGCCGGTGCGAATATAAAACTCTTCTGTGTCGTCAGATTTTAAATAAACGGGTTTGTCCGATGGCATCACCCGCACTAAACAACATTCTTTACCTTCGTGATTTTCGTAATTAAGGCGTGCTAAATGGCGAAACTGTGCACCGATCATATTTTGAAATATGTGCGAAAAGTGGTTTTCAAATCCGTCAGCATTTGATTTTCCCAAAGTGGAATAGTCGTGCTCCAACCCAACAACCGAATGCCCGTCATCCACACCGATAACAAGCGTCCCGCCCCGCGAATTCATAAACGCCGCGACCGTTTTCATTACCGCCTTTTCAACCGCCTTGCTTACCCGGCTACCTCTGATATCCCAGCGTAAGGTCGCTTTAAACTCTAGTTCGTCGCCTTCGGTTTTAGAAATTATATCTGCCAGCGACAGATTTGGAGCAACTGCTAAATCCGCCAGTCCGCCAATCGGCAACGCACGACGGCGACCCGTAAGAATATCTACAAAACTGTCCGGCTCTCCAATGTCCGGAATAATAAGTGCTTTTCCAAAATTATCACGAATTGTAATCGTGCCTGAACCAACAAGTTTATCTAGCGGACTCTGGCGAAAACCGGAAGAAGCTATCTGGTCCCGCAAAATGAAACTTTCCCGATGCCAGAATAAGCCCTGCTGATAAGAAATTTTATCTTGAGAAATAGTAACGTGTTCAACGTGCCAGCGAAAGAATACATACGCAATAATCGCCGCCTCTCCGAAGAATAAAAATATGGTCTGGGCAATATTATACGAAATAACGTTCAGAAATCCGATGCGTTCATAAATCTCGCCGTAGTCGGCAAGCATCTTGGCTATAAAAAATACAATCGCCGCTAGCGCCTCAAGAAATATGAGGTTTTTCAGTATAACGACCGGACTGCGCTTGATTATCTGACTCCTGGGCATTACTGGCCATCATAACCCAGATAAAATAAGTTGCAATAAATAAAAGTGGGTGCCCCGAGCTAAACGTAAGCTCGAGACACCCAGACCCTCGTCTGCGCGGCTACTTCTCCTGCGACTCCTGGTTCTTACGCCTCATGAATCCCCCTTTTGGGAACTCGTTTTATACGGCCACGCGCCAACGAAGCCCTTGGCTTCGCGCACACCATTTGTTTACGAAGACTCGGCAGTTCTGAACTTCGCCCTCACGAAGTCAGATTGTTGGGTCACCTTCTGAAAACCAAAATAGCCCATTTTATGGATTTCTGCAACATGTTTTGTTGATAGTTCACTTAGCGTACTTCAGTGCCTGGAGGTATTTCGCGATCAGGGATTAGAATTGCCGGGCCACTATCATCACTCGCCGCCAAAATCATACCCTGGCTCTCAAGACCCATAAGCTGGCGTGGCTCCAGGTTTGAAACAATGATAATATTTTTTCCAACCATGTCCGCTGGTTCGTAGTTTTTCCCGATTCCAGAGACAATTTGTCTTTCCTCTGAACCTAGTGAAATTTTAAGCTTGAGAAGCTTATCGCTTCCCTCAACTCGATCGGCTTCTAAAACTTTGGCTACCTTAATCTCAACTTTTTTAAATTCATCAAATGAAATCATGGGTATATTGTGGCAAATTGTTACAAGCTACGTCAAATGAAAGGCTCCGCGCCCTAGGGTGGTGGGGCACGGAGCTTGCGCTACGAAGGTCGCACGGCCAGCGGGTGATCCGGGAGCATGCCCCGAAACCGGAGCTCCGCTCCGTTTGCCGGCACCACCTCGGGCGACAGGCACACACCCAGCTTGGGATTGTGCCACCCGATTGACTGGAGTACTGGGCGCGTTCGATCCCAGAACCAGTTGTCCCAGGGCTCAAGAGCCCGAGGGATTTCAGCCGCCTTAATCGCGGCTTCCTGGCTCTGAAAGAGTCCTGCGACCGGTAGTACCTGACCAGTGGCCTTGTAGTGAAGACCATCGGCAGAGAAGGCCCCCACAGCACAGTCCTCGAAAATAGCACCGCCTAGAGACACGAGCTTGGCGTCTCCTTCCGACTCCAGACTGACACCAAGGACTTCACTCTTGCAGGTTACGAACCAGAATTCCTTCATACCCATCCCCCTTGTTGGACGAAAATACTACAAATCCTAGAGTTGGTCAATTATTCGGCCACGCCTTTCATGAGCATGATGTCAGGATACTGCTGGGTCATGAGATCTTTGGCCAGCGGAACGACGACGTATTTCGGCAGGTATGCCCTGACTGGCGCTTTCAAAACCGGAAACGCAAGTGCTGGAACATATAGTTCATCATTAGAGCCATCGTTATAATTCCACATCCGTAGGTAACCGCGCGAAGGCGTACCCAGAGAAACGCTAGTAGTTAGCCTCTCAGCTTCGGTGGCCATTATTACATATCCGCCCCATCCCCCGCGCTCCGCGGCGGCGATAATTTTTGCAGAATCTGTTTCAGCTTCGTATTGAGATGATTCGTAACGCTGTAAGGTCATGTTCCAAACACCGGTCACGGTAAGGTTACGAACCGAAACTTGAACCTGGAGTCCCATCGGAAACATGCCGCCCTGCTCATAGACGGTCTGTCCGTTCAGAATAAGCGGATACAAAACGGTAATCGCGTCAGGAATGTAGAACATCGCCCGCTGTTCAGGCGGCGTTTGCCCGTAGGCAATTCCCCAATCATCTTGAATAATCGGAGTGCCGTAAGCGGAGGTATCAATCCCGTGCTCTTTAAGAAACTTATTTGCCGCATTGATAAGCTTCGCGTCATCCGGTTTTTGATTTATTGTCGGGGAGGGCTGGTTGTCCAGGCATTTTTCTGGAGCCATGCATCGAGGACCCCAATCAAAAACTGTTTTGGAAATTCCAATAAAACCCTCAAAAAAATCAATCGTAATCGTATAGCCATTATCGCCACCGCCCGCAAGTACCAAGTTTTGAATTTTGGAAGCTCCGAATGAATTAAGACTAATGCCGGAGACGTCAAACGCACCTAGGAGTGAATCAAAAGCCGGCATACTACCCACGCCTTTCGCGCGGCGCAATACTTCAACGGTCTTTTCGGTAAGTGAAATCGGGTCGCCTACATAATTAAATACATAGGAGGGTTGCGGGACTGGATAAATTAATGAGGATGGCTTCGTCATGCCGCCTCCCCCGCCGTATCCACCAGTACCGCTCGGCGCAGTCGCAACGGTATCTAAAGATTTCTGTCCGGAAGCTTCCTGGCCGCCGCCACGACCGCCAACCGGAGCCACTGCCAGGGGGCCAAAGGCTTCGTTTTTTGTTTTGGTAATATCCTGTTCAAAGGCAATTTGGCTGCCTGCCGGCGAGGCAGGGGTTCCACCACGGTTAAGAATCGTTACTGAAACGGCAACAACAAGGATAAGTACGAGCGCACCGGCCATGGTATACATTGATCGCCCAGCCAGTCCGGCGGCAAAAAGGCGGCTAAAAGAAGGTTTGGCAACTTTCTGATCGCGTATTTTATTCATCAGTATCATGCGCAAACGATCCCGAAATGCCGGGTTAATCGCTAGGTCCGATCGCGCTTCAAGCAGTTCGGAAATAAGGGGCTGAAGTTTTGCTTCGTGCTCACGCAAAGACGGGTCAATTTGATACAGGTCGCTTAAAATGTTTTTGATGTCGTATGTCATGGTTTTAATTGATAACGCGCACGAGGCCAGCAAGTAACATCACAAGAACGTCTTTGCGGATTTTTAACAGCACGCGCGATAGCATCATTTTACAACTCGCTTCTGATTTGCCGAGGATCTGCGCGATCTCGGCGTATGAAAGATCTTGCCACAAGCGTAGGAACACCACATCGCGTTGTTCTGCTGTAAGATCAGCAAGATATTTTTCAACCTTATGCAGGGCAATCTGTGCTTCAGCTTCTTTGGCTGTATCGGAGTTACCGGCCACATCCCAAGCATCTTCCAAATCCAAGGTTAAGCGGGTTGTCCGGTAGTGATCAATTACCGTATTACGCGCAATTCGGTAAAGCCAGGCTCTAAAACTTCCTAATTCAGACCTAAACGCCGGCAAATGTTCCAGCGCTTTGATAAACGCATGACTTGTCAGATCTTCGGCCGTTTCACGGTGCCGGGTTTTAGCGTAAATAAAACGAAAAATCCCGTCGGCATAGCGATCGTATAATTCCCCGAATGCCTCCGATACGCCGTCGTGAAAACGGCGCACGGCGGAAAAATCTGCATCCGCGTGTTCGTTCATGTATCACTAAAGTATAGCACTAATCAAAACGATGCAGACGAACAAATGTAACACCTATTTAGTTTCAGTTACTGTAACTCCCTGAATAGTAACTTGTTTTTGCGGACGATCATCGGCATCCGTGGCGATTTGACCGATTATATCAACTACTTCCTGCCCAGCGATTACTTTTCCAAAGATTGTATATTTATAATCCAACGGATAATCTGCGAGCATAATAAAGAACTGGCTTCCGTTGGTATTAGCACCCGAGTTTGCCATAGCTACTACGCCTTTTTTGTAGCCTTCTTTACCCGAAGGAGAACTTGGATTAAGTTCGTCTTCAAACTTATAGCCCGGTCCCCCGCGACCGGTGCCCGTCGGATCGCCGCCCTGAATCATAAACCCCGGAATAATGCGATGGAAAATTACATTATCATAATAGCCCTTGTTCGCCAGGGTAATAAAATTATTCACCGCCTTTGGTGCGTCAACGTCATAGGTTTCAAATGTGATCTCTCCGAAATTTGTTTTTAGTATAACGGTGTGCATTGATTCTGGTGAATGCGATCCAGCATTACTAATCATCAAGACGGCAACAAGCGCGACAACAATCCCGACAACGATAAGAAATCCCTTATTCATGTTTAGCGATTATCCCAGATCTGTTTTCTCCATGCAACACTCAAGGAACCCACCACCGACAGGAAGATTATAAGCTTGGCTATTCCTCCCAGCAACGGCACAATCCCGATAAGCTCAAACACTACTACGCCCAACAATATCGCAACCCAGTCAACCTTAGCAGTCGGACTCTTGGTTATCCATTTAATAATCCAGGCACCCAAAACTACCGGCGCTAAAATGCAGGAAACAAGCAGTCCGAGTCCATAGGCCAGGAATAAAATTATTGCCAAAGGAATGCCGATCACCGTAACAGCTAACGCCACACCGACGACCGGAACCACAATTACCATTATCAATCCCCAGCCGAGCGAGCCCCAGAAGTTGCTCCCTACGCGAGACGCGGCATCATTTGTAAATTTCTTCCACAGTAGACCGAGTACAAGCGCCGCGGCCAGAAACATCAAGAAGGTCGCTGTTTTGACCACCGCCAATGTGGCTATAATTCCCCGAGTTACATTTTCGCGGTTCGGTCCCTTCAGCGGCTTGTAATCAATCCCTCCTCGGATGTCCGCACTGTCAGATATAACAGCTTCTTTCCGAGACTGATACGAGAGTCCATCGCCGATCGTTGCTGATGAACCAATAGTCAGCTGCTCAACTTTTGCAGAAACCGATCCGCTGACTGTACCGTCAATGGATACTTTTCCGCCAACGGCTTTAATATTTCCTTCCACTGAACCGTCCATCATGACAGTCCCGCCGGCAACAATGACATCCCCGCCAACAAAAGCTCCTGATATAACCTGAACCTGGCCTCCGGCAACAACAAGATCTCCATCAATTGAACCGGTAATTGTAACGTTGCCCCCAACAACTCTCAAATCGTCTTTGATGTCTCCGGAAATGGTTATTGATCCGCCGGCCAGAAATGCATCCTGCTCAATATTGCCGGACACCACCAGCGAACCTCCGGCGACCATTAGGTCCCCATCAATATTGCCAGCAATACTGCCGTTGCCTCCGGCCGCATAAAAGTCTCCCGAAATCGTAGTGTCCCGCGGAACTGAAAAAGAATCTCCGCCCCTTAACGTCGCCGCGCTTGCAGCAATCGGCATTATTCCAACAAGCCCAACGATCGCAATCACTGCAAATATTTTTTTAGTGTTCATAGAGTACAAGAATAGAGAATTACAATCTTATTATACCTCTATGACAATCCGCACCCAAGTCTAGCTGTGCATAAGACCCACTGCATAATAATTTTCGTTACAAATATAAAAAGAAGGGGGTTCGCCGCGCGTTGCGACGAACCCCTATTACGACAGCGTTACTGCGCCGTTGACCGCAGACCCTCCGCTGCGAGAAGGAGGATGTCCACCGGAACACAGACCCCGTAGTGACCGAGTTCCGGATCCAGCACGAAGGCGGACATCCTGCCGCTGTCATAGCGGCGAACCTGCTCGACGACAAAGCTAGGATCATACCCAGCCACTTGGATCGCCCTCTGGATAACGAGGATCTCCTTCCGATCAACTGTTCTGCGGCCCTTAGGTCCACAGAGACAAAGACCGGTAAGGTCCTGGTTTTCCAGGGCTTTCTGAAGAATCAATCTCATCAAGCTGTCCTCCTGCTGGACCGCCCCTAGTTTTCTGGCGGACACACCACTATAGCACACTTTTTAGGTGTGCGCAACTAACCTCTTCGTCTACACGAGTATGAAGCGATTGAGTCGGATCGGCTAGTTCCCAGTATAGAGGGCCCGATAGACTACCCCGGCCTTGTCATCCGAAATGTAGAGTTCGCCCTTGTCAGTCGCAAGCAAATCAACTGGGCGGCCGAGCGCTTCGCCTTTCGGTGTCAGCCAACCGGAAATAAAATCTTCGGTTTTGATCGGATTCCCGTTCCGATCTAAAACCATGCGTATTACTTTATATCCAGTCGGGACACTCCGATTCCACGAACCGTGAAATGCGACTAAAAGATTGCCACGATATTCTTTGGGCCATGCTGGAGCATCCGGAATAAATGTTAGTCCGAGCGGAGCCGAGTGCGCTGGCAAGTCTATATGCGAAGGAACTCTATTCGTGCAGGGATCCTGAATGTATACGTTTTTATCAAAATCGCGGTCGTTTATATTTTTGCCGTAGCAAATCGGCCAACCGTAATCTCCTCCTGCTTGGATAATATTAATCTCGTCGGGAGGAATGTCGTCGCCAAGCAAGTCGCGACCCATTTCCGTAGCCCACATTTTATTTGTCCCCGGATCCCAGGTGAAAAACGGAGCATTGCGCAACCCCTTGGCAACTTCTTTAAAGTCACCGCCATCGCGATTCATGGATTGAATTGTTCCTCGGCGACGGTCTTTTTCATTGCACACATTGCATGAAGACCCGAGCGACACGTAGAGCCGTTCATCCGGACCGAACCCAAGAGTCCAATTCGTATGCCGCCCACCGGTCGGCAAGTCGGCAATTTTTTCCAATCCGCCTTCGCTATATACATGCGCCCGCGTAATCCTATGTTCTTCAGTAATATAGAGTGCTGTTGGAAAATCGGGATCAAATGCTAAACCGTGCGGTTTACGAAGGTTCTGAAAAATATCGCTTTGATGATTGGCAACTCCATTTTCAATTTCTAAAAGAGAAATCGCGCCCGCGACGGGGCGGCTCACCCAGATATTTCCGAATGAATCCTGTTTGATAACTCGCGCACCGGGCAAATCTTTAGCGGCATACGCGACAGAAAATCCTTCCGGAAGATTGAGCGGCAGGCCAGTCGTATTCTCCGGTGTCGGATTAACGGAAACGCTCGGTATTGGCCCAATCGCCGGTCCAATACCGCGAAGATTTTTCCACGCAAAAATACCAGACCAAACCAAAACCAGAACCCCAACCACCAAGCCGGATTTAACCAAAACATTTTTCATGAATAAAAACGCCTATCTATCAATCACTCCAGTAGCACGACAATTAAAACTTTATTGGAGATTTTCATATACTTAGATTATATTGCATTAAGCCCCAAATCAAAAGCCTCCCATTTAGGAGGCTTTTGATTTGGGAACACACTTGCGCGGGCAGCCGGATTCGAACCGGTTATCTTGACTAATCTGAGTACTTAGTTAATAATATAAGTACCTCATAAATCCAGGGGGGTGACATGTCCGACGAATGGAGAGATAACGGGATAGTTTCAGACTTCGAGAACGACCTTTTTGGTCAAGATGTCCACAGCGTGACCAACAACGAGACCGGGGAGGATCGTCTGGTGGTCGTATACGGCAGTGAGTCTGTTGGTGAAGCAATCGCTAACGGACAATGGAAGGAGGATTGAATACTAGGGACCGGCCATGCCGGTCCTCACCTTTTTTATAAAGATAGAAGTCTGTATTTAGATAACTTCCAGACCTGATAAAGTCCATATCAAAGTCATCATGGTTTGAAATTGGAAATTGTAAACTAAGTAGTCTTGAATTCTCTTTTAAGTTTAGTGTACCCAGGAGTTGATTTAGTGCTTTAGGAAGAAGATACACGCATATAATGGTAGCATCAGAAACATCAGCCTTGAGATAACTTTTTCTGATTATTCTTATTTCTTTACCAAGTCTTTGATAAAATATGGCCAACTTACTTTTTAGATACGGCCACGGAGCAATCTCATACCCAACACATCTCTGAACCCCGAAATCTTTAACTGCTCCAATTAAAATACGTCCGTCACCAGAACCTAGGTCGTACAAGATATCTGTTTTTTTTAAATCCGCGAAAGATAAAATATTATTAATAGCTCTCCTGTTTGCTGGAACATAAGGAACTCCTTTTAGTATGGAAAATAATTGTGATGCAAGATAAGAAAGTGCAAACAGGGGTGCAATAACCCCGATAACCGAAGCCAATATAATTAGAATTATATAATTCAGATCCTTGCGCGGGCGGCCGGATTCGAACCGGTGACCTCTTCCGTGACAGGGAAGCGCTCTAACCAGCTGAGCTACGCCCGCGAATGAGGAGTATATTATCGGAAAGCTTGCTTACTAGATAATATATCCGAATGAAGCGGGAGTACAACGTACGCCCGCAGGTGTTTCAAAAGCAAGAATATACTAGCGTATTTTTATGAAAATGAAAAGCCCTCAAGCAATATTTTACCTGCACAAATAAGTAAGGAGGGGCCAGTCTCGCATTAAAGTAAGATCTTCTAACACAAGCTCAACGGAAGAAAAATGATTTCCTAATATGCGTTCAAGATCACTCTTTGGAAGTGAAATGTTATTTTGACGAGTATCGTAGGCAACATTTGGTAGTAATCCCGGGAGCGTGCATACGAATGTGCCGCCTGGTGCCATAAGCTTTTTTATCTCTTCCAAAAATAAATCTTTTTCCCTTACAAACGCAAATGCGAGACGAATAAATACAATGTCGTATGAGCCAGTAAGACCTTCTCCAAAGTTGGGGAAATTAAAATCCAATTCAACAAGATCCGCTTCCAGGTTTTCCGATTGAAGTTTTTCTTGAGCCTTATTGAGGGCAACAGTGGAGATATCAGCGCCGGTCGCCGTAATACCGCGTCGTGCAAGTTGGACAACAAGATCACCAGTGCCACAGGCAATATCTAAAGCTGTTTTAGGCCGGCCGCATCGCTCCAAAACAAGGTCAAGATCTTTGTCACTAAAAGATGTAAGTGTCTGCCCCTTTTCGAAAATAGCATTCCAATGTTCTTTAGTAGTCATAATATATTACAAAAAAGAGGAGGTCACGGCGATGTATCGCCGTGACCTCTTCAGGGTTGCTCAAGCCGAGACTTCACGAGCCACTTGAGGGGAGTTGTCAGCCATGAACGGAAGCATCTCCTCGAGGGAGGGCCGCCGGATGTTGGAGTTGCAGTTCTCGGAGCAGTAGTTACCGTCACACCTTCGCGGCGTTCCCGGCTTGGTCTTGGTCAGATGGTACCAGTACTGGTCGTCCACCTGACCGAAGGTGTTCACGAGGAGCTCCAACATCTCCGGCCGGTTGCCGACGTACGGATTGTCGACGGGCTGATGGTGGAGGAAGCGACCCACGTAGTTGACGCAGAACTCGTAGTAGTCCCACGTGAACACGATGAAGGTGTGCCACATCTCGTCCACGATTGCTGATGGGGGCGAGCTCGCGGGGACGTGGGCGCAGACGTACAGGAACTTCATCAGCTCCTGGAAGATGCGCTCCGCTTCAGCTTGACTTACCTTCTGAAGCTTCATGAAACGTCCGACAACCAGGTCGTTCCGGTGCGTCAGAAACTCCTGGGCTGACTTTACTGTTGCCGACATTGCTTCCTCCACCTAGTTAAGTTCGGAGTCTAAAATCTCGGATGATGTATCAAGGTGCTTTCTAAAATATAACATTTTTATTGAAACTTATCAATACCTCGACTCACCAAAAACAAAAAGCCCTCAAGTCAGAGGTGCGCGAGGCGCACATGACTTGAGGGTAGGCGGCG
>ERZ1292623.1990-Hain-H51-01um-R1-1990-length-18898-cov-5_pt1 | contig 18898 bp, 40 predicted proteins | sample MGYA00564398_ERZ1292623 | MGnify/ENA primary metagenome ERZ1292623 (study PRJEB36523, sample SAMEA6512633) | groundwater metagenome | collected 2019-01-07 | study: AquaDiva: Metagenomics assemblies of 32 groundwater samples | reverse complement strand
GCGCCCGATCTCCATCTGATCCTCCGATCTCAAGCCTGCCGCCCATTGGCAGGCAGTCCCAATCTACCAGACTGCCGGATGTCTCGCAAGTCCGTGCCTGTAGGGAGTACGTGGTAGCCCATCTCCTTGTACTCCCATCCGCAAGGGCCGCACAATGGCAAGTCGGGTAGCCGTATCCGCCCTACTAGGAGATCCAACTTGACAACCTCGACCACGAATCTGGATCGAGGCAGGATGTAGGCTATGTCTCGCTTGCCGCAATGCCCAGCATGCTCCTTGGGCTTGACACCCTCACATCGGCATAGCCTTGCGCCTTCGGGGATGACAAGCGGGCTATTCATCGCAGGTGTGCCCGAGGCAGAAGGGCGCACCACAGCTTCGGCTGGTTACCCTGCCGTCGTTGCAGTTGTGGTCGCTGGCTGCGTGTAGGCCACCCGTCGCCTTGTCCTCGCAGCACTTCCGGCACTTGACAGCGTCGAACAACTCGACCTTGAACGTACCCCTGACAATCTGCCGCCCACAGTCATGACATGACTGGTCGTACTTGTCAAGGTTCACGGGGTAGATGGGAACGACCGTCATGCCTCGGTCATAGCTGGCGTCGTCAAGACAGCTAAGACATACGATGTGCTGGCCCCTGATCAGCACGGCCACCGGACTACTGCTCATGGCGTTACCTCCTACTGCTGGCCAGAACGACGGATGCCGATCTCGACCGCCGACAGTTTGTCACATCCTGTGATGATTCGCAAGAATCCGGCATAGAGCGTCATACAGTATGATGATTACAGCTTCGCTTAAGCTTCAAGGCGATCATCATACAGTATGATGATCGCCTTGACGACTCACCTACTGTATGATGCATGTGCTTGACAACGCTATGTCTAGCTTCGCGGGCGCAGCGCCGGGCATACGTGAAGGCATCCGGGGTTGTCAAGTTCGGGTTGCGAATCTTGACAGATTCCCGTAAGCTGGTCTCAGATTCAGCTCCAAGCTGCATCGGTAACGTAGCAGGAGGTGTAGATATGGTTGCACTAGGGCATCAAGTGGTAAGGGTACCACGCAGCAGGGCGCTCGTGCCCATCGTGCCAGTCGAGGCTGTCAATAGCCTAGTGTGGGGCGCCGGGCACCCTGTACTGGGTGACATCCTCGTGAAGCCCACGCCGGAGGGCTATGAGATCGTCGGCGCATGTGACACTTGCAAGATGCGAGTAGTCATCAACATGCGCTTCGGCGATGACAAGGAGGTAGCCTTGACTGCCAAAGAGGCGTTGTCAAGGGCACTCAACGGCTACCACCCGGCCCCGCCCGAGAAGTTCGCAGCGAATCTGGCCGAGGTACGGCGCATCTATGGAGAACGCATCAGCGCGGAGGTAGGGAAGTGAGAGCAGCGGAGCAGAACGTCGCGCTTCGGCGTGCCGTCCAGTACCTCGTCGAGCATGATTCGGACAAGGGTGGCAACCTCACCCGCTTGGCCGAGCATCTCGGCGTGTCAAGGCAGCGGGTGCATCAGGTAGCGGGCGAGTACCGCAAGCACCGGCTGGCGCGTCGGGTGGCGTTGTCAAGCCTAGCGGTCGGCGGCATCAGGGAGAAGGTGACAGCATGAGTGGTGAAGGACGACGGCGGGCACTGGGGCAGTCAGAGTCAGACGGTTACTGGCCCAAGGTGCATGGTGATGAGGCTGGTAGGCGCAGCACACTGCGGGTAGAGCACCCGATGCTGCCTCCTCACGTTGACAAGCTGAAGCTGGTTGTCAACGAGCGACTCATCAGTGGTCAGCTTCGTGGCTACAATGGCTCTTGCAAGGCCGACAACCACCTGATCCAGCGTACCTACGTCGAGACGCAGCACGATGTCAAGAACAAGGATGGCGTTGTCACTCACCAAGAGACACGCCTTGATATCGTGCCTACTGCCTATCGAGATGCGGGGGCGCGATGACCAATGATGAGGCCGTCAAGCAGTTGGAGCAGGCCGACAAGCATATGGCTGCCGCCGGGATGCTGGCCCGTCAAGTGCTGGCCGAGACGCCTCGCGAGGAAGCGTACTACCATGTGCGTCGGCGCGCACGCTACATCGAGAGCGGGGTATGCGTGCCTGAACTGGCGGTGTCTCATGTCGAGGACTAGTCCAATACGCCGAGCACAGGCTGTCAAGAGGGCTGAAGACTTCATTACCCCTCTTGTCGTGGGCAATGTGTCCATCGTGTGCTGGAACCATTGTGCTGCTGGACTACGCATAGCTGAGATTGACATTGTAGATGGCAACAGTGGCGCTGTCTACATGCAGAGTGAGTCGTTAGCCGGGAACGTGCTGTTTGCTGTCGAGCGGCTTATCCTCGAATACCAGTATGCTTCTGACATCTACGGGGCAGAGGCAGACGAGGAGATAGCCGCTGCTGAGTGGCGCGTCAAGGAACTCATCACCACAGGAGGTGTCTGATGAGAATTGAGGCGGGTGCCTGCTGGACAGAGACAGCACCGCCACCTCGCTATGTGCTGCGCCCATACATCGCAGCACTCGGATACCGTGCCCTTGACAGCGCGAAGGCACGCCGCCAGCACCGCAAGGTAGTACGTCAAGGCCGTCTTGCTAGTCGCAACCTCAAGCCGCGTGTCAAGGCTGGCGCGCTGCTGGGTATGGTGAAGCGTGTTGCCCTACCTCACGGACAAGAGTGAGGCTATGCACAATTTAATCGAGGAGATCAGGGTGTGAAGTGCCAGTATTACAAGGGCGAGCGCAGCATGTGCCTGCGGAAGCCGCTGTTCTGCCCGTGGCACCTGTGTTTCAAGCACATGGTATCGACCATCATCAATATGGAAGTGGACGCGGTAATCGTGAAGCAGCATCTCCGCGTCCACGATTAGGAGAGGGACATGGCGAAAGCTAGGAACCTGAAGTTCGGGCCGAAGCACCACCCGCTACAACGGGAGAAGCACGGCAACGAGGGCGGACAAGTACGCCACAAGCCGCCGAAGTTCGAGCGGGACGGCAAGCGTGTCTCGGCACCACGCAGCCACAAGAACCCGCCGATGCAAGGATTCTTGCTCGGCACAAGAGGGTGGCCGCTGTGAACATCATCAGGAAAGGCGTCAAGACCCTGCTCCTCGTACCGCTTCGCGTTGTACAGGGCGCAGCCGATGCTGTGGATGAGGCAGTCAACGGTCCAAAGAAAGGTGACAGGCGATGACACCTATCTACCAAGTAGGTGACGAGCTGTACGTGGTAGCAGACGTGCATCTGGATGAGGTTGTCAAGGACAACGAGCGGTGCTGCCCTACCACTTGCTGTGACAATTGTCCTGTGTGCTGTCCTGACGACGAGGATGATCGTGAGGAAGACAATGAAGATGAGGACAACGGCTGGTGTCAAGGGTGCGACCGGGACTGCGACCAGTGCAACTGCGGCTGCCTGCTATGCGAGGGCTTCATCTGCATCGAGCCAACGAAGTGGAAGGCGCTGCGTACTGCCATCAGCAACATGAGCCAGCACAACTACGCCCACTTGACAACCATCGTGACCGGCATGCTTGACGCGGAGGATCTGTAGATGTGTGAACCACGTACCCCTCCATTAGAGGGCAGGGTGCGTCCCTGTCTGGAGTTGGCTGATGTCACCACTGCGGAGTACAGCATGTGGTACAGCATCTGGCTACGGACGAGGGAGTGGCACCATCAGACATTCATGGCGTGGCTTGTCACCCTCATCGGAGCCAAGGCACGCGAGTCGAACGAGGCATGGGAGGCAAGGCATCCATGACGTTGACAATCACGGGCACCATCGTTGACAAGGAGGGTAAGCCTATTGACAAGACGCACGCTGAGTGGATGGTGCGGCAGTTCTTGACGTTGCTCAAGTGGTGCGGCCTCGTATTCCACGGCAGCGTGGCCGACGCCAAGAGGGCGGACATCTATCGTACTGGCGTAGTCGATGTGCCGTCCCTTGAAATTGAGAAGCCGGTGCGTATGCGCCACAAGTACGCCCGTCAAGACGCCAGCCCGGCGTTGTCAATAGTTCCATCTGACGCACATATGGCTACCTGTCTACGGTGTACGTCGGAGGGGCGGACTGTCAAGGGGGGCGGCGTTGTCAAGTCCGAAGCTGAGACAGAATCAGCCCAAGTCCCAAACCGCGACTGTCCGCCGGGTGCTACATGCTCGGTAGGGGGCCGGATCCTAATCGTATGTGCCGTGTGTCGGCGGCACATTGTACGAGAGCGCGTCAATACCGACACGAACATATGCCACACCTGTCAAGGTGTAGAGGGAAGGTTGACATGATCATCAAGTTCGGCCCATTCACGTTCGCAATCGCCCACACTCACATGCCGTGGCGCATGATCGGCTTCAAGTTGACAGCCGCTATTCGGCGCGGCATCTTCCAGCACGACGCCAGCATTATGATCTTCGGCACCGGCCTCGCATGGACGGTTGACAGGGAACCGTCAAGCCCTATCGAGATCGGCTTCTCGCTCGTGCTGGCCTCAATTCCAGCGACTATCGGCCTCCGCATCGGGCAGTACGATACCAAAGCGCGAGAGAGCGGGCTCGCCACACTACTTGGCGACATCCTCGCCGGCAATGGCATCGACCCCTGCGTGTTTGACGAGGACGGCGCTTGCACCACACATCAAGGCGGCGTCCTTGTCAATCCCACCGACACGCAGTTGCCGAAAGGCTACTAGCGATGGCAGACTTGACAGCACTCAATGCCCATAACTGCGTCGAGCAGGCATGCAACGTGCGAGCGCGGGCTATCCATTCGTACACGCAGCACATGGCGAAGAAGGTCGCCGACGCAGAGAAGGCAGCCCTTGACATGCACCAAGCCAATGTGAACTGGCTGGCCCTGAAGCTGGGGCCGTGGGGCATCGAGGGCGTTGACGACAACCCGTACACCATTGATGGTGTGACGTTCACGCATACGGGCGATGGCTACCTGCATGTCATCGTTACCTGCACCGATTGCGGGCAGGAAGCGAAGCCAACGGTGAGCCACTGGTACCAGCTAGGGGAATGGCTTGACATTGGTTGGTCGCACACACGCACTGCCAAGGTGGGCTGTCCTCCCCGTGTAGCTGAAGCCATCCGATCTTGACAAACCGGTATTGCATCCGTTGACAGGATTCCGTACAGTGGAGGCAAATCGGTCAATCACGGCATAGCGAGGAGGTAGGACATGGCTACGGCGAACCTAACGAAAGGAGGTAGGCCAACATGGCAGTAGACGAAGCACAATATCGTGACATTGTCACGGCTGAGGACGTTGACTGGCTGCTGTCAACCCTTGTCCCCGGTACTAAGAACATGGCTGTATTCAACAACATGGGGCCGGGTATTGCCGTGCCCGACGGGGTATCGGCGTTGCGTGGCGACGAGAGCGACAAGGCTCGGATAACTGAGTGGCTGTCAATCCCTAATGTTCGCCTGTTCGCACAGCTTGATGTGCGAACGCTGTACATCTCGCCGGGCGACATCGTGTTCATGCGTACCAAGTTGCCTATCCAACTCAAGCAACAGGAAGTGAAGATCCAGCAGCTTGAGGAATATCGCATCCGCTACGAGGAGGGCGCCAAGACGGCGCGTCAAGTGGCGGACGACCTCAGGGCCAAGATGGAGGAGAACCAACGCGGCCCGTCTGTCAATGACATCCGCGACCAGCTCTTGTCGTGGCCTCAGGTGTTCGACTTCAAGGTTGGTCCCTGCTGGGACAGCATGTCAAGGACGGTCATCCCGGCTAACACGATGGTCGTGTCGTTCATCCCCGTGCTATACGACGGCGACGACATGCCAAACGTCGGCGCTGCTACTCCTGAGCAGGGTGGCGGGCATCGCTGGGCGCCGACGAACCCTATCCGCCTCATCCTCAACGAGGCCGGGGCCTTGACAGCGTTCACGGGCACCGCTGCTACCCTCCATCCGCACATCCTCGGCGACCGGGTTTGTCAAGGGAACTTGACCCGCCTGCTCTCGGTTATGCTGCGAGAGAACAACGTGACTGGTGCGGCTGATTGCCTACGCCAGTACAGCATCAGCCACCATGAACAGGACTGGATGGACCGCACCTTTGCCGGGCGGTCATGGGCTTGGTGGAACAAGCACGTAGTCCAAGGCGAGGAGGCATGGCGATTGGGTAGCTGGGACGGCAAGTCTGTCTCAGTTGCTACTGACAACACGCCGATTGTCAACATCGAGGAGTTCCTCGGGGGCCCACTTGAGGACATCATTCACGTCGGCACGGCCAAGAAGTACGTGACACCGACCATGATCAAGAACTACCTCGTCCACAAGACGGGACTTCAGCCTGTCAAGGGCTACTGTCGCATGTCTGGCCACTCTCTGCTCGCCTGCGAGTGCCACACTCACTGGTGCTCGTCAAGCATGAAGGCGGACTTCCTCTGTACCGCCACGCCCATTGACAACTTCGTTCCCGTACCTCGCGAGTACACCTCGGTCAATGGCTCGAAGGTGCGCTACATCACGGAGGAGGAGGCCAGCCGAGACTACATCTGTGAGTTCCTCCGCCCTAACGGCAATTACTGTGCCAAGCTGGCCCAGATGTCTCGGCTCGCTGGAACGGCGCCGCGTTGGATGTGTGAAGCCCACCTCCCCGAGGATGTCAAGACCGCCATCAAGGAGCGTGTCAAGAGCCTCAGCGAGTTGGCAATGCGGGGCGGCGTCAACGTCGGCGGCATGCTTCGCCACTTCCACGACCATGGACATCCTGATCGTCGGGGCGATCAGCCGTACTTACACAGCCACAACCACGAGCATCCGAAGGAGCACACAGCGGACACGCAGATCAACGTCCACGAGGCCAACCACACTGCCTTCCGTGGAGCACACACAGGGACATCGACCATTAGGCACAGGAGGTACACGAATTGAGCGACCTACTCATCACTGAGGAAGCCCGTGTCAAGATGCACTACGCCTGCAACTACGACAAGAGCAAGGAAGTGTCGTGGTTCGGGAAGGCGCACCTTGACGAGGATACCGTCATCATGACGGACATCTGGATACCCCCGCAGACAGTCGGCGCCGCGCATATCGCCATCACGCCAGACGATCTGGCCAACTTCTGGACGGCGTTCTACGAGGACAATGCCCATGAAGGCGACACGCCGAGGGACTGGCCCCTCTGGTGCCACTCCCACGCCGGCATGGGAGTGGCGCCGTCAAGCACGGACATCGACACGCTGAAGATTCTGGCCAAGCAGTTCAATGGCTGGGTCATCGGCCTTGTCACGAACCACCGGGGCGAGTTCTCGGCGTGGCTGAACGTGGCGAAGCCGTGGCTGCTCGAAGCCAAGGTCACCGTGGGCTTTACCCACACAGACAACGACGCTGTCAAGGGCGAGATCGACGAGATCATGGCGATGAACGTGGAGATCGAGTTGCCCGCCGTCAGCAAGCCGTGGCAAGGACGCGGCCAGTCGGGTTTTGGGGGTGGGGTGCCTTCGGACAATACGCGGAAGACGAGTGGAGTGGTTACTGCGGGTAACCGCCCCGGCGACATTCGCTTCATCCGCAAATCCGTCGAGTACCCCGGCAATGTCGAAGTCATGCGGATGGACGGCACCTTCATCGTCACGAAGGACATGGGGCAGGCCGAGGCGTGGGAGCAGTACGTCAAGCCCAGCAACAAGTCGAAGAAGAAGGGCAATGCCGCCGCCGACCGTGCTCTTGCCAAGCACCGCCGCGCCGGTACGTCAAGGTGGGAGTACGCCCGAGGCCCGGTGCATATGGGCGACAGCGACCACATTGGCTTCAGCCTTGACGGCGAGCCGCTGTGCAAAGGGATGGAGAAGGACATCTGCTATAACGTCGCCGGCCAGCCGCTCTACCCCGACCTCGGGCTGACGCCGCTCAGCATGGAGCTGTACCGCATCAAGGGAAGTGGCACGGCTCAGCTCTCTCCCGAGCAGATAGCCGAGATGATCGGCATGGCGCCGGGCATCAATGAACTGGATGACGGCACCATCATCGACGATGGCCACGTCATCACTGTCAAGGACTTGCGCTCCAAGTACCTCGTGCCCAGTGAAGTGGGCGACGAGGACGTGGTAGAGTTCGTGGCCATGATGCAGAACGGCGTCAACCCACTCGCCATGCTGAACGACGACGAGGCCGCTGTTGATGCCATGCTGTCGCGTATGCCGGGGGTACACTGATGCGACTAGCGGGGGCCGCTATCAATATCTTCATGGCAACTATCGGCGGCGCGCACTACTTGCAGGATGACGGCTGGTGGTACTTGCTGCTGGGCCTACTGAACGCTGGTGCGGCAGGCGTCTATTTGGAAGGATACTTCGATGCCACTCGATCTGCTTGACCGCCAAGCCCGCATCATCGACCCGAAGATGGGCCGCTTGACAATCCTCGTCGCCGGGGCTGGCATGGTAGGGAGTTGGGCGGCGCTCGCCCGAGTCCGTGCCGGGGCCGCTGTCCACGTCTGGGACGATGACGAGGTGGAGACACACAACGTCGGCGTGCAAGCCTACGACGGCAGGCACGTCGGGATGCCGAAGATTGACGCCTTGTCAAGCCTAGCCGGGGACCCGGAGATCATCGGCCATGTGGGGCGGTTCCCCGATCCCAACCTTGATTCCTACGAGGATATGCAGCCCGCCGAGAATACGGTGGTAGTCTGTGCCGTTGACAGCATGGCTGGACGGCGGGAGATTGCCGAGTGGTCAAGGGACAACCGTGTCGGGTTGTTCATCGAGACAGGGGTACAAGCGGAGCTGGTGGTTGTCAAGACCGCCATCTCTGCGGAAGACTACGAGCGGTACTTGACAACGCTGCCGACCGATGACCAAGTGGAGGAACCGCAATGCGGCCTCAAAGGCACGGCCTATGCCGGAATGTGTCTGGCAGCGCAGATAGTCCCGCTCGTCAACGGCTGGTGCAAGGGTGACACCCTGCCTCCCATCCGTATGTTCCATACCGGCCATTGGATGAATGTGGAGGTGAGCCAGCAGAAACGATAAGTGTCCAGTTCGAACTGTCAACCCATCCCAGTAGTGCCTTAGGGCAAGAAGGAACGATCCATCATGGCTCCCATTGGACGCATCACGGTCACCAACATCGAGAAGGACGAGAAGTACGACCTGAACGGCACCTGCTCCACGCTGGCACACGCCGTCTCCAAGTTCCAGAACGGCGGCACGTTCAACGGCGAAGTGCGCGTCAACGGCAACGTCATCACCGACATGGCATACGACCTCCGGGCCGGGGATGTCGTGCTGCTCCTGACGGCGGCGGTCGCCGGCGGTGGCGTGAAGGGTGCCTAGTGGCACACGGCGGCGGCGATGTGGTGGGACACATTCTCCGACAAGGATGCTCAACGGGGGTTCGAATCCCTCACGCCGCCATCCATTGACAACAGAATAGCAACGCAGGCAGGGGTCTTGCCCCTGCCTTCCCGGCCTCAGAAGCGCCGTGCTGTGACCTCCCAGCATGAGCCGCTGTCCATTGGGGCCGGGAAGATAGGGGCAAGATGTCAACCCACCAACCGGAGCGGTCTATTCCGAGCATATGATGTGGCGACGGATAGCAATGCACGACTGGTGGGGTTGACGGTACAGCTCAGTGGCGATTCGGCTTGACGGCTGGTAAGATGCCAAACCCCTTGGGGTATGAGGCTAAGCCCAGTGTCAAGTTCTGTGGCACCACTGGATGACTGACCGTTGACAAGGCACTTGTCCCTATCTTTGTGCCTGCGTTGTCAAGTACCCGGCTAAGGGAATCAGCCCAAAGCCACCGAGGTATTGACAATGCCAGATGAACCGTTCCCAGCAGCAGCAGACGTATGGGGCGCAGACGTATGGGGCGAGGTGGGGCAGGCCGAGCCTGTCATCGACCTTGACGGGACAGCGACGGGCCTTAACATCATCCTGAATGGTGACATGGTTGAAGCTGATCCCGTGTTCGGCGACGTGACAGTACGGCGTCGTCAAGGTGTCACATTCGAGGATGACGCTCCGATTCGCGCCACGGTGGCCCCCTTGACAGCCCCAACACCCAACACTACCCGCCTGACCGAACCGTGGTGGCGCGGGGTTCCGTTGGCTCCCACTATCCGCCAAGACTACGCCCTTGACGGTGGCCTGATCTTCGACGAATGGCAGCAGATAGACCCGTCTCAGACAGGATTTGGCTGTCTATGGCCGTATGCACCTTGCGGCACGACAAGCGCATGGGCGCGTATGCAGTGGCTTGACGAACCAAATCCCGGCAACCGTAACCGAATCCCCTACTCTACCCTTTGCGAGATGCACTGGATGAACCGAGGACAGTTGTACCTTGACATCCCCGAACCTGAACCTGTCAATCTGCCCGAACCTGAGGCGCGTTGTATGGCCACCGGCTGTGCTCGTGTAGCTTACTGGTGGTATACAGATGAAGGGGTCTACTGTAACTACCACCGTACTGCCCGCATGGAGGCCAATGGGGTAGGTCTTGACAACTTTGGAATACGGCTGCAACTAGCACCGCGCCGGTGGCTTCAGATTCCGCAGATGATGCAGATACCAGAGATACTGGAACTAGGTGACCCTCGATGAGGTGCATTCACTGTCAAGGGAAGGTCGAGATGCAGACCCAGTACGACAATGACCTAGTCTGCATGATATGCGGACGCCCGCAAGTCGTCCCCGTTGTCAACCGCCGGCCATTCATCGTCGGCAGGGTTGACGGCGCCAATCTGCCCGGCGTGATGAACCGTACTCGCACCTTCCAGTTCGAGGAGGAGGCGTCCCGGTTCGTCGGGCAGCAGATGTCCAAGGACATGGAAGGGGTGCTGCGAGGTGACTACTACATTGACGCTGCGCCTTAGAGAGCGAGGATTTCATGCCCCCTAAAGGTTGGCATCCAACTGAGGAGACGCGGGCCAAGATGCGTCAAGCGCATCAGGGCATAAGACCCAATACAGCAACGCGGGCTAAGATGTCTGCGTGGCAGGCAGGCAGGCCACACTCGCATGGGATGACTCATACTGCTACCTACAAAGCATGGGATAGCCTCAAACAACGGGTAAGCAACCCAAACTATCCTTGGTATGCCTACTACGGGGGGCGAGGGATTACAGTTTCCGAGCGTTGGCGCACTAGTTTTGAGAACTTCTACGCCGACATGGGAGATCGCCCTAGCAAAGAACACAGCCTCGACCGAATCGACAATGACGGGAACTACGAGCCGGGGAACTGCCGCTGGGCCACACGCAGCGAGCAGCGACGGAACAGACGTGACTACTTGACAAGCGGTGTCAAGAGCCGCTAGACTGGATCACAGCATGAGAACGGCGCTCGCTGACGACGACATTGGATACTGGGGGCGGGTATTAACTCCATCGGCCCTGAAACTTTGGCGCTACCTCCAAAATGTGGACGGTAGGACGAGCCTGCTACTTGACGTTGTCCGCGAGACAGGACTTTCTAAAACTGCTATTCGTGGGGCGGTTCTGGAGTTAGAAGGTTATGGCTTCTTAGTAACGGAGGTGCAGTAAATGGACGGGCTACACGTCACCTACGCCGCTGGCAAGGTGCGGGCCTTCCAAGCCAACGGCGACGAGATACAGAACATCAAGGCCGCGACGATCCAACTGAACGAGAACGGCATGTCGGAAGCCTGCCTGTACTTCGGGATCAAGACGCTGAGTCTTGTCGGCGTACAACGGGCCAGCGATGGCGTGCGGGAGACGAGGGGATGAGATGGATTTACAACCACCTCGACGTAGTGTGGGGGGCGGTAGCCTTCCTAGCGATAGCGTGGCTGATCATCGTGCCGACTCATTGAAGGAGAGCTAAATCATGGCAACTAGGAACTTCTGGATTGAGGCCCAGATTGATGGGCTCAAGACCCACCTAGAAGGGGGACCGCAATCAAAGGACGGCGGGTTCGAACTTGTTATCTGTATGCGAGATCAAGGGAGCGTCAAGCGTGCTCTTATCATCCAAGGCTGGAGCGATGGTCGCACGATCCAACTCCAAACCATTAACGGCGAGAATGGGGTTATCGACTTTAGTATGATGACAGAGCGATGAAAATCGCCCTTGACAACACGAGCGGGCAACTTCTGGACAGGGACGGCTTCCTGCTGGTCTACGACTACCTGTCGTTCCGGCCCGAGGGCTTCCAGTTCGCTAAGGCGTACAAGAACAAGCACTGGGACGGCTGGCGGCACGTCTTGTCGCTGACCGGCAAGTTCCCGGCAGGCTTGACAGGACAAGTGGTTCGCCTACTACGTCAGAACGGTGTCGAGGTCGAGATTCAGGACAACCGAATCCGGCCTGAAATGCACGAAATCTTGTCAAGTTTGAAGCTAACGAAGGAGTTAGAACCGCACCAGTACCATGCCTCCATGCAGATAGCAGAATTGGGGCGTGGCGTTGTCCACCACCCGGTCGGCTCAGGCAAGTCGGTCGTCATCGTGGACGCAGCACGAAGGATCGCTGTCCCGACGCTCGTGCTGGTGCAATCAACCGAGTTGCTGTATCAGCAGGCAGAGCAGTTCAAGGACTGTCTCGGGCGTCGGGACATCATCGGGGTCGTAGGAGACGGCGAGTGGGCACCGAGCCTATATACCGTAGCCACCATCCAAACACTGATGGCGAAGATGCGGGACTTGAAGGGCACGAAATGGATGATGGAGTGGTTGAAACAGTGGCAGGCAGTGTTCATTGACGAGTGCCACCACCTCCCCGCCGCTAGCTATGAGAAACTGTTGCAGCGTGTGCCGAATGCCTATTTCCGCGTCGGCTTCTCGGCCACTCCGCACCGTAGCGGCAAGAAGGAACAGGAGTTAATGGTCACCGGCATGACCGGCGACATCATTAGCCAGCAGGGGTTCATCGAGTCCCGTCAAGTGCCGGCGGATGTGTTCATGGTGCCGCCCGGCGGCTACCATCCTCCGAAGGGCATCAAGTATCCCGAGGAGGTAGAATTGGGCATCATCAGAAATGACGAACGCAACGACTTGATCGGCCGGGCCTCGCAAGTGTTCGGGGGGTTGGGGCCGACGCTGGTCTTGACAGAACGCATCGAGCACGGCGAGCGCCTACGCCAGTGGCTCATTAACAACGGCCACAAGGAGATGAAGTGATGTGCATCAAGTGCGGCCTCAGGCCAGTAACTAACCGGATGGGGATGTGCGATCCTTGTGCCCTAGAGGAGCTAGAGAAATGACAACAATCCGCAATACTGCTTATGCAACTTATCTGTTGCACATTGGGGGCACTAAGAATGTCGGCGACCTGCTCAAGGTCTTGACAGAGTACGGTGAGAGCATCGTTACGCTTGACATGATGCAAGCGGCGCTTGACATGGAGGAGGACAGCTTCACTGACTTCAAAGCAGGGGTCAGGCGAGAGATGTGCGGCGGCGAGAACACCGACCAATGGCTGGACAGGTATGGTACACTGTTGTTGCCGCCCGTGTATCATCGGATGCTCCAGTTCATGGAGTTGACACAGAATGCGAATCAAACCCCACCAGATCACGTCAGTTGAGGGCACTGGCCCAGCCTCTAGTAATGTCAAGAGCATTTGGATGGTGCCGTCAACCGAGGACCTGTTCTGGTTGAAGGTGGACAAGAACGGCCCCATCATGCCCAAGATGGACACGAACTGTTGGGTGTGGACGGGCGCCACGGACTCAGACGGCTACGGCGTGTTCGCTGTCAAGCGCCGCTTGACAGGGGCACATCGCTTCGGGTACGTTATACAGAACGGAGACATTCCTGATGGGCATTTCGTGATGCATCGCTGTGACGATCCTCCTTGTGTGCGCGGTACTCATCTTGGGACAGGGACCAACGCCGCGAACTTGAAAGATATGGCAAAGAAAGGCAGGGCAAGAGGTGGAAGACGCACCAAAGACGGGCAGGAACCAAAGAATCGACGTGCATCGAGCCAAGACCTTCGGGACCAGCACCGAGCACATCAATCCGGCGGGCAAGCAGTACCGGGTCAAGTGCTGTGGCGACATCATCCAGAGCATGTCGAGGCACGATATGGTAACGTGCAAGTGCGGCAAGAACTCCATCGACGGTGGCAGTGCGTACTGGCGCATCGTCGGTGACATTGACGACTTTGAGGAGGACACAGAATGAGCGAGGAAAGCCTAATGTCGGCTATGATGGGCAATGACCATCCTCCGGGGCCGTGCGCCAATTGCTGGCCCAAGTGTGACCTGTGCGGGGAAGAAATCCCCGAAGGCTGTGTGGGGGAGGCGGACAGCGTGTCTTGCTGCGGCAATGACTTCTGTTCCTTCGCCTGCCTAGAGCGCCATACGAAGGAGCGACCATATCAGGACCCCTTCAAGTGAGAACAAGACCAAAAGGGATTCATACGATCCACAAACCGCTGGCTGACCGCTACTGGGAGAAGGTGGTGGTCCGTGAGGGGTGCTGGGAGTGGCAGGCACATTGCAGCCCAGAAGGCTACGGGCAGTTCAAGAGTGCTAGCGGCAAGGGTATGCAGTTGGCCCATCGCGTGATGTTCCGGCTCGTGCATGGACGCGATCCCGATCCTAACTTGCAGTTGCTCCATAGTTGTGACAACCCTCCCTGTCAATCACCTGATCACGTTAAGGAGGGCACACAGGCCGAGAATCAGGCTACCGTAAACAGGAGCTTTAAGACGGGGCCGCGTAATAGCAACTACCGTCATGGGAGGCGCTGTGCGGTTCGCATACATTAACGGCGAAGACAGCACAGCACGTCGGAAGCGAGTGATCGAAGCCTTCAAAGCCGGAACTGTTGACGTGCTAATCGCTAACAAAATCCTTGATGAGGGCGCCGACGTACCAGCAATCGCGTTTCTGATACTGGCCGGTGGGGGCCGCGCCGCACACCGTCAAGTGCAGCGCATCGGACGAGGGCAGCGAGTCAGTGAGGGCAAGACTTCACTATTCGTATTGGATTTCAAGGATGAAGGCAAGTACCTCAGCAAACATTCAGCGGAACGAGTCAAAGCCTACATGAGTGAAGAAGAATACTCGGTCACAGAGATGGACTTAGACGACTTCGAGGAACTAATAGGATGTTAGTCATACGAGAGAAGCATGGCGAAACAATCATTCGTCTACTCGGCGTACCGCCATTCCCTGAGCACCTCATGCCGTCATTTGAGGCTGCGAGTCTTGGCGGCAACATTGACGAGGTGGGCCAGTTCTTGACAGATTGGGCCACCATTTGTGCTCACAAAGGGGTTTCCCGCGCGCGTGCTACCGGGGAGGATAGGATACAAGCGAAGCGTCTGCTGGCCCACCACACCCCCGATCAACTTGTCAAGATGGCCGACATCTTCCTCGGCAGCGAATATGCCGAGCCATTGCGGGGGCGCTACTTCCACCATCTAAGGCTATTTGCCCACTACATCCCACTTTTACTGAAGGAAGCGGAGAATACATCGTATGGATAGCGCCATGAGCATGGCTCTGTGGGTGGCTACGAACGACAAGGAGTTTGTCAAGGAGCACTGCCACTTATTGGATGCCGACAGCATTCCGCGAGGACCAGCCCAGTGGCTGGTAGCAACGGCGCTTCGCCTCTGGATGGAGGATCGTTCCCTCTTGACACCGGATGTGATGATCCTCCTGTTCGAGGAGAATGGTAACGAGTTCCAACTACACGGCACTACGCCTGAGGAGGCAGCGTCCTTCTATCTGGAAGTACAGGGGCGGCACGTCGCAGACAAGCTGGCGCAGGGCAAGAGACAGAACGTGGCCCGCAGCTGGTTCCGTCAGATGTCGTTAGAGACGACGTTAGATGTTGTTCAGGCTCTCTCCGAGGCAGGAGACACAGAGGGGGCGATCCGGGCAAGCCGTAAGGTGGAACGGCTTGCAGCGGGGGGTGGCGGCAGACCGGGGATCACGCTCGTCTCCGATGCGCCGCCCCCGCTGCGCCCGGCCATTCACACCGGCTTCGAGGAATTGGATCGTAAGTGGCGCGGAGGCATCCATCAAGGACAGTTGGGCATGGTCGTAGCGCCGTCGAACCAAGGCAAATCCATGCTCTTACCTGTGTTCGTGGCCGAAGCCCTGCGGCAGAACAAGAATATCCTTGTCTACTCCACAGAGTTATCGGAGGGTGTGTGGCTGGAGCGCGTTATGTCGGCCTATCTTGACGTGCCGATTGACACGATTGATGAGAAGTTCGAGGAGTACCGCCAGATCATGGCAACACGACTGACTCGGCTGGAGGAGATGCCCGAGGAGGAGACGTTCTTCACTACGGACACGAGCATAGAGCGCCACATCGAGATACGCTATCGGGATGCCGGGACCCTCACCACGATCAAGATTGAATCTGACTTGGAGGAATTGCAAGAGAAGGGCGTCCGCATCCACATGATCGTGCTTGACGGCGACGACATTGGCGTGTCCTTCGACAAGAAGTACGACAAAGCCTACGACATGTACTACTACATCTACGACCAACTCTCGGCGCTGGCCAAGAAGAAGGACCTTGTCATCTGGACAGCAGCGCAGGCCAAGCGCGAAGCCTTCCGCCGCGAGCGGCAGCGGGACGATGACGTAGGAGATAGCCTTTGGAAGTACCGCAAGTCCGATCTAGTGCTTGGTATCGCTCAGCCTTCGGACAACAAGAAGGGCAACTTGCTCTTAGACGGGGCCGGCAAGCCTTACGTGGTTATGGTCGTGGCCAAAGACCGCTACTTCTCCTCCAAGAACTTCACTGTCAAGCGACAGGCCCGCTTCGGTGACCGCGCCTTAACAGATGGAGTATGTGGCTTCAGCCCCTACGTGGCAAAGGTCAACGGCGATGAGTGACATGCTCCTTGGCATCTGCCTTCAGAAGGGGCTTGACGCCACCTACGCCAGCAGCGGCGCGGAGTTGATGATGCCGTGCCCCCTCTGCGACGACCACAAGCAGCGCCTCTACGTGAACCGCGAGACGCTGAAGTGGACGTGCTTCAACTGTCAGGCCGCAGGCTACGGTGAGCGGTTCTTGACCGATGTGCTACTCATTGATCCCATCATGGCCCACCGCATCAAGGGCCAACTGCTGGGCGACATCGCTGTGATCCATTCCGTCAAGTACCAGATGAAGGTGGAGGCCAGCGCGGCTTCGATGGAGTGGCCCCCGTTCACCATGTCCTTCGACGAGGAGAAGGTGGACGGGCGCTACTGGTCCTACCTCATCGGACGGCACCTCACCCCCGACCAGATCAAACACTGGGGTATCCGCTGGTGTCCGATGGGAAAGTATGCAGAGCGCGTCATCGTCCCTGTCACGATGGATGGGGTGCTGCGGGGCTGGGTGGCGCGGCTCATCCGTCCCGCAGGAGAACACGAGCAGAAGGTCTTGACGCCAACGGGGATGAAGTCCTCGCTGCTTCTGTTCGGCCTCGATCACATCAAGGGCAAAGCCTGCGTGCTGGTGGAGGGGGTGTTCGACGCAATAGCCTTTCCAGACGGAGTCGCAATTGCAAGTTTAGGGGCTAAACTATCACCTGTGCAGCGGCATCTGATTCGAAAGCGAGGTATTGAGCGGGTCATAATCATGTACGACAACGACGACGCAGGGTGGAAAGGCACCACACGGGCGGCTCGGGAACTGGTGGCTGCCGGCTTCGAAGTCGAGGTGGCAGTGCTGCCCGAGGGCATCGACCCCGGTTCGGCTGCTATAGTGCAACTGGAGGCGGCGATCCGAGACGCCTTACCTCTCAACGGAGTCAAGAGCATGCAGCACATTCGTAAGCAATTCAGGAAGGAGTAGACATGGATACGGATTTGGAAGTGATCGTCAGCACCGACAAGTGCCCGCGACTGGGCAAGGCCGCAGTGAAAGAGATCGCATTGGAGATTCAAGAAGTTCTTACAGCCTTCGACATCAAGGCCGAAGTCGAGGTGTCCGCACGAACAGTCTCGCGAATTACAGCAGTAGTGGGAGGGGAAGACGACGATGCCTAATTGGGTAGAGGCAGACAACGAGGCTGCCGCAGCCGCACGAGAGATCATGAACGCACAGTCCAACTGGCTCAAAGTGCCGGTTGGCCCCACCTACGTCCGGGTACTTCCGCCTCATAAGGGTATGGTGGACCCGAACACTGGCAAGAACCGCTGGTACGAGCCGGTCTGCTTGCATTTCGGCGTAGGCCCCGGCGGCAAGGGCGTAGTTCCCTGCCCCCGGCGCATGGTTAACGGCTTCTGTCCCGTCTGCGAGTTCGCCTTTGAACTGCGGAACAAGGGCCGTGAGCGCGAGGGCAACAAGCTGCTCCCGTCATGGCAGGGGTACGTCAATGTCATCGTCTTCGACAAGACGGGCGAGCCGGTGCGGAACAAGGCCGGCGAGATCGAGGTCAAGATTTGGTCTGCGAGCCGCAAGACCCTTGACAAGTTGTTCGCGGCCATCGACAACTACGAACAGGAGCACGACCTTCCAGCCGGCAGCGCCAACATCGCTGACCCGAAGAAGGGCCTGACCATCAAGATTGTCCGTGAGGGCACCGTGATGGAGGACACGACGTACCAAATCTTCGTGCTCAAGGCCATCGACGTGATGTCGTTCGTGGACGAGTGGGACGACAAGCTGGTGAACTGCGCCGCTCTCAGTCCGCTCCAGTCTGCTGACCAGTTGAAGCAACTGATGAGCGGCGAGGGCGACGATCCGTATACAAAGCCTGCTGCTGCCGCTGCCAAGTCCTCGTTCTTCGACGACGAGGGTACGGTCGAGGGCGAGTTCCGTCATGTCACTGAGGAGGCTGCGCCTGCGGCCGAGCCGGTGACGGACGCGAATCGTGCTGAAGCTGCTGCCCGTCTGCGGAAGATGGTGGAGTCAAAGCGAAGTTCAAGCGATGCCTAGGGGAAGGGACAATTGCAATGCCATCGAGGAGTGATGGAACCGAGGATGGGTTGGCGGCGTACCGCAAAGC
>ERZ1292623.1988-Hain-H51-01um-R1-1988-length-18906-cov-6_pt1 | contig 18906 bp, 19 predicted proteins | sample MGYA00564398_ERZ1292623 | MGnify/ENA primary metagenome ERZ1292623 (study PRJEB36523, sample SAMEA6512633) | groundwater metagenome | collected 2019-01-07 | study: AquaDiva: Metagenomics assemblies of 32 groundwater samples | reverse complement strand
CTTTCTCTCGCCGTTTCATTTCGGAAAAGTGGTTGTTTTTCGTTCGATGATCGAAGTCATGGCGGTGCTCTATCTAGCACTTATTTTACAAGATCGCCGATATCTTCCGAAAACCAATCTGCTGTTTTGGGCGATCACGGCGTTCACGCTTATTTTTGGCATTACGTCGTTAACCGGCATCAATACCTATCAAAGCATGATGGGAACACTTGAGCGCATGGGAGGATGGTTTTCATTCCTTCATTTTTGGCTGCTTTACGTTATGGCGGTTTCCGTCTTGCGTACGAAAGATGATTGGACTCGGCTCATTCGCATCTCAGTCATGGCGAGTTTCATCTCCATATTGTACGGATTCTTACAGAAGACAGACTGGGAGTTTATCATTGGAGGCGGTGGTAGGCCACGTATCTTTGGAACACTGGGAAATACCGCGCTGTTCGCGGGATATACGATCGTCAATATGTACTTGGCACTGCTGTTGATATGGCAAAAACCTGGGCTCAACAAGGATCTTTACTACGAAGATCTTGTACTGCTCATGCCAGTGATTCTTGGGGGAGCTATTTTTGCCGGGCCCTTTTTTGGCTGGCCTCTCTTGATCATGATGGGTGCCGCTGTACTTCTTATCGGATTCGGTGTCGTGTGGGCGATAGGAAACGCGTTTGGTATGTCCGTCAGGTTTTTGCCGGTATCCTATGGCATTATCGCCCTTGCAAGCCTGGTGGCTATCCTCATGACCGCGGTTCGCGGCTCGTGGCTGGCAGTGCTGGCCTCTATTGCATTGTTTGCCCTGTTATATATGATGACGGGTACATCTCGGCGCCTCAAGATCACCTTTATATCGATCGCATTGGTTCTGATAACCGCCGAGGGCATCCTCATTGCATCACACAATACTAATTTTGTTCGTTCCAGCGGCTATCTGACGCGTCTTTCAGACATCTCATTAAAAACCCGCCTTATCAAAACCCGATTCTGGGCATGGCAAGCCGGTGTTGACGGATGGAATGACAGCGCGAAGACGGTTCTCGTGGGCTGGGGTCCGGAAAATTTTAATGTCCCGTTTTCCAAGCATTTTAATCCAAAGTTTTTCCAAGGGCCAGGATCAGAAACTCTCTTTGACCGCGCTCATAATATGTTTGTCGAGGTATTGGTGACGATGGGGGTACTGGGAATTGGTAGTTATCTGGGGATTTTCGGGGTACTGTTTTGGATTTTTTGGAAGATGTACCGGCGCCCAGAGCCGGAGCAGCGGCTCCATGCCATTACACTCGCCAGCGGACTGGTTGCGTATATGATTCATAATGCTTTTATTTTTGATACTTCCGCGAATTTTATAGCATTTTTCATCTTCATGGGTTTCGTCCATCATCTTTCCGCTCCCGCTCCGGAGCGTGAACAAAAGCAGATAGTTTCAAAGTCTGCTCCCGCCACACTATCCTATTCCGCCGCTTTCGCCCTGGGCGTGCTAGTCATCATCTCGATCTACAAGACTAACATCAAGCCCGTCCAATCGAACTATGCTTCGACTCGTGCTACAATCGCTTCCTGGAAGAACGATCATCCCGCAGCGATTGCGAAATTTCGCCAGGCATTTGCCTATGATACATTTCCGGTGTATGAAATTCGCCATCGGTACGCGCAGTACGCTCTGGAAAACTATGGCAAATTCAAAACAGACCAAGGCTTGAATGCGGGAGAGATTTTGCTCCAGGTCATCGAGGAGGTAAAGAAGAATATTTCATATCAACAAGATTATTTACCGTACCTATATATTAGTCGCGCATACATTATTCTCGGTAAGAGTGATTCTACATCGCCTTTTAATGATCTGGCGTTGCAAAATAGCATGAAAGCTCTTGAGATATCGCCGACATTTGTCCGTACCTACTACGAAGTAGCTCAAGCATATATCAATAAAAAAGATTATCCAAAAGCGATCGCTACATTCCAAAGAGCCGCCGATCTGAATCCTGAAGTCGGACTTTCATGGTGGTATCTGGGATTGACCCAAGTTGAGAGCGGAGATATCGAACGAGGGCTCGCTTCGATCCGTACGGCGTCTGATCGAGGATACTCAATGGGAGAAGGCGATATCTTGCGGCTCATTAACGTTTATGCCGAGCAAAATAATTTTCGCGAAATCGTGCCGCTTTACGAACAGCTGGTGAAGCTCCAGCCCAGCAACCCGCAATACCATGCGTCACTTGCAACCGCGTATGCTCAAATCGGTAAGATTGATGAAGCGGTAGCGGAAGCAAGAATTGCGGCGAAACTCAGCCCTTCATTTGAACCCGAAGCTCGAAAGTTTGTTGAGGGCCTTGGCCGCACGTGGTGACTACCGTCCAGCTTGGCGTAGAATAATATTGATCGTCCGAAGCACGATGCTCGCATCCAGAAGTAACGAGCGATTTTTGACGTAGTAAAGATCATACTGAAGTTTTTCAGCGGCGTCATGCACGGAAGCCCCATAGCGGTATTTGAGCTGCGCCCACCCCATGGCACCCGGCTTGATCAGATAGCGTTCGTTATAGAAAGGAATTTTCGCGCTCAATTCGCCATGGAATTCCGGTCGCTCCGGCCGGGGACCCACCAGGGACAAGTCACCAATGAGCACGTTCCAGAGCTGAGGGATTTCATCAAGCCGGGTTTTTCGGAGAAATCGACCCACGCGGGTGATGCGAGGATCGTTGGTCTGTGCCCATACGGCGCCCCCGAGTTCCGCTTGTGGAATCATGGTGCGGAATTTTAAAAAGATAAACGGTTGGCCCGCTTTGCCCTTTCTGGTTTGCTGATAAAAAATAGAACCGGGCGTGTATATCTTAATTGCTACGATGATGATGCCCATGACTGGGAGCACCATGATTCCCAGTACGAGTGCTCCAAGAATATCGAAAAGCCGTTTTGCCAATTCGTAGGCACGCTTACTGCCATCGCTTAAATTATCCAAAAACCAGCTTTGGTCGATTGTACTCAAAGGAATTTTCCCGGTCACCCGTTCTGAAAAATTGGGAAGGTTAAAAAACCGAAGCTTGAGCGGAACGAGGCGATAGAGTACCTCCACAATATCGGGCAGGGCGTAGACTTCGCGGGCGATCACGAGGGTTTTGACATGCTTCTCGCGGATGAGCTTTTCGAGGGTACGCGCGGCCGCTTCGTTTTGAATATCGACGATGCCGAGCGCGTTATAGCCAAGCTGAGGATCCGCCAAAAGAAAATCATAGAGCTCCTGGGATTGCTCGCTCAACCCGACGATGAGCGTGTTGTTGCGGTATCCGCTTTTGACCAGGAGCTGGTTGTAGAGCGTTCGCCAGACGACTTCCAGCGCGAGTGCGAGGGCGATGAAGATGAATAAGTTTCTTTTGGGTGCGATGCCGATGAACGGTACAAGATAGAAAAAGGTGATTGCGATCCCAATATTAATCGCCATGACGGAGAAATACGTTGAGAAAAAAGAAATTGTATTTTTTACTACACTTAGCTCATAGAGATTGGCGATGTAAAACACCAAAAGCCAGACCGCGAAAATAATCGTAAACGGCAATAAATGCACCAGGAAGTTTCGGTGGTACTCGGCTCCATAGCGAATGAGCAGCATGCCCATGAGCGCGGCATAGAGTATCGCAAGATCACCGAGGAGAAGGATTGACTTTCGCATGGGAGTATCATACAATATATTTACCCAAATGTCTACGATTCTTGTCACCGGAGGAGCTGGATTTATCGGCAGTAATTTTATCCGCCTTTTCCAAAAAAAATATACTATCATCAACTTTGACAAGTTGACATATGCCGGCGACAAAAGAAACATCCTTGGCACCTTTGTTCGCGGGGACATTGCAAACAAGAACCACGTCTACGCGGTTTTTAAAAAATACCGGCCGGACTATCTCGTTAATTTTGCTGCGGAAACGCACGTAGATCGGAGCATTCACGGCCATGCGGCCGATTTCGTCAGGACTAATGTCCATGGTGTCTTTACGCTTTTGGAGGCCGTAAAAAAATTCGGCATCAAAAAATATATTCAAGTCAGCACCGACGAAGTGTATGGCGACGTTGAGGTGAATTCGAAAAAGAAGTTCACTGAAACCTCAACCCTACATCCTAGTTCTCCCTATTCGAGCACCAAGGCTGCCGGCGATTTGCTGTGTATGAGTTATTTTCGCACCTATGGCGTGCCAGTCATCGTGACGCGCGGCAGCAATACCTATGGGCCGCATCAATATCCCGAAAAGCTCATACCGTTTTTTATTCTACGCATGTTACAAAATAAAAGAATGCCCCTGTATGGTGACGGCAAAAATACTCGAGATTGGCTTTTTGTCGAGGATCACTGCCGTGCCATTGAACTTGTCTTGCATAAGGGGAATGCGGGAGAAATTTACAATATCAGCGCCGACGAATACCACACGAATCTTGACATTGCCCGCCGGATCGGGGGGCCGATTGAGTTTGTTCCCGATCGTCCGGGCCATGATCGCAAGTATGTTCCCGACTCGAGTAAAATTCGAAGTCAGCTCGGTTGGAGGTCCAAAGCGAAATTCGATGTGGCGCTGAAAGAAACAATAACGTGGTTTCAGAAAAATTTATGAAAGGCATTATTCTTGCGGGCGGGGAGGGGACGCGCCTTCGCCCACTGACCAAAGTCACGAGCAAGCAGCTTCTTCCGATTTATGACCGGCCGATGATTTTTTATCCGCTACAGACGTTATTGCAGGCCGGGATCAAAGATATTCTCATCATTATTGCTCCCCGACGCGCCGGTGACTTTCTTAATCTCCTCGGTTCCGGTAAAGAATTCGGGGCAAAGTTTACGTATGAGATCCAGGACAAACCGGAAGGGCTCGCCCAGGCATTCATAATCGGAGAAAAATTCATCGGCAAGGACAACGTGACTCTGATCCTCGGCGACAATATTTTTGAAGACGATTTTTCAAAGGAGATCAACAACTTCAAATCTGGCGGGCATATTTTTGCCAAAAAAGTTCCCGATCCCGAGCGTTCCGGCGTGGTAAAGTTTGATGCGGAGATGCGGGCCGTCAAGATTGTCGAAAAGCCAAAGAAATTCTTATCATCGTATGCGATTCCCGGACTCTATGTGTATGATAATCGCGTCATTGAAGCCGCAAGAAAAGCAAAACCTTCCGCGCGGGGCGAATTGGAAATCACGGATGTGCACAATTGGTACCTTCAGCGTAAAGAACTTATGGTCAGCATTATCAAGGGTGAATGGATCGACACGGGCACGTTCGATTCACTTGCCTACGCAACTGTATGGGCGCAGAAAAAATCAAAATTAAAAAATCAAAATTAAAAATTTTAGTAACCGGCGGATCGGGAACGCTGGGGACGGAGATTCAAAAATTGATCTCATGCGCCGCACCGCGAGCGAGTGAGCTTGATGTTACGGATGCCGTATCGTGTTCGCGCGCGATCAAAAAATACAATCCGGATATCATCATTCATGCCGCGGCATGGACGGATGTGGCAGGCGCCGAGACGAAAAAAGAAAAATGCTGGACGGTGAATGTCACGGGCACGCAAAATATTGCGCAGGCTGCGAAAGGCCGCCGACTTGTTTTCATTTCCACCGACTATGTTTTCGACGGCGAGCGCGGAAACTATCGGGAAGACGATATTCCGAATCCGAGAAATTTTTATGCGTTGACCAAACTCGCCGGGGAGCTTATCATCAGACAGTATCCCGACACGTTAATCATCCGGACGGCGTTTAAGCCGGAGGGTGCGTGGCTCTACCCCAAGGCATTCGTCGATCAGTGGGGAAGCCATGATTTCGTCAGCGAGATCGCACCGCAATTAGTTCGGGCGGCGCTGATGAAAGATCTGTGTGGTATCATCCATATTGCGGGAAAGCGCATGAGCATGTACGATTTGGCTCGACGAGTCTCGCCGCACGTAGGAAAAATGTCGCGAGCGGATATTGCTACGCCTTTGCCGCGCGATGTGAGTTTAAACATTTCAAAATGGCAGACGATATCATCAAAATCAAACCGTGCAAGAAAGTAGTTACCAAGCATCTCGATGGGACGCCCAACGGCTGGCTCTTGGAGGTGCAGAGTGACCGAGACGGCTTTACTGAGGTGCTGGAGGGGAGTTTTTATTTGACAGTTATCGATCCGGGCACGGTGAAAGGCTATCACATACATGCAGTTGCCACGTATCATGTTACTTGCCTGAAAGGGCGGATTCGCTCTACCGTCTATAGAAGCAGGGCCGAGAAAGAAATAGTTGAGTATGGCGAGGGGGATTTTAAGACGATCAAATACCCTCCGGGATGCGCGCATCTCATCGAGAACATCAGCGCCGAGCCGGCGTATGTGCTGATTTATCGCTACCCGGCATGGAGCCCCGATCTTCCTGAGCAGTTGGACGTGGCACCCGAAGAAATCGAACAAGAAATTACATGGGAAAAAATACAAAAATTCGTTTCGCAGTTCTCGTAGGTCTTGCTTGGTTTCTTGTGGTGCCGGATGTGTATGCCGATGTGCTTGGAGCGCAGCAGGTTTTTTTTGTGAATTCAGAATATGACAGCCGCGGGCGGGATCAAGTGGGCGCAACGCTTCGCAGTGTTTCCGAGCGCGCATACCTCTACGTTGCCGATGACTACTGGAATGGCCTGGGGACGTTCGGACGATCGCAGACGCTCGAGTCACTGCATGGCATCGGGACTGAATTTGATCAGCGCATCTATCCTCAAGAGACAACCTTTTTTGGTTCGGAGCCAAATCCCGGCATTGACGATGATCCTCGAGTGACGCTGGTGTTTGCTGATTTGCGGCAGAGTGTGGGAGGCTACTTTGATAGTGGGAATGAGTTTCTGCGTAGTCAGGTACCAAATTCCAATGAACGAGAAATTATTTTTCTCAACGCCAGTCAGCTGTGGGATCCGGTGCGCTTGCATCATTTCATCGCCCATGAGTTTCAGCACCTGATTTCTTTTAACCAAAAAGAAAAGCTCCGAAGCCTAGAGGAAGACATCTGGCTTAACGAGCTTCGCTCCGAATACGCGATCGGGCACCTCGGTTACAACAGTGCCTATAGCGGATCCAATATCGAGCGGCGTGCACAATCATTTCTTAATCAGCCATCGGACAGCGTTACTGAGTGGAAGAACTTTATTCCCGACTACGGGCAGGTCGCGTTGCTGGGAGCCTACATGAAACAGCATTGGTCGCCGCGGGTTGTGGCGGACCAACTGACGAGTCATACCAACGGCATCGCCAGTATCAACGATGCGCTTGCCCGAAACGGATACACGGACACGTTCCATGATATTTTTACGGGCTGGATGATTGCCAACCGACTCAATGATCCGTCGTTGGGCGCTCGCTATGCGTATTCCGATCCCGGACTTGCCTCGATACGAGTCGCGCCGACACTCTTATTTCCCAACATGGCTGACGCGGCGAGCCTTGAGGTGCCACTGGTGCTTCGGGATTGGGAACAGCGCTGGTATGACCTCAAGGGATTTGTCGCGGGACCGACATCGACGCTTCGAGTTTCTTTCTCAGGCGATATGGCTTCTTTGCGCATCCCATATGTCGTATTTTTTAATGATGGCACGACGACCATTCGTACCGCCACGACCGGCGAAATTCTCATTCCTAATGTGGGCGTCACCGTGACTGGTGTTTTGCTGATGCCCTATACATCCCAAAAGCTATCAGGATTTTCTTCCAATGAGCCGACGCATGCTATTACGATGAGCCTGGCGCGCGTAAAGCCTCAGGCGATCGTGGTTCCAGAGGAAAAAATAACACCGGAAAAATTCGGTCTTCATGAGGGCGACTTTATCAGGGCGGAGGGCGATAAAGATATTTTTATTATCAATCCGCACGGTTACAAACGCATCGTGCTCAGTCCCAAGATTTGTTTGCAATACGGACACCTCGGGGCGCGCGGCTGTTTTGACGCTGTGCACATAGTTTCCGCTTCGACCCGTGATGCGTTTACGACATCTCCATACTATACCAATGGCGAAACTGAAGATGGCAAAATATATCAGCTCATTGAAACCGGAGAAGACAGCGCGTACCTCAAAGATCTCAACACGATGCACTATGCGTTTGACCAAGACGGTTTTGGCGCATATTCTGTTTTCAGAATCAATAATCGCGAACAACAATCATATCAATGACCACTCTCATTACCGGGAGAGCGGGGTTTATCGGCAGTCATCTGTGCGAGCGATTGCTTGCGGAGGGTCACCGCGTAATCGCGCTTGATTTATTATCATCGCCAGCATGGCTGCTGATGATGGGCGCGTCGTTTCCAATTTTATCATCCAGGCGCTTCGAGGCGAACCACTGACGATCTATGGTGACGGAAGCCAGACGCGCGCGTTTTGCTTTGTTTCAGATATGGTTGACGGATTGATACGTCTTATGGAGCAAAAAAAATTTCAGGTCCTATAAATCTCGGCAATCCGAATGAAATCACCGTTCTCGATATCGCGAAAAAAATTCTGGAGCTTACGATTTCAAAATCTTCAACAATAAATTTACAACTTCCGCAAGACGATCCTCGACAGCGATGTCCGGACATCTCGCGTGCGAAAAAAGAACTCGGATGGGAGCCTCGCGTGTCGCTCGAAGACGGTTTACAAAAAGTTATCCACTTTTTTTCTCTACAAAAAAATATTTTTGAACTAAAATGATAGCAGGTCGAGTAGAAATAATTATGAGAAAAAAAATCCTATGAAAAAGAAAACAGCAAAGAAGAAAGTAAAGAAGGCGAAGAAGACCAGCAAGCGCCGATAACTTTCTCTAACCCCGTACCGCCTGGTACGGGGTTTTACTTTGCCATTGTTTATGATAGTATTAAAATATGAAACTGATGATGCACGGACTCAACATCGAGCTTACGCCGACGATCAAGAAGCACATCGAAGCGAAGTGTGAATCGCTGAAGCACTTCATGGATCCGAAGCACGAATCACTCGCTGAATTACGCATCGAAGTGGGGAAGCCTTCACACCATCACAAGTCCGGCGGGGTATTCATGGCGGAGACAAACCTCAAGATCGGGAGCGAATTTTTTCGAGCGGTCGCCACGCATGAAGATCTTCATGCCGCGATCAATGATATGAAAGATGATATCGAGCGCCAGCTTCTCAAACACAAAACAAAACATGAGCCTTCTCGGAAAACTATTCGGTGACGCCAATCGGCGCACCGTTGGCCGCTATGCCGACATCGTAGCGAAGATCAATGAGCTCGAACCAACGTTCGAGCATTTTTCACCTGACGAGCTCAAGGCGAAGACGGAAGAATTTCGAAAGCGACTTGCCGACGGTGATGCCTTGGATGATCTCATCCCGGAAGCGTTTGCTGCGGTGCGCGAATCCGCCAAGCGCACCCTCAAGCAGCGTCACTATGATGTACAGCTGATGGGTGGCTTGGCGCTCCACTCCGGTAATATCGCGGAAATGAAAACCGGAGAAGGGAAAACACTTGTCGCGACACTTCCCGCATATTTGAATGCCTTATCCGGCCATGGCGTCCATGTGGTCACCGTCAACGACTATCTGGCGCGACGCGACGCGACGTGGATGGGACAGATTTTTTACGCCCTCGGCCTCAGTACGGCGGCCATCACCCATGAAGCTTCGTATCAATATGATCCCGCGCACGTCAACCCGGAGCAAGACCAAGAGCGGGATATTACGGGTGGATTTCGGATCGTGCATGAATACTTGCGCCCGGTCCAGCGCCGCCAAGCCTACGAGGCCGACATTACCTACGGCACCAACAATGAGTACGGCTTTGATTATTTGCGCGACAACATGGCGTACTCGCTGGACCAGATGGTGCAAGCCAAGGGCCACCACTACGCGATTGTCGACGAGATCGACTCCATTCTCATTGATGAGGCACGCACGCCGCTCATTATCTCTGCGCCCGACGAAGACTCGGGAAAGCTCTACCAGACGTTTTCAAAAATCGTTCCCAGCCTCAAAGCTGGAGAAGATTACACCGTCGACGAGAAGCTCAAGGCGGTCAGTATCACCGAAGCGGGCATTGAAAAAGTTGAGGCTATGCTCAAGATCAAAAATATCTATGAAGAGGGTGGCGCGCGCTATGTCCATCACCTCCAGCAGGCGCTCAAGGCTCTGGTGTTATTTCACCGCGACAAGGAATATGTGGTTCGTGAGGGAGAGGTAATTATCGTAGACGAGTTTACGGGTCGCATGATGCCCGGACGCCGATGGTCCGAGGGACTGCACCAGGCGGTAGAAGCGAAAGAGGGAGTACTCGTCCAAAAAGAATCCCGCACGCTGGCGACGATCACGTTCCAGAATTATTTCCGTTTGTATAAGAAGCTTTCCGGCATGACAGGTACGGCGCAGACCTCGGCGGAAGAATTCCACAAAGTCTACAAGCTGGATGTCATCAGCATTCCGACCAACAAGCCCATGATGCGGGAGAATCTTACTGATCGCATTTATAAAACCGAAGAAGGCAAGTTCCGGGCGATTGTCCAAGAAGTCAAAGCACGGCATGAGGCAGGCCAGCCGGTGCTCATCGGTACGGTCTCGATTGCCAAAAACGAGATGCTCGCCGCGATGCTTGAGCGCGAAGGCATTCGCTACGATGTGCTGAATGCCAAGAACCATGAGCGGGAGGCAGAGATCCTTGCGCAGGCAGGCCGTCATGCCGCCGTCACGGTTGCCACCAACATGGCTGGCCGCGGCGTGGATATCATCTTGGGTGGTAATCCATCCAATCTCGAGGACGCGAAGCGTACGAGAGACGCCGGCGGCCTTCACGTCATTGGCACGGAACGCCACGAGGCTCGTCGCATCGATGATCAGCTTCGCGGTCGTGCGGGACGGCAAGGCGATCCGGGGTCGTCACAGTTTTTCGTCTCAACCGAAGATGAGGTGGTACGAATTTTTGGGGGCGACCGCATCAAAGGCTGGATGGAGCGCCTCGGTGTCGGAGAAGATGAGGTCATTGAGAATAAGCTCATTAACCGAGCTATCGAGCAAGCTCAATCCAAGATCGAAGGCCACAATTTTGATACTCGCAAGTACGTGCTTGAGTACGACGACGTGATGAACAAGCACCGGACCGCGATCTATGAACTGCGCAATGAAGCCCTTCGCACGGAGAGTCTTCGCGACAAGTTATCGGAGTATGTTGCGGCAGAATTTGAGATGATCAAGGCGGCGCATGCCGCTACGGAGCTTGGTGATACGGATGAGCAGAAATTAAAAGAAGCGACTGTCGCCTTACTGGGCGATCATGAGACTGCCGAGGCGGCCTACGTGGCCCGCGAGCAAGAAATTGGCATGGACGCCATGCGCGATCTCGAAAAGACCGTCCTCTTGCGTGTCATTGATGAGCTCTGGGTTGACCACTTGGAAGAGATGGAGCACCTGCGCGACTCGGTCCGCTTGCGCGCCTACGGCCAACGCGATCCGTTAGTAGAGTACAAAATCGAAGCCCAGCGGCTTTTCAACCAACTTCAAGCAACGATCCAATCACAAGTCGCCAATCTGATTTTCAAAGTCAATATGGTTCAGCAACCGCGCTCGCAACAAACCGTGGAAGGCCGGCAGGCAGTGCAACCATCAGCGATTGAGCACGAATCTCACGATCACCACACCCCCGGCGTTACGGTTCACGATTCGCAACCCAAGATTGGCCGAAATGACCCCTGTCCGTGCGGGTCGGGCAAGAAGTTCAAAAAGTGCGGGTTAATTAACGCTCCGTACCATAAGCAATGAGTGATCCTAAACGTACCCAATCTGTCGGAGGAGTGATTCTGAATCCTGAAAAGCAGGTTTTGGTCGTGAGTCAGCATGGAACTGCATGGTCGTTGCCAAAAGGTCATCTTGAAAATGGCGAGGACGAAATATCCGCTCTCTATCGGGAAATACATGAAGAAACGGGTTTAGAAAAGAAAGACCTTACGTTACATAAAAAACTTGGTACCTACGAACGATGGAGAATTGGCGAGGACGGGAGAGACGATCATAGCGAATGGAAAACAATAACGATGTATTTTTTAACGACAAGAGTTACTGAGCTTAAGCCCATCGATTCGGAAAATCCTGAAGCTCGCTGGGTTGACCAAGATGATGTGGAAATTCTTTTAACGCATCCCAGTGATAAGGAATTTTTCGAATCGATCAGAGATCACCTGTCATTGCGGTTGGATGTATCGGTGAAGCTCGTATTTTTACGATCTTTCGTTACGATTTTTGAAGCGGAAACTGTGAAGCAATTATTAGAAGCGGAAGGTATTAAGGTTATTTTTCAAACCATGCAGCCCAATAGTGCAGCATATCTGGGTAATATCACTGGCGGGGAGCTATATGTTCGTTCCGAAGATATTGAAAGAGCCCGCGAAATTCTTCAGGAGTAACAGATGTTCCTAGAGCGAGATTTCACCTCCCGCCTTTTCAGGGGCGATTTTTTTTGCTAGACTGCATTATGACTAAAACCATCGGTATCTGGATTGGAGTCTTTGTTGCCACGTTTGCGGTTCTTTTTTTGCTGGTAAAATACAGCGCGCCCAAGCCGGAGCAGGCCGAGTATCCCGAAGTTAGCGTGATCGCCGCTTCCGACCATATTCGCGGCAATCCCGATGCCAAAGTGCGCCTCATCGAATATGGCGATTTTCAGTGTCCGGGATGCGGGCAAGCGGAGCCATTTTTGCAGCAGCTTACCAAAGACTATGGAGACAAGCTCGCGTTCGTCTATCGAGATTTTCCGCTTCCAAGCCACAAGCACGCTGAGCGTGCCGCCCGCTATGCCGAGGCCGCCGATTTGCAGGGCAAGTATTGGGAAATGCATGACGCGATTTTCGCGGGACAAAACGAGTGGTCAGGAAAGGCTGACGCCGATCCCATCTTTCGAGGATATGCCGAGACGATCAAGCTCGATATGACCAAGCTGCAGCAAGATATCGAGTCGGAGGTCGTCAAGAACAACGTCGAAGATGACAAAAAAGGCGCCACGAAGTTCAACGTCAACTCGACGCCGACATTTTTCTTAAACACCAAAAAGATTCAACCATCAAATTATGACGAATTCAAAGCACTTATCGACCGCGCTCTTAGTTCTTAGTTTCCTGGCATTCATCGATTCGGCATACCTGACGATCGAGCACTATCGACAGGTAATCCCGCCTTGCACGCTCAGTGGTTGCGAGCAAGTGCTTACGAGCAGCTATTCCGTTATTCTTGGAGTGCCCACGTCACTGTGGGGAGTGCTCTACGCGCTGCTGGTGTTCTTTTTGGTGTTGACCTTTCGAAGTGCTCCCAGTCCGAAGCGCGCATCGCTCTTGCTTCAAATTCTCGGTGCCGGCGTGGTCGGATCACTCGGACTGGTTTATGTGCAATGGTTTATCCTGGATGCATTTTGTCAGTATTGTTTGATATTTGAAAGTTTGGTAGGAATTATGTTTATCGTCGGCTGGTATCTCCGCCGTGTCGATCTCGCTTCATGGCAACCACCTGGAAATTCTATCTAACAAGCGATGAAGCGTGGGATGCGATGTATGCCGATTGTCAGAGCGCTCGAGAGACCATCGACATCGAGCAATTCATCATGCAATATGAGCCTGCGACCAAGCGGTTCTTTGAGCTTTTTATGGATAAAGCGCGCTCCGGCGTGCGTGTGCGCGTGCTTTGCGATATGGTCGGCAGCTATCAAATTTACGAATCCCCGGTGATCCGTGATCTTCAGGATGCCGGCATCGAGGTGCAATTTGTGCACCCAGTCAGCGCGTGGCGCGTGCCGAACTGGACATCGTGGGCATTCCGAGATCATCGCAAGTTGCTGGTCATTGACGGTACGATCGCCCATACCGGTGGCGTCGGGCTCAATCAAAAAACGAAAGCGTGGCGCGACACGAATATTCGCCTGACCGGACCTGTCGTGGACCAGATGCAGCGTGCGTACGACCAGATGTGGCAAAGTGTCAAAGAAGATAAGCCGATTCGGAGCCGGCAGTCCAGGGAATTCGTCGAGGGTTTCACGTTTCTCACTGATACCCCGTGGTTTCGCAGCCGTTTGTTTTACCAAAACCTTCTCGGCACGATTAAGCATGCGCAACGCTCGATTTATCTCACGACACCCTACTTTGTGCCACCGTTGCGATTGTTTCGGCGATTGCGCCAAGCCGCTCGCCGCGGCATCGAGGTGCGATTACTACTTCCCATGTCCTCTGATTTTCGCATCGTGGACTATGCGATGCAATCGTTTTTTACCTTGGCGCTCAAGTCCGGTATCAAGATTTATCGCTATCGTGCCGGCATGATGCACGCCAAAGTCGGTGTCATCGACGAGGAATGGGCAACCGTGGGGAGTACGAATCTTGATAACTTAAGTTTTCTTTTTAACCACGAGGCCAATATCGTTACCATGCGGGGTGAGTGCATCGAGGAACTCAAGCGGCATTTTTTTGAAGATCTTGAAAACGCGGAAGAAGTGCGCTTCGAGACCTGGACCAGGCGTTTTCTGGGATGGAAGATTTTAGAACTGCTGACGTGGCCGATTCACTCATTTCTCTAATGCAATTTCGTCCTCCCAAAAACGACGCCAAGTATCTGTGGACCCAGCACGTCATCGGCAAGATGATGCACTATGGGATTTCGGAGAGCTTGATCAAGCGCATCACGCGATTTCCTGACCGCAGGGAAGAGGGGATCGCTCCCAAAACAACCGCCGCGATGAAGCCCACGAGCAGTAAGAAGCAGGAAGTCTGGGTGATGTATACTGAAATGGGGACCAAGAAAAAAATCATTTCCGCGTGGCGATATCCGGGCGTCAGTCCCTTGGGCAGAAAGATTCCGATCCCGGATGAAATTTTGCAAGAACTTGAGGGTGTGCTAGAGTAGAGTCTATGAAAACCGGCCTGATTGCGATTATTGTTATCATCGCGCTGGGGATCGCGGGATATTTTTTCTTGAATCAAAAGCCACGCCTGACGCTAGCCACACCCTCAGCGAGTCCATCAACAACTATGAGCACCGAACCAACCCGCGACCTTTATACTGCCGTCATCCATACCGCCAAGGGTGACATTACGCTGGCGTTGTATGCCAAGGTGGCACCCAAAACCGTAGCCAATTTTGTAAAGCTTTCTGAAGAAGGATTTTATAACGGCACCAAATTCCACCGCGTTATTGCCAACTTTATGATTCAAGGCGGAGATCCCTTGTCGAAGACTGACGATCCCAATGTCGGTCGCGGGGGCCCCGGCTATAAATTTGAAGATGAGATTAACCCGCGCGTCCTTGGTGTGCCGGAAAACCTGATCGCGCAGTATGAAGCAGGCGGCTACAAGTACAACTACTCGCTTGAGTCTATGCCCGTTGATGTCGGCGCGATTGCCATGGCCAACTCCGGACCTGCTACCAACGGCAGCCAGTTTTTCATTGTAACCACCGAGCCGCAGACGCATCTTTACGGCTTGCATACCGTCTTTGGCAGAGTCACCGCCGGCATGGAAATTGTGCGCAAGATCGCCCAAGGCGACGTTGTTACAAGCATCACGATTAAGTAAAATAGTCAAGTATTTCAAGTGTAAGACGGCTTTTCCTGAGCCGTCTTTATATATAGTCGAGCAATAATTCGTAATCGCGAAATCGTTGGTAATCACGACTTCGCTGCGACGATGAATATGCTTATTACGCTTGCAGTTGCCGCTTCGTTGGCACTTGGTATGGGGGCCACCTATGATAGAGAGGACCGTGCCGATCGCGTGCAGGCAGATGCAGAGGTAGAGGCGACGGCTGATGTGCGTGCCGAGGACCGTGGGACCTTTCGCCTTGAGAGTATTTTCTCAAGTGACGAGGAGGTAAAGGCAGAAAGCAAAGCTGAGGTCCGCGCTGATGCGAATGCCGAAGTAAAGGCTGAAGCTGAAAGCGATGAGGATGCCGAGGCTGATGCGAACGCAGATGCCGAAGCAAATATTAAATTAGATGTTGATCTTGATGGAGATGCCCACATAGAATTGTAAACTAAACAAAACAAAAAACCCGCCACCGTGGCGGGTTTTTTGATGTTTGCACCGTAAGCCAATGAAGCGTAGAATGAAGACCTATGAAAAATTTCAATGAACTTGCTTCTCAAGAGCAAATAGAGAATTCGATGAAGGCGCTGGAGGCCAATGGCATGAAGGCATATTTCGCCGGGACTGGCGCTGAAGCCAAGCAAAAAGTCTTTGAGCTTATCCCTGCAGGCGCCGAAATCATGAATATGACCTCGGTGACGCTCGACATGATTGGCGTAGCGCAGGAGATCAATGAGTCAGGTAAATACGACGCGGTGCGTATTAAGCTCATGGATAAAGACGTTCCAGCAGATCGCAAGCGCCAACTGGGTGCCGCCGCGGATTGGACGATCGGCAGTGTTCATGCGTTGACTGAAGACGGCAAGCTCATGATCGCGTCCAATACCGGCAGTCAGCTTGGCGCCTACGCGTATGGTTCGCCCCATCTCATCTGGGTGATTGGCGCGCAAAAAATCGTCAAAGATTTTGACGAAGGCATGAAGCGGCTCCACGAGTATGTCCTGCCGCTTGAGTCCGAGCGTGCCAACAAAGCCTACAACATCACCAACGGCAGCTTCATCAGTAAGCTTTTGGTATTCAATCGAGAAATCACCCCAGACCGCGTTACGGTCATTATCGTCAACGAAAAGTTGGGGTTTTAGCGGTGTATAAAAATGACGAAGCCCGAGACAGTGTGATGTCGCGGGCTCCACCTCCTGTGAGAAGGTTGTTGAAGAACGAGTATCCGCCTAGAGGCGAATGAGGATGCCGGAGAACGGAGTCTGATGTACTGGTGCCGTTGTAGGTGGCTGAGGAGTTTCTGTGATCGTGAGAATTCCGTCTTCTCTCACGGTTACAGTATGGAGTATGGTGGTGTTGGGCAGCCTGATGCCCAGCACTGTGTTCGGTCGGGCCATGATCAGGTCGTCATAGCCAACCCGATCAATAGGCGGATGGAGCGGACTGCCGCTCCATGGTCCAGAAAGGGCGTTGGCTTCACCCCTACGGACCCACCAGGTACCCTCGCGTTTCCGACCACGTTCCACCGTGGCGAGAATTCGGAGAAGGACCATTGGCTCGTCCTCCCTCGGAGTACCGAGTGTCCAGAAGGCTTTTCCCTCGCATGTCACTACGCGAGGTCGGGCCTCCATGACAAGGTTGTCAGCCATGACAGGTCTCCGCCCGTCATGAACTCCGAATCTCCGAGTCCACCGAATTCCTTCTTCTGTCTTCATTTCCCCTAGGTTGACATACCACCGCTCTTTCCGGGGATGGAAGGTGGCGATGATGCCTTTGGCGACTTTCCCTCCTGCAAATGTCCAACATTTCACGGGACTTTCCTCCTAGTTGGTAGTATCGCGAAAACATAAATAGTATACATTATGATCCAAGAAATGTCGAGTTTGCTGAATTGAAAAGACCCCCCGCAGCGCTGGGCGCGACGGGAGGCCAAGGACGAGGACGAGGGGGCTGCAGCTCAAGCGCTGGGCGCCGGAACTGTGCACTCTTGGGGAGCGGCGGGGGTGGGCATCGGCGGGCACCTCCCGGTGTGCTCGAACTTATTGACACTGACCGCGTGAAACGGCCAGGTGTCGAGGGGCTGCTTGCACTTGTGGCAGACGTTGCCAACCATGCTTGCCTCCGTGCGTGGGAAGACGAAACGCCACGCATATATTAAGGGTATACCATTTGTTTTTACAATTCAATTTTTCCGTTTCTGGGCGCTTCACTTTTCAGATAACACTTTTAGTGTAATATTGGTTGCATGGAAATCACCACCACGTTTTACGCGCCGACCAGGGGAGCATGGCGGAAGTGGCTTGAGAAGCATCACGCGAAGGCCAAGGAAATTTGGCTGGTCTTCGATAAGAAAGAGCACAATGAAAAGCGCTTGACGTACCACGAGGCGCTTGACGAGGCGCTGTGTTTCGGCTGGATTGACGGCCAGGCCAAGGGCGTCGATCACCGTCAGTATGCTCAGCGTTTTACGCCGCGACGCTCCAAGAGTCAGTGGTCGGTGGTCAACATGAAGCGCTACAAGGCTCTCATGAGGGCAAGCCTGGTCAGTCCGCATGGCGAACAGGTCCACGCCGCGCGCCACCGCGTCTACGACCCTCGCGCCGAGTCGGCGATCTATCAGATCAGAGCCGAGTTTGAGAAACTCGCCGATCCCAAGAAAGCGGCAATCTTGTCGCGATTTTTCAAGACCGGAAAAGGCGAGTACGCGCAAGGTGATCGTTTTTTTGGAGTCACTGTTCCACAGACCCGCGTGATTGCCAAAAAATATGCCGACCGCGTTTCTCTCTCGCGCATTAAATATATATTGCAAACCGGCAAACACGAAGAGCGGCTCTGCGTGCTTTTCATGCTTGTTGCAAAATCTAAGACTGATAGCTCAATTCCCGATTTTTATCTTGCCAATACGGCGCACATCAACAACTGGGATCTTGTGGACTCAAGCGCGCCATACATCCTCGGGCCATATTTTTTTGACCATCCAACAAAGCGCACCATGCTTTTTAAACTCGCGAAATCAAGAAATCTTTGGGAGCGTCGCATCGCGATCGTCGCCACGCAATATTTCATCAGGCAAGGCCGCTTTGACGAGACACTCAAGCTGGCGATCCTACTCATCAAAGATCCTCATGATTTGATCCACAAAGCTACGGGCTGGATGCTCCGTGAAGTCGGTAAGAAAGACGAGCGCGCGCTCACGGCGTTTCTCGACGAGCATGTATCACACATGCCTCGAACTATGCTACGATACGCATTAGAGCGACTATCGCCCACACAGCGTCGCCGATATATGGCGATGCAATAATTATGCGCTATCTTCGTTTTTATTTTGAAATCCTTGCCTCACTGCTGATCGTCACG
>ERZ1292623.1987-Hain-H51-01um-R1-1987-length-18907-cov-5_pt1 | contig 18907 bp, 28 predicted proteins | sample MGYA00564398_ERZ1292623 | MGnify/ENA primary metagenome ERZ1292623 (study PRJEB36523, sample SAMEA6512633) | groundwater metagenome | collected 2019-01-07 | study: AquaDiva: Metagenomics assemblies of 32 groundwater samples | reverse complement strand
TCAGCTCTTGCAGATACTAATTTTTTGTTTTTATCAAAGTCCGGAGTAAAGTCTTTCTTGTATTTCTCTACTAGTTCAAGAGTTATCCTTTTGGTTAGTTTAGTTTTGATTCTTCCCATAGAACTTATGACTTATGGGGGGTATTTAAAGGTTTTGTCTTATTAAATCAGCAATAGATTTCAGTTCTCGTTCAGGACTCGGCTCTCTGCTTCCTGGTCTATATAAGAATTCTCTTGGCTCGTATTGGGTTATTCCTGTATCTCCTTCTTTTCTCGGAAGTATGTGCATCTGAAAATGAGGAACACTTTGTCCTGCTAGTTTTCCTTCATTCCATGCATAATTGTAACCTTCCGCACCAAACGTTTTATGCATGGCTTTTTTCATTCTAAATAATATATCAAATACATCAACAATTTCATCTGCTTTTAATTCTTCAACTGTTGCAACGCATCGTTTCGGGCAAACTAAAACATGTCCGGGAACAATTGGAATATTTGTAGGAAATGCAAAAGCGTGTTCTAAACTAATTATTGTTCTTTCCTTAATTTCAGGAAGTTCGCAAAAGGCGCATTTCATTTTAATTTATCTTCCAGCTTTGGCATGTGCCCTTCAATTAACAGTTATATAAATAGCTTTCTAAATCATTTGTAATATTTTTAGCAAACATTTATATTCATGTAAACTTTCTAATTTTCTATGGTTGCAGTATTAGAAGCATTAAGAAAAACATTTGCTCCAACGCCAGTTGAGAGTGCGGTGGATTTTGTGCGTTCGTATGTATCTCAGCCTTTTTGGTCACCCGGAAAGTCTTATGTTTCTCAAGAAGAACACTTCAATACATTAAGAAACATACTCGAATCGGCAGAACATGTGTGGCTTCTGGGCGGCGATAAAGAATTTTGGAGTCATTCTAAAACTCAGGAGCTTCTTTCTGAAAAATTAAAATCTGATGATTTTTCAATAAACGGGGTAATTCCCGAGAGTTCAAAAAATACATTTTATAAATTTGCGAAAGACGGAAAATCACCCAAGATATATACGATTCCTGAAGAAATGCCGGTAGCGATGGCGATGTTCAAAAATGAATTCGGATACCGCAGTCCTAAGACTAATATGAGTCCCGCTCCACTTTTCAGTATTTTTGATTCAACAAAGAAATCAAAATACAAAGGAGAAGCACATATTCCTTATCGTGCAATACTTGCTCCAGGGGATATTGCTGATGTGTACATCAATCTTATGCACGTAATAGGAAGTTTACAGCCAAAAGGAAAGGAATTAGAGAGGCAGCTAAAAATTACAGGGAATCTGGAAGAGCACATAAGGGTAAACAAACTTTTTGGAAGAATTGATGACTTGTAGAAAGATTAAATCAATTCTGTCATTAGTTTAGCAGCCAATTTGGAAGTCAAATCAGCAACATCCAATGAAGGATTAACCTCAACAATATCAATCATTTTGATGTTGTCTAATTTATTTAATCTTTGGATGAAATAAATTAATTCTCTGCTTGATAATCCGCCTGGTTCTCTATATCCAGTTCCCGGAGCAAAAGCAGGGTCGACTGCATCAATATCAATTGACATATAAACAGAATCCCATTTTCTGATTTTTTCCATTACCGCTTCGCATACATTTTCGATTTTATGTTCAAATATATTTTTCATGCAGTAAATTGATAGTTTATTCTTATTCGCAAAATCAGTTTCAATTTTGTCAGAATTTCTAACTCCGATTATAATCGCATTTTCTTTTTTAATAATTCCTTCTGAGATTAAAGACCTTAACCAATCTTCCTGTGAATCGACCCCTATTTTGTCCATCAAATCCGGATGCGCATCAAATATTACAATTCCTGCATTTTTATGCTTAGAACTAAATGCTTTAAAGCAAGGATAAGAAATAGAGTGGTCTCCGCCGAGAATTAAGCATTTTTCATTAAGTGTTAATATTTTCTTGTAAATATTATTGTGCGAAGTTTCAATGTTAAAATTATCAACTTCAATTTCTTCAAATTCAAATTTAGGTTTTAAACCAAATTCGTTAGCTTGCAAATCATGAAGCTGTTCCTGAATCTTGTCAGGAGCGTCTTTAGCACCATTTCCGCGGCCTAATCCTCCTCCTCCGAATGGTATTTTGATTACTTTCATTTTTTAATCATTAACTTTTTCAGTTCTAATATAAATTCTTTTGCTCGTTTTAATGAGGTTCTGGCTTTGCTTTCTTTTGTCTGTTCCAGCATATTGTACTGGAAAGTTGAACGTTTCCCGAGCTCAAATTCATAATTTTCAATCAATTCTTCTGCTTTTATTGATGCTATCTCAAGAGCATCATGCTGTACGGCCTCGTATTCCTCAAAAATTCCCGTTTTTAACTTGTCAAGAACAAGCACAATCAATGCGTCGTTTGTTACCTTATGGACAATTTTGTCCTGAGTTTTGTATCCGAGATGAAGAAGAACGGAGTTTGCAGCATAAAACATGGCATAATATGATGTCACAATAACCCATAAATGCGGATTTAATGGACTCTTTGAAAGTTCGTCGGCAACCTGTAACGATAGTTCTGCATTTTTTAAATACATTTCTTCTGAAGTTTTATTAGTTTCTTTTTTTATCAATCCGTCTTTTAGATAACTGTCAAAATTAAGTTTCGCTTCTTTTTTTCGTTTATCATCAATCATCGCAATTCCCCATAATATGCTTCAATTCCTTTTAATATTATGTTATTTTTAATTGCTTCGCTTCCAACAGTAATCTCTCTCGAATTTTTCATTGCCTTGAAATCCTGTTCTGTAAACACATTTATGTGTATTTTTAATGGAATGAGCGAGGCAACACGATTAATATCATTTTCCATTTCCTGTTTTGGGACTATAAATAACAAATCTATATCTGAATGTTTTGTTTGAGTCTGTTTCACATGTGAACCGAACAGAAGCATAATATACAGCGAACTTTTAAGGTTTCGATCAAAATAGTCAAGTATGGTTCGTAAATCCTTGTTTTTTAGCGCTTCTTCTCTTCTTTGATATTCTGCAATCAGAATCTTTTCTGATAACTTATAGACAAGACTTATCTGAAATGATGAGCCTATCTTTATTTTTTCAACTAATCCGTTAGAAAGTAGAATGCTAGATGCTGTGTGAACTATTTTATAATCTGCTTTTATTTCTTTGGCAATAGTCCTGATTGTTTTTGGTTCTTTATTGCCAAGCAGACATTTTAGGATTTTAATCTCTGTTTCCATAGGTATCAAGATACATAACGTTATGTATTTATATACTTTTCTATTTGGTCTTAAATCTTACCCTCTAGATCTGATTTTTAAATCGCAGCAGGTATATGACACAAGGTAATCTTCCTCCAAGTGGTATTTTGATTACTTTCATGAGAATTAAAAAGAACTAAACTTATAAAAGCTTATCTGTGCTTATTGACATATGCTTCTAATGTATCTCTTCTGACTCGTCCAACGTCTTCTTTGTCAACAAATATTCTTGCAAAATATCCCTCTGGTATGAAGCCGATAATTTGACTATCTTGCAGAATTATTTTAGTCAATCCAATCTCCCTCAAGAATTCAGCTTTTTCCTTAGTGCTCCACGCACCATCTTTACCGGCAGATATTTGTTCTGCTTCCAACATGATGTCGCTTGTTTTATTTGATGAGATATTAAAGTTTTTTTGGACAGAATAAAGCTTATTGAAACCAATAGAACCAACATATAATACGGTCGCTATGCCCGCTCCAATGATGATGTTTCTGCTTCTTCTTCCTTGTTCTAGAAATCGTGGAGATGATGCATATGCCAATGTCATGCTCATGCAATTTCAACCTATTATTTAAAGATAACTATCCGCAGAGTTTGCTACCTTCTAATATATATCTTTTAGAAAAGTCTTGAAAATAACTATTGATCTCCGTTAATATCGGGTCTTCTTAATTTTACATGTTCTGTTCTTTTCACGAAATTAATGAATTTTAAGTACAGTTCCATATTGTTGCAGACAAAAAAAGGTTTTTGATGGTCTTCGCTGATTATTTTATCATCTTTGATGTTCATAGTATTTCTAAAAATAGTATGCTCTCTTTCAGTTCCAAGTTCGAATGGTTCTACACTCAGGTCGTATGTTAAAATCTGTTCGTATGTTCCATTTCTTGTATTTCTTTTTTCTACACTGTACGTGTGTTCCTTTCCAAGTCTTTCTGAAAATCGTATTAATGCAGTTGTTATTTTTTCTTCAAGAGTTCTTTTTGTCATTTTTAAATCAACTTATATCTATTATAAAAAGGTATCCTAAAGTTTATAAATGAGCTAAGTTTTGCAGAAGCGATGGCATCGGGAAACTTTTTAGTCGGAAATGATGGTCTTACTATTGAGGGTTTTGATTATGCAGTTCTTCCATTGCTTCAAAAAGCAGGATATTCTGTTCCTGATAAATATGAATCACTAAATCGTGCCTCTGTTTTAATTTCTTTAATTGGTAAGGAAGATTTGGAAAAAACTCTTGCAGGTGTTCTTAATGGAGAATATAGAAGATTAATGGATTTAACAAGAAAAAACGGAAATCCGCACCAAGTTGTTCATGCTCATCAATTAAGCGATTATAAAACAATTGGTGTTTATTCTGATGACCAAACTGCATCAAAAATGTTCGCATCAATAGCTCTTCAGATTCAGACAAAGAACTCAGCAGATGAACTTGACAAATTATTAGAGACATTAAGAGTAACGGGAAAAGCTCTTTCCAGTTCGTAATTAAACATTCATGCAAAACTATAACTGTGATATTAAACAGGAGAATTTGATTAAAAATGAGTGAATTTAGACTTGAACTTCTGGCGGACGATAAAACTAGTATTGTGGCTTCTAAAAAGACAGTTATGCAGCAAGCAGATGAATTTAAACAGGATTACATTTCAAGCCATCCGGAATACAAAGAAATACTTTCGCTTAAGAGTTATGGAGAGACCTACAACCTGCCGAACGAAATGAAGTCAATGGCTACTTTTTTCAATGATTTGGATGTTGCAAGATTTTGGGGAACGATAGAATTTGTTGACGGAAGACTCCCTAATCAAAATTCGTCAGCATCTTTGTTCGAACCTACTTCGGTAAAAGATACCCTTAAGAAAAACATAGAAAACAGAGAAAAAGCGAAAACATTATTTTCCCATGACGATTTAGAAAAAATTCTTAATATTGCAGTAAATCAGGCTTTGCTTGTTCCCAAAGAAACAAGCATGCCGGGAACCTACATAGGTCATTCAATTTTATTTGATGAACTTGTGGAAAAGAAAGACAGCATTTTTAATGGTGTTGTTGATGAAAATTTCAGAAAGAGATTAAATAACGGAAGATTCTGGAAACTTTTGCCCGATATGAGTACTGGTTTAAATCACGGATATGGATATGCTGTTGTTGATGATGTTTTGGTCAATTATCCTGGTGATTTTGATGCAGCTTTTTTCCCAAAAAAAGGATTTGAAATATTTTATAGAAACAGAGGAGAACGAATGCATTTTGATTTATCTCATTTAAGAGATAAGGCAGTTGATAAATATTTTAAATTTGTAAATGACATTCATTTGAATATGTCCGATGATGAGTCTTTTAAACACACTCAGCATTTGCTTAAACCGCTTATACTTGAATTAATTCAGTTTTATGATTCCGACTACAATAAAGAAGAATTGAGATTTAAAGGAAATAAAGACAAATGCAAAGCAATGCTGAAAAGTAAAATAATTCAAGACTGCCTTAAAAAATCAGAGTTGGCTGGCAAAGCTGTTGCAGAACACTTCGAAACTCATATTGCATACGGTCATGACCAAGACAGAAATGAAACTATAAGTTATATGGGTCTTATTCCAAACCCAACTGACTTTTTAGAAAAACTATTAAATGTAAATCACGGTTCTACTAGCTTTCATAATCGTAGAGATATAGCGAAGTTTGTTTACGAATGCGGAAAAAGCGGAGTAGACCTTGGTATGTTCTTTGATTACAATTATAAGAAAAAGGTTGCTGTTAAGAGTTGATATATTCTTCGCTACTTTCTAATGACTAACACTAGAAAGCCTTATATACTACCCAGCGTTATTTTAATTTATTGGTACTAAATAACCAAAGAAGCCAAGGCACAATCTCGGCAAAGCCGAGCTGTGCGCAAAAAAGCTTACGCTTTTCTTGCGCTTCTCATAGGCGAAAAGAAGTAATTCACTTCAAAAATGATGTTTCTTCTTTTCTAAACAGCTACCATAGCTATCATGAACGTACAAAGCTACGTATGTACGCGGAATTAAATACAAAAATGAACTTAAAAGAAATAAAACTACAACTAGAATTAGAAAAAGCAGTCATGGATTTAGGATTCACTGACTTCACAGAAATACAAGAAAAATGTATTCCAATAATTCAGTCGGGAAAAGACATCATAGGACAATCATATACAGGTTCTGGAAAAACAGCAGCATTTGGATTTCCAATGCTTGAAAAAGTAACAACAGGACATGGATTACAATCAGTAATTTTAGTTCCTACAAGAGAATTATGCAATCAAGTTGCTAAAGAATTAGTTAAATTCTCAAAATATAAAAGAACACAGATTGTTGAAGTTTATGGGGGAGTTTCAATAAACCCTCAAATCAATATGCTGCGAAGGGCAGATGTTGTCGTTGCAACCCCCGGAAGAATGCTTGACCATATGGAAAGAAGAACAGTTGATTTAACTAAAGTTAAAATTTTAATTTTAGACGAAGCAGACAGAATGTTCGATATGGGATTTATTGACGATGTAAAAAGAATAATTTCTCAAATTCCAAAAGAAAGACAGACATTATTGTTTTCAGCTACAATGTCCCAGGATGTTTATGAAATAGTAAAATATTACATGAAAAATCCAGAAAGAGTAAAACTTCAGTCTTATTTGGACAAAAGCAAAATAATTCAGCATTATTATAATGTTGAATCAAAAGATAAATTTTCTTTACTTTTACATTTAATGAAAGGAAGAAGGGGATTAACTTTAATTTTCTGTGCAACAAGACACATGGTTGATCAATTAGGACGAAATTTAGAAAAGAATGGAGTTAAAGCAAGAGCACTGCACGGTGGATTAACACAAGCCAAAAGAACTCAGGTTATGGAAATGTTCCACGCAAATCAATTGGATGTTTTAGTTGCTTCAGATGTCGCGGCAAGAGGATTAGACATTAAGGGGATAACATTTGTTGTTAACTATGATCTTCCAAGAACATCAAAAGATTATGTTCATAGAATAGGAAGAACTGCAAGAGCAGGAGCAGAAGGAAAAGTTGTTTCATTGTTGTCTGCAATGGATCATGATAATTTTAGAAAAGTTTTGGAAGACAGATCGTTGTTAGTTGAAAAATTACCTTTGCCTGAATTTGAAAGAGTCGCATTTACGCGAGGAGAAACTCGGCAGCATGGTGGCGGTAGATTTGGAAATAGAGGCGGCGGAAGAGGCGGTCAAGGCGGTGGTTTCAGACCAAGACATAGTCATAATACTGGATTCGGCGGGGAAAGCCGAGAATCGCGTTATGGCAGTCATAGTGGCGGAAACAGGTCCGGTGGAATTAGATACGGCGGAGATAGAAATCGAAATCGCGGAAACCGAGAAGGTGGAAGCGGTTTTAGAGACGTTTAATTTATTATGATTTTACCATCAGTTCGGCTTTATTTTTATAATTGCCAATATTTATATATGTTCTATTTCCATTGAATTGGAACAATGGTTTATGAAGAGGATAAAAATTCTATTGGCGAGGCAGTTGAGCAGCCGTATCGTAATGGAGAGTTTAACAGAAATAATACTCACGTTAAAATAGCGAGCGATGGGGTACAGAACGATATTATACTGATTTATCTTAAAGAAATTGGTAAAACAAAATTATTAACCAAAGAACAAGAAATTCAATACGCAACTGAAATACAAAATGGTTATAAAAAAGCAGATAATGCGAGAAGGAAATTTTGTTTTTTAGTAAAGCAAGATGATAATCAAGATGAGAAAAAACTATTATTACAAATTCTTGAAGAGATAAGTCCACACAAATATGTTAAAAGAATTAATTTGAACAAATCTTCTGAGGGCATAACTAATGTTAACCGAGGAAGAGCGGCGGCTTACATTAGAAAAATTATTGACTCTAATCCTCACATTATTAAAAATGAAAGATATCTTACAAAAGGAGCTTTCGGTAAACAAATCCATTACCTCGAAAAGATTCTTAATCATTATAATGAAGTCGATGCATGGAAAAAGAAACTAATCGAAACGAATCTTAAACTCGTTGTCAGCGTTGCAAAGAAATATACGGGAAGGGGTCTTGATTTAATGGACTTAATTTCTGAAGGAAATATTGGACTTATTCGTGCATCGGAATTGTTTGATCCAAAAAGAGGATTCAAATTTTCAACTTATGCAACATACTGGATAAGACAAGCGGCATCTCGTGCTGTTGCAGACCAAGGAAGAACAATAAGACTTCCTGTTCATCTCGGAGAGAATTTAGGCAAAGTTAGAAGAGCCGAAACAAATCTTGAAAGTAAATTAGGCAGAAAACCTACGATAGATGAAATTTCAAAAGCATCAGGATTGGCTTTTTACACAATAAACGCAGTAAGAAAGGCAATGGTAACTATCGAAGTAGATTCTATTGACAGACAAATTGGAGAAAGTCCAGAACATACTATTATGTCTTTGATTAAAGACCCAGACTCTGATTTTACAGAAAATTTAGATAAGGAGAGGCTAATGAATTATATTAAGAATGAATTTAAACCATATTATGCAAATTCAAAGAGGCTGGATTTAGTTGCTAGAACAAACGATGAACATGTACGTAATTTGGATATACTTGCATTAAGATTCGGTCTTAGTCCTTATAACAAAACACATACTCTCGAAGAAACAGCGGCAGTTTACAGACTCACTAGAGAAAGAGTTAGACAAATTGTTGATAAGCTTCTTGTTAAATTATCAAAAGATGAAGAGTTTGTTAAAATATTTAAAAAGTAATTACATTTCTTCAATAACAGAAATTCCGAGCAAATACAAACAGTTCTTCAGCACCTTGGAAAAACAGTCAACTAAAACTAATCTCATCTGCTCTTTTTCAGAGCCAATAACCTGGCTTGCATGATAAAATTCATTGAATTTATGAGACAATTTATTTGCATAGTTTGCAATTTCATTCGGAGCTAAGTTTTTATAAGATTGGAAAACAACTTCTGGGAATCTGCTTAATTCTGTTATTAATTCTTTTTCAATTGGTTCAATGTCTAACTCGTATTTCTTATTCGAATATTTTGCTTTTCTCAAAATACTTTTTGCTCTTGCATATGAGTATAATAAGTAAGGACCTGTATCTCCTTCAAATCTTAACGCTTCTTCTTTGTCAAATATGATTCCTTTATTTGTGTCTTGTTTCAGCATAGAGTATTTTAATGATGCGATTGCAATAGCCAAAGCTCTCTTTTCAAGTTCCTTCTTATTTATTTTCTCATCTCTTTCCAATATTTTTTCAGAGGCAAATTCGACTAGTTCATTTTTGAAATCGGAGTATATTATGTTTGTTCCTGTTCTTGAACTCATTTTTCCTTCAGGAAGTCTAACTTCATTTACGGGAACGTAATGGCAATTTTTAGCTTGTTTAAATTTCATCAATTCAAGTGTTTTAAATATCTGCATAACATGAAGTCTTTGTTCACTTCCAACTACATAAACTGCTTTGTCTATTTTATGTTCTTTGAATTTCTTTTCGGCTAATGCTAAATCCTTTGCGGAGTACAAAACTGTTCCATCTGCTCTCAGAAGAACCCAAACTCCCATATTATATTTTTCAAAATTAATTATTGTTGCTCCGTCAGAAATATCGGCAATTCCGTCTTTAACTAGTTCTTTTGCTATTTCTTTTCCTCTTTTTTCAACTTGAGATTCGAAGAAATATTCATCGAAATGAGTGTTTAATTCTTTGTAAATTATTTCAAATGCATCTAATGAATCTTTTCTTGTAATTTGCCACAGTTTAATTAGTTCTTTGTCTCTTGCTTCTAATTTTCTGTTTATTTCTTGAACTTCCTCCTCCAGTTCTGGTTTTTCTGCTAATCTTTTAATAGCATCAACGTATATCGAAGCAATCCAAGATTCATCTTTTTTTAGTTTTTCTTTTGAATGATATTTTTTGTAACACCAAATCCATTTTGCAACGTGCATTCCGATATCGCCATTGTAGTTTGCTCTGATAACTTTATTACCGCAAAATTCCATTATTCTTGCTATGCTTTCTCCCAATGAAGTTCCCCTCGTGTGCCCAACGTGAAATGCTTTATGCGTATTAGCTTGTGAAAATTCAACCATTACTTTTTCATTTGAAAGTTTATGTTTTCCATAGTTATTTTTTTCTTTTTGAATGTTCGCTATTGTTTCTTTTGTAAACGACGTCCTATCTACGAAGAAATTTACATAGGGTCCGGTTGCTTGAATTTTCTCAATTCCATTGATTTTTGGAATTTTTTTAACTAATTCTTTTGCTATTTCAACTGGATTTTTCTTGTATTCTTTTGCCAATGGGAAACAAGGAAAAGCATAATCTCCCAATTCAGAATTCGAAGGAACTTCTAATTCAACATTTTTTACTATTTTACTGAGCGTCTTTACTATTTCCTCTTTGAAATCCATACATCTAGAAAGTAAATAAAGAAGTTATAAACTTTGTTAATATTCAAGATCCTCATTTACGACTTTCTCTTCATTAGGGTCTATTGTTTCCTCTTCGTACCCCCTTGTGAAGCTTTGTTCCAGAATTGACTGTCCGTCATCCTCTTCTTCCAATTCTGCGCTTTCTTCTACTCCGCTTTCAAATATTTCTTCGTCAAAGTCTTGTTTCATTTCTAAACCACCTTTGCTGAATACCCAAAGTAGTATCTTTTATATATTTAGCATATAAAATATATATTAATATATACTTTGCTCTTAAATAAAGCTTATATATGTGGGTTTTAGTTTACTTGTTATGTTTACCTACAATATCAATCCAGTTTTGCTTAATTTAGGACCTTTAGAGATAAGATATTATGGATTACTCTATGTCATTAACGCAATTCTTGCTTATTTTATTTTGAAGAATCTTTCTAAAAAAGGATTTGTTAAGATAACTGCCGAAAAGATTGAAGATTTGCTTGCCTATGCAGTTATATCCGGCGTAATCGGAGCAAGATTATTCTACATATTGTTTTACAATTTTAAGTTTTATTTGCAAAATCCGTTTGAAGTCATTGCCGTATGGCATGGCGGATTAAGCTTTCATGGCGGGTTGTTTGGTGCATTAATCGGAGTTTATTATTTCTCAAGAAAGTTTAATTATAAATTTTTACAGTTAATTGATGTTATGTCAATTCCTTTGGCTTTAGCTGCCGGAATCGGAAGACTTGGAAACTTCATTAATGGCGAATTAATAGGCAGAGTAACAGATGTTTCATGGTGTTTTGATTTTGGAGATAAACTGTGCAGGCATCCTTCTCAGCTTTATGAAAGTCTTTATTCTTTTTTTATCTTCTTTTTATTATGGAAACTAAAAGATAAGAAGATGAAGACTGGTGTTTTATTTTCTTTGTTTGTTATGCTGTATTCATCATTGAGATTTTTAACTGAATTTTTCAGACAGCCGGACTCTCAAATCGGGTTTATTTTCGGGTTGACACTGGGGCAGTGGCTGAATATGGTCATGTTTGTTATTGGTTTTTTCTTTTATAAAACCAATAAGGATATAAAGGGTAATAAATAGTTATTTATTATGAAAATAATCTATGAACCCAAAAAGTGTATCGGGTGCGGTTCATGTGTTACATCCTGTCCTTCACTCTTTAAAATGGGCAAGGATAACAAGGCTATAATGCTTAAGGCAAAGAAAGTAAAGGATAATTTTGAATTAGAGATAAAGTCGGAAACCCAGGAAATTAAAGATGCAGTCGATATGTGTCCTACGCAGTGCTTTAAGATTGAGAAGTAATTTACTTTACAAATTCAACATTTTCCAGTTTTTCAAATTCTTTATCTCCAGTTAAGAATTTAATTCCGAGCTTATTCGCAATCGAATAGCCTATGCAATCGGCCATAGATAATTTGCGGGATTTATTTTTCAATTTAAATTTGGCAGCATTTTCTATTACTTCTTCGTCAAAGTCAACTGTAGACCCGAAGTATTCGTGTAGTTTTTCTTGAGCAGTTTTCTCGCCAAATTCTTTCAAAAGACCATAATATAATTCAAATAAGTTTATTTTGGCAGTCACTATGTTCACATCAATATACATTAAGTATTTTATGTTTTTCCTAAATATCTCGAATAAAGCATATGTATCAAAGAAATAAATATTTTCAGTCATTAAAGTCTGCTCTTATTTCGTCTTTAATCTGTTGTGAAGATTTCTTAAATCTCCCCTTTAGTGCCCCAAAGGATTTTCTTAACAGCTCCCTATTGTCTTTAATTATGAGGATTTTGAGCGTTTTCCCTCCTTTAATATGTTCTTTCCTGGCGATTTCTTTAGGTATTACTATTCCCAATGAATTTCCCCATTCCTTTGCTTTCGTCTCAATTACTTCCATTGAGTTATACATTGTATAATTCATATATAAACCTTTCTGAATTTAGTCAGGTTTATATGTTTATATATCTCACGCGCGGTTGTCCAGTGGAATGTCACTTCTGAAGTGACGTAGATGAGACTTTGTCTCAGCGTGAAGGAATAATGCCGACATAGGGATATTAATTAGCAACCTTTATATTCTTGTTTGACTCAAAATTCTTATGGGAATTGAAGAAAGATGTTATGCTCCTGCTATAACAACGGCAGAAATTTCAGCATTCAGAGAACTGCGAAATAATCCAAAACATTACGGCAGATATTATGGAAAATTAAGATCTCTTAAGCTTCGTGTTGACGATAGAACTGTTGCACTTTTTAATTCAATTTACAAAGAAACAGAACGTGCAGTTAAATTGCAGAAAAGACATCCTCTGTAATTTATTTCTCAACAATAAAAAAATCAGTATAATTTTCTTTGCTGTTTGCAGCGTCTTCTGTTAATATTTCCAATCCATCAAATGCTTCTTTCATCCCTAACGCCATTCCGTGCTTTATTTTTTTGATTATTTCAATCCCTTTTTCTGTGCTTTCGACTGGAATTTGTTTTATGTTTGGATATCTGCTTAAATAATCTGAACATTGTATTAATGCATTTGGATGCGAATAAACTACATCTAGTTTAGTTCTTGAATAGCATCCTGCAGCCATTCTTATATAAACTCTATGTGTTCCTATTATTTTTAGATTATGTTCTTTTATCAGTTTTTTGCAGTTAGGAACTTCTCCCGAAAGAAGATTCCAGTACGCCATTACTGATCTTTCTCCTTTCTTTATGCTTCTAGCTACTTCTTCCAGCGATGGTTTTGCAACTAATGTGTCGCTTTCATCTCTTGTTTCTTCTGCAGCCATTTTTGAATACGTAATTCTACCTAAGTGATAATAATTCATTTTTACCTCTTGTTTTTTAAAATTTAGAAGCTCTTTTTTATTTTCATGAATGGTTTTTCAGACCTTAGAACATGAAATGTTATTAGAGCAATGAGTATTAAAAACTAAAAGAAAACCAAGTTAATGTTTTTGACATAACCATTGATGATAAGCCGGAGTTTATATAACTTACTATTCTTTCATCTTTTCTTCCCACTTTCTTTTAAATTCATTTAATTCTAATTCAGCTTTTGATTTCTTCGTTGCTGTTTTAAACATTAAATTGTTTTTTAATTGCAGTTCTTCTATTTGCTTATCTTTTCTTTTCAAAAATTCGGAATATGTTGTTTGCAAATCTTTCTTCTTTGTTTTCTCAAGATAAACAATGCATTGCATTGCACTCGCTATTGTTAATATTAGTAATGAAATCCAGTATAGGATACCATTTGCTTTAAAGTTTGCTAATAAAATGGCCAAAGAACTAATAAGAATTAACGATATTAAACTGAACCATATTTTGATTAACATGAAAAAAGTAATAGAAAGTTATATTTAAGATTAATTATTTCTTGCTTTGTATCCTGTGTATAGTCTATTAAATAATGCCCCGACCCCTGCATCATCGTATTTTCTCAAATCTTGAGAGGCATTTCTTCCAAATCTTCCCGAGAAATATTTTTGCAGAATTCTAACTTTCTCATCTATTCCTGATGTAAAATTAGCTATTGTGTCTGGTGATAAATTCAAATCCGCATCAACAATGAATGGCTCTCCTTTTGTTTTCTTTCTTACTGGAGCTTGGAAGATTTCCCTTCCTTTATCATAAAGAAATTCGTCTTCTGGAGAAATGCCTGTTTCATCACAAAGTCTTGCGTATTGAGGGGCATCCTGTCTCGCAAGTGCTATCGTTCTCAATTTCTCAAGTGCATATGGGAAGATCATATCATTTCAAGGGTAATACTAGTATATAAATCTTTCTATATGTTACTACTATTAAGTTACTACATAATCGAAAGATATATAAACCATTCAGGCTTAACAGGTTCTATGCCAACAAAAGCACTTCAAGTTACTGATTGTAGATTTGGCGGTATAAACCGTGTAATTGTATCCATTCCGTCAGATGGTAAATCTTCTGAGTTAAAACTTAAAGATTTAGTTGAGGATTTAGATTTATTTTTTAAACAGAAATCTTCAGATCTTTCCATTTCAAAAACACCAAGCGTATCTGTGAAAGCCGGAGTTTCTACATATGATTTTACAATATCTGGAGATGAGGTAATAAAATCAAAACTTTCTATTGTGCCTAGTGCTGTATTAAATGACAGTAAATTAACATATGATGTCTTTTTTGATATGAGAGATTATGATTTTCAGGAAATGAAATTTGGTTATTTGAGACATATAGAGAATTTAAGAAAATAATAGTTATTAGTTAAAATAAAAGAGCGTGCTTGACGGATTAAAAAATGCCAAGACGCAAAAGACTACATAATATAAAGAATTTTACCTACATACCTGACGTAGATGAAACTGGACGAAAGTGGAAAAAGACTGAAAAATGGAAGGAATTTAGTAGATGAATGGTAAAAGTTCTATATGTTGATGATGATAAATCAGGTTCTGAGTCAATAGTACTTTGTCTTGAAAATGCAGGACATGAAATTATTACAGCTTACGGCGGAAAAGAAGGCCTTGAAACTTTATTAAAAGTTCCAGGTATTCAAGTTATTATTTCTGATTACAAAATGCCGGAAATGGACGGCGGAGACTTTGTTAAAGCTGTTAGAAGTAATCCTGCATATAATTCAATTCCAATAATAGGAGTAAGTTCTGATTTTCCTAATGAAACTAAAGCAATTCTTACCGCTCATTTCGATAAACCAGTTATGTATACTATTCTTGATAAAGAAATAAAAAAATTGGCTGGACAATGAAATTAGAAACATTTTGTTTAATTGACGAATCTTTTCAGAAAGCTTTTCCAAATGTCGAGAGAACAATAAATAGAGTTTTTGATTTTTGCAATAAAAAATTAAATGCAATTAATGTTGAACTTAGACCATTGGTTGCAAATTGGAATACTAATGATTTACCGGCAACTTTGGATGGTTCTTTATCTAATCTTTCAGAACATGAAGAACACTTTGATAGAGTTGCTGGATTTACGCATAAAATTCTTCGTGATACTTATCCAGAACAAAATGTATTCTCCCCAATTAGATTACTTAAGAAATTATCCGGAGGAGATCCAAATCAAGGCGCTGTCGGAGTAAGTTAGAAAAATTTGGTTTTAATGACACAATACTTTCCTCATAAAATTCCAGTCTTGTATGAATATGGTCTTGCAAAACTTACGTTACATGAATTCGGGCACACGTTTGGATTGGCAGATAGTTATGCAAAAGAACTTTCAATAATGGATTATACTTTTGGAGCAATAATTTCTAGATTTACAAAAGAGCAATTAAAAAATATGGGAGTAAAATAAAACCTCCTCAATTAAGAGGAGGTGTCTAGGCAAGAAATTAAGCGGCTTTATAGCCTCGTAAAAAGGCTTCATCAATGGCGTTAATCTCTTCTTCTTCAAGAAGAACTTCTTCGTCTATGAAAGACTCATCAATTAAGTCTATCATTCCTTCATCAAACTCTTCTTTCATTCTTAACACCTCCATTTTTTACTGAAATACATAGAGCAGAGAAACTATATATAAACTTTGTATAAACAATATATATAAAAGAAAAAGTATATATTTTAGTAAAGTATATAAACTTCAGATAAATAACGTCTTTTGGGATAGTTAATGAAAAGGTCAGTAATACAGCTAGCAGGAAGAACTTTACTTGTTTCATTGCCGTCAAAGTGGGTTGATGCTAACGGAGTAAAAAAAGGAGACGAATTAGATGTTCTTGAGGATGGACATAAAATAATTGTTAATACAGGCAAAGCCGTAACTACAATTGAAGCAAAAGAAATCAATGCCGATGAAATAGGTTCTTTGTTAAAAAAATACATCTTCGCATTATACAAACGAGGGGTTGATGAGATAAAGATAAGATATAATGATTCTGCTATGGCCGACGTAGTTAGAAAAATAATTATGACTGAAACAGTTGGTTATGAAGTTGTAGCACAAACACCAAAGAGCTGCGTTGTAAGGTTAATTACCTCTGGAAATATAACTGAATTTGATAATTTGCTTAGAAGAGCATTCATGTTATTATTGTCGATGGGAGATGAAGCTATGACTTCATTAAAATTAAAAGCATTAGACCATTTATCTAAAACAGCATTATTGGAAGAGCCAAACAATAGATTAACAACTGTTTGCAGACGTTCATTAAACAAATGGGGGTCTGAAACGTTTAGTAAAATAGGTCCAATCTATTACATTGTTGAAGAGATTGAAAACATTGCAGACGAATATAACTTTATGTGCAATAACCTTTATTCATTAAAAGATTTTGGCAAGAAAGCCGAAATTAGAGATGAGGTTATTGGTATTTTTGAAAAAGTAAATGGAATGGTTAGATTATTTTACGAATCTTTTTACAAATTTGATATTAACAAATTAATTGCTTTGGATAAAACTAGGAGGGAAATCGTTAAAGAAGCGCATTATATGGTTGAGAATAAGAGTCCAACGGCAGCAGAATTCTACATTATGCATCACGGAATAACAATCATGGAAAGAATATATGATTTAACAGGCCCTCATCTGATTTTGGCTAAATAAATTTTAAACTTTAATCCCTTTCTTAGAATCTTTCTTCTTTTCTCCTTCGTGAGGATGTTCTATTTTAACATTCTTCATCGTTGGGAATGCAATAATATCCCTTATGCTTTCATTTCCTGTAAGCAACATTGTCATTCTGTCAATTCCTATTCCTAATCCGCCAGTTGGAGGCATTCCTGTTTCTAATGCTTTAACAAAATCTTCATCCATTGGATGAGCTTCCATTCCCGCTCTTAATTGTTTTGCTTGTGCTTCAAGCAAGAATTTTTGTTCAATTGGATCATTTAGTTCAGAATATGCGTTTCCCAATTCCATTCCGGTTGCAAATGCCTCAAACCTTTCAAGGAATTCTGGATTTTTTCTGTCTAATTTGCATAAGCAAGTAGTCTCTTTAGGGTGATTTGTTATAAACGTTGGTTGGATCAATTTATCTTGTACTAATTCATCAAATATTGTCTCTATTGCCAATCCACGAATATATTCTTTATCATATTTTATATTATATGTTTTAAGCAAATCTTTTATTTCAGAATCATCAAGTTTTGATATGTCCCCAATATTTGTATTCTGCTTTATTGCTTCAACCATTGAAATTCTTCTCCAAGGCCTTTTGAAATCTATTATGTTTTCTCCAAACTTAATTTTTGTAGTTCCAAAAATATTTTTCGCAACTCTTTCATAAATTTCTTCCGTCAATTCCATCATGTCAGAATAATCTGCATAAGCTTGGTAACATTCCATCATTGTGAATTCCGGATTATGTGATTGGTCAATTCCTTCATTTCTAAAACTTCTGCCTATTTCATATACTCTTTCAAATCCTCCCACTAGAAGTCTTTTCAAATAAAGTTCTGGAGAAATTCTTAGATACATATCCATGTTGTGAACATTATGGTGCGTCATGAATGGTTTTGCATTAGCTCCGCCGTATTGTGGCTGCAAAATAGGAGTTTCAACTTCAATAAAATTCTTTTCATCAAGAACTTTTCTTATCTCTCCGATTATCTTGCTTCTTATTATTAAAGCATCTCTTGCCGGTTTATCCGTTGCTAAATGTGCATATCTCTGTCTAAACTTAATTTCAGGATCTTTTATTCCATGATATTTTTCAGGCAATGGTCTTAAAGATTTAGATAGTAGAGTTAATTCTTTAATTTCAATGGTTATTTCTCCCGATTTAGTTTTAAACACAATTCCTTTTGCACCGACAAAATCTCCCAAATCTAATTTCTTAAATAACTTGTAATTATCTTGCATTAAGTCTTCCTTTGCAAATAACTGGATTGTTCCGGATTGGTCAGATACTGTTGCAAAAGCAATTTTCCCCATATCTCTTTTAGTAAGAAGTCTTCCTGCAATGCAAACTGATTCTTTTGTTTTTTCTTCTGGTTTTAATCCTGCAAAAGAATTTTTAATCTGTTCAGCATGGTGAGTTGGACTGTATTTGTACGGATACGGATTTATTTTTAACGCTCTTATGGCTTTTAATTTGTTCAGCCTTTCATTGATTAATGCTTGTTCTGGGTCCATGATTAGACTTGTTAATTATTAGTATTTAAAGGTTACCTGTAGAAAGGCTCTGTCCTAAACCTCTGGATTACTATGATTTTTAGCATCGGTTCGGCTTGTG